>ENA-OQJX01000095-OQJX01000095.1-human-gut-metagenome-genome-assembly--contig:-NODE-95-length-59327-cov-6.236351_pt1 | contig 59327 bp, 51 predicted proteins | sample MGYA00242615_ERZ504782 | MGnify/ENA primary metagenome ERZ504782 (study PRJEB26092, sample SAMD00036354) | human gut metagenome | host: Homo sapiens | study: EMG produced TPA metagenomics assembly of... | reverse complement strand
GTGAGCGTCCGGAGCGTCTGCTGTTTGAGCGAAGCGAGTTTCAGACGCGACAGCGAACGGAGGGAACGGAGTAGCGAAGCAGCTTAAGCCTTGATCTTTGGTTACTTTTGGATCAAGCCAAAAGTAACAGATTAAACAGAAAACCGATTATTAATTATTAATATTTTAATGCCATGAAACTAAAATGTCTATCATTCGTATTGCTGATCCTTGCAGGATGCAATATGCCGGAAGTGAAGACGGGCAAATCGTTGTCTTATCATTTCGATGCTCCGGCCGAGATATGGGAAGAGACGCTTCCATTGGGTAACGGACGCCTTGGATTGATGCCGGACGGAGGTGTCGATACTGAAAAGATTGTTTTGAATGAAATCTCCATGTGGTCGGGCAGTAAGCAGGATACGGATAACCCGCAGGCATATTACTCGTTGGGTACGATTCGTAAACTTCTGTTCGAAGGACGTAACGATGAGGCACAGGAACTGATGTACAATACTTTTGTCTGCAAGGGCGAAGGGAGTGCATTGGGGCAGGGCGCAAACGCTCCTTATGGCAGTTACCAACTATTGGGTAACCTTGTTCTGAATTACGATTATCAAGGCAGCTCCGATTCGATCTCCGGATATAGGCGTGAATTGAATCTTGACAACGCGATTGCAACCGCTTCTTTTAGAAGAGGTAAGGTGAAGTATGACCGTGAAGTCTTTACCTCTTTTGCCGATGATTTGGGAGTGATCCACCTGACTGCCGACGCGGATAAGGCACTGAATTTCTCGTTTGGTATGAACCGTCCTGAGCACTATAAGGTGACAGCCGACGGTAATGACCTTCTGATGCAAGGACAACTGCCCGACGGTGTCGATACACTTGAAATGAAAGGTCTTCGCTATGCGTCGCGTGTTCGTGTCGTCCTGCCGAAAGGAGGAAATGTGATTCCGGGTGATTCGACTGTTACCATACGAAATGCCTCCGAAGCGATCCTGCTGGTGAGCATGGCAACCGATTATTTCGATAAGGATTTGGACGGGAAGGTCGCTTCCTTGTTGGCTAATGCCGAAAAGAAAGATTTCGCCTCTTTGAAGAAAGGACATATTGTTGCTTACCGTTCCCTGTTCGGCCGTGTGGACTTGGATTTGGGGCATTCTTCCCGTGAGGACCTGCCGATAGATGAGCGCCTTGCCGCTTTCAATGCTGATCCGGACGATCCTTCTTTAGGGGCACTCTATTTCCAGTTCGGCCGCTATCTGCTGATCTCTTCTACCCGTGTAGCTGTTACCTCCTAACTTGCAGGGATTGTGGTGCAATACGGTCAATACGCCCTGGAACGGCGACTATCATTTGAATATCAATCTTCAGATGAATCATTGGCCGGCTGAGGTGGCGAATCTTTCCGAGCTCCATCTTCCGCTTGTAGAATGGACGAAACAGCAGGTTGCCAGCGGTGAACAGACGGCTAAAGCCTATTATAATGCCGGAGGATGGGTGACGCATATCTTAGGAAACGTCTGGGAGTTCACCGCACCGGGAGAACATCCGTCATGGGGAGCGACCAATACTTCTGCCGCCTGGCTTTGCGAACACCTGTACATGCATTATCTCTATACGTTGGATAAGGAATATCTGAAAGATGTATATCCAGTGTTGAAAGGAGCTTCCCGGTTCTTCGTGGATATGTTGGTGGAAGATCCGCGCAACAAATATCTGGTGACGGCTCCGACGACTTCGCCTGAAAATGGGTATAAGCTGCCGAACGGCAAGACGGCGCATATCTGTGCCGGTTCGACCATGGACAACCAGATCGTCCGCGAACTGTTCACCAATACGATCGAAGCCGCCAATATCTTAGGAATCGACTCTGCCTTTGCCGGCGAACTGGTCGCCAAACGTGCCCGCCTGATGCCGACGACAATCGGCAAGGACGGTCGTATTATGGAGTGGCTCGAACCGTTTGAGGAGGTGGAACCGCATCATCGCCACGTCTCCCATCTTTACGGTTTGTATCCGGGTAATGAGATATCGATAAAGCATACACCTGAGCTTGCCGAGGCAGCCCGCAAGTCACTTGTGGCCCGTGGCGATAAGAGTACGGGATGGTCGATGGCCTGGAAAATTAATTTCTGGGCGCGTTTGCACGATGGCGACCATGCTTATAAGTTGCTTGTCGACCTGCTCCGTCCGTGTGTGGACCGTAAAACGAATATGACGAATGGAGGCGGGACATATCCGAACCTGTTCTGTGCACATCCTCCTTTCCAGATAGATGGTAATTTTGGCGGTTGTGCCGGTATTGCCGAAATGCTGGTACAGAGCCAGACGGGAGAAATCGAACTGCTTCCCGCTCTGCCTTCCGCCTGGAAAAACGGCAGCTTCAAAGGTTTGAAAGTTCGTGGAGGCGGTGAAGTGTCTGCCAAATGGAAAGAAGGGCGGTTAACGGAAGCCGGTTTGAAAGCCCTGGTTCCCGGTTCGTTCCGCATCAAACTCCCGGTCGATTCGGCAAATATGAGCATCAAGATCAATCAAAAAGCCGTATCTCTCCCTGTCGCTGACGGCATATTGGAAGTAGCATTGCAGGCCGGGGATCAGTTGGCGCTGATGTTTTAATCAATACAAAGGCAACTTGTATATGAACCCTACCGACAAGCGCTGTGTGTTTTCAATGGAGGCACCCAGCGCTTTTGCTTTTTCCGTCAGGTTGTAAGAGCGGGCTGTTCCTGTCAGGAAGATATGCAGGTTTTCATCTGCCATCGGATAGAATTCGAGACCGGCCTGCAAGCCCCATGCCGTGCGGTATTTCCCGTTAGGAGCTCTCCCTCTTCATCTCCCGTTTTATAGACCGAACCAGTCTCGTACATGCCTTTGGCAAAGGCATTCCATTTCGGATGGAAGCGGTAATTCATCTCCGCCACGAGTGAAAGATACTGGACATTACGCAAGCAGACCGGTCCTTCCTCATTCTCGCCGGACGGAGGAACCAGCTCGGTCAGGATACCTAACGGATCGAGCGAGCCGCGCGTGTACATCACATCGAAGTAGCCGTCGAACGGACCGGTACAAACGTTGTGTCCGGCCCATGCCATATACATCCATTTCCCTTTAGCCTGTTCTCCGGCCGTTACGGAATAGCGGAGGTTTAGAACCTCGTCCAGATAACAGCTGTTCCAGTTAAACGTGTAGAAAAGTGGAGCGCGTGGCTTTTCAATTCCGGCGGGAAGCAGGCCGTAAGCATCCTCCATGCTCCCGATACGGTTGTCGGTAACCTGCACACGAAGCTCTTGCGAAACTACCGGTTGGTAGGCAAACGTGACTCCGGTGAAATAGCAATCCATGTATTCGTTCATGTCGCTGTATTCGTATATCGCATACGGGTCAAGGTCATATTCGAACCCTCCCCAGGCAGCATCCTGTTTCCCTAAAGTAACTGTGAATTTTTCGTTGAGGCGGTAGCCGATCATGGCATATTCGATCGATTCCGGCAGGTTTTCCAGATCCATGCCTTCATTCCCTTGGTTGAGGTTCTGGCGGTACCAGTAGAAAAGCCGGTCGTTTACTTCACCGGTCGCTTCGAGCTTGATGTGGTTGAAACGGAAAGCGGCTTCATCCAGCTTGTGTCCGGTGAAGAAAGTATTGAAAGAAGCATGCATTTCCAGATCCAGGTTGAATACATTATTGCGCTTGGGAATCTTCGTTGCATATTCAAACAGAGAAATATCGGAGGAATCTCGTTCGGGAATAAATGATTGCGCCTGTACGGGAACAGTGCATAAAAAGCAGGCTGACAGCCAGAATGCCGTTAGTCGTTTCATTGTTGATTACGATTATGTTTGATTCTGGCTGCAAAGATATTACTTTTCTTCCGTTTTGCCGATGTGCTTCATCACCTTTGCATCCAAGTAGAAGATCAGTTCTTCTGCAATATTAGTGCAATGGTCGCCGAAACGTTCCATCTTGCGGATGACTCCCGCCATATAAAGACCGGCCAGTGCACTGCCCGGATGCGCTTCGATATACTGGGCGATCAGAGGAGTCGAATCGTGGTTGATCTCATCGATGATGTTGTCTTTCAGGAAAATGCGTGATGCGATCTCGGAACTTTCCTTCTCGAAGGCTTCCTGGGCCAATGATATCATGCAAGAAGTTCGTGCAACATTTCTTCTACGCGGGCGATCTTTACCAGTTCTGGATCGATCGGTTCCCCTTCTGGCAGGTTTACGGAGAAGCGTGCGATGCTTTCGGCGAAGTCACCGAGGCGTTCCAAGTTCGTGTTGATCTTATACATGGCGAGTACGAAACGGAGGTCGATGGCCACCGGCGCGTACAGAGCAATGATATCTTCGCAATCGCTGTCGATCTTCAGCTCGAATGCATTTACGCGGCGTTCGCGGCTGAGCACTTTATAGGCCAGTTCCTTGTCTCCGGTCAGCATCGCTTCACCAGCATTGTATATCTGCTGATGGACGAGTGCCCACATCTCGTTGATTGTATTCTTTAGCGCTGCTATTTCTTGTTCAATAACCTTCATGTTTGATTTATGATTTATGATTTATAATTTATGATTTATGGATTATGAATTATGATTTATGTGTCGATGATAAATCATAATTCATAAATCATAAATCTTCTCACCCAAATCTCCCTGTAATATAGTTCTGCGTCGATTCTTTTTCCGGATTGGTGAAGATTTTACGCGTTTCACCATATTCGACTAGTTCGCCCAGATAGAAATATCCTGTCTTGTCGCTTACACGGGCAGCCTGCTGCATGTTGTGTGTGACGATCACGATCGTGTATTCCTTTTTCAGTTCATGGATCAAATCCTCGATCTTGCCTGTTGAGATCGGGTCGAGGGCAGAAGTCGGCTCGTCCATCAGCAGGATGGAAGGCGAGATAGCTAATGCCCGCGCGATGCAGAGACGTTGCTGCTGGCCGCCGGAGAGGGCGAAAGCCGAATCCTTCAGCTTATCCTTGACCTCGTCCCAGAGAACGACCTGTTTCAGGCTTTTGACTACGGTCTCTTCGATGTATCCGTTATCCTTAATGCCGTTTACGCGTAGACCGTAAGCCACATTTTCGAAGATTGTCTTTGGGAACGGGTTCGGTTTCTGAAATACCATTCCGACATTTTTACGGAGCGTATCGACTTTTTCCCCTTTGTTGTATATGTCCCGTCCATCAATGAATATCTTACCTTCCAGACGTGTGTCGGGAATCAAGTCGTTCATGCGGTTGAACAAGCGGAGGAAAGTAGATTTGCCACAACCCGACGGGCCGATAAAGGCTACCGAGGTATTGGCTTCTATCTGCATCGAAATGTTCTTCAACGCATGAAAGTCGCCGTAATAGAAATCTACGTTTTGAGCATCAATCTTTATCATTGTATTGTTTATTAATTCATTTTTACTTTCTTAGCAAAATAATTACGCAATAGGTTTGCCAGCAGATTGACAACCAGGACGATTGCAATCAACACCAAGGCCGTTCCGTATGCCATGCCGCGGGAGGCTTCTATATCCGTTCCGCTCGTGGATATTACATACAAATGGTAAGGCAGTGCCATACACTGGTCGAAGATGCTTCCCGGCAATTGAGGAAGAAAATAGGCCGCTACGGTGAATAAGATTGGAGCCGTTTCGCCCGATACACGTCCGACCGACAAGATCAGGCCGGTGATGATATTCGGGAAAGCCATCGGGAGCACGACACGGCGGATGGTCTGTAGTTTTGTCGCGCCTAATGCCAAGCTGCCGTGACGGAACGAGTCGTCGATGCTTTTCAATGCCTCCTCCGTCGTGCGGATAATCAGAGGAAGTGACATCAATGCCAGCGTGAACGAACCGGCAATGATCGAGTCTCCCCAACCCAGCGCATTGACGAACAGCGACATACCGAACAAGCCGAATACGACCGACGGGACTCCGCTCAAATTGTTTGTCATGATACGGATGAAGCGGACTACTTTGCCGTTTGTCGCATATTCGTTCATGTAGATGCCGCTCATGATCCCGATCGGGAAACTGATGATACTGCTTCCGACGATCAGGTAGAAGGTTCCGACGATCGCCGGGAAGATTCCCCCTTTTGTCATTCCCTCTTCCGGGGCTTTCGTCAGGAAGTCCCAGCTTATCACGCTGCCTCCTTTGATGATGATGAACCCTAAGATCACGAACAAGATCGCCACGACCAGATAACTCAATAGGGTGAAGAATCCGAATGCAAACCTCTGTGAGGTCCGTTTCTTCAAATCTATATTTCCTAACTTCTGTACAGGTGCCATAATGCTAATCAGATTTTTCTTTTAGATGAAATATACTCGACGGAGATACTCAATATCAGTGTGATCAGGAAGAGGACGGCGCCGAGCAGGAACAAGGCTTCATAGTGTGCGCCTCCGGCGGGAGCTTCCCCCAATTCGGCAGCGATCGTTGCAGGAATGGTCCGCACCGGCTCGAAGAAGGAGGTCGGGATGACGGCCGCATTGCCGGTTACCATCAGGACGGCCATCGTTTCGCCTATCGCACGTCCGATACCCAGCACGACTGCGGAGGTAATACCGGAAATGGAGTACGGATGATTACTTTGTAGATCGTCTGCCATTGGGTAGCGCCTAAGGCGAGGCTTGCCTCTTTCATAGCACGGGGTGTTGTCCGCATGGCATCTTCCGCAACGGTGATGATCGTAGGGAGTGCCATAATCGCCAATACCACGCTGCCGGCAAAAGCCGTTTCGCCGACAGGCAGGTCGAATGTCTTCTGGATGAGCGGAACGATCACCACCAAACCGAAGAAACCGTAGACGACAGACGGAATGCCTGCGAGTAGTTCGATGATCGGTTTCAAGAGGTCGCGTGTCCGCTTATTCGCAATTTCAGCCATGTAAATGGCCACCGCAATTCCGAAAGGAAGAGAAAGGACGATTGCACCGATGCTGACTAGCAATGTGCCTAACAACAAAGGGATCAATCCGAATATCGGAGCCGGTGTCGAGGTCGGATACCATTTCGTCCCTCCGAAAAATTCTCCCAATGTGATTTTCTCTTCCGGAAGGACTTTTCCCTGGAAACCGTTTTCCAGTAAATACTGCTTGGGGAAGAAGGCGATGATACCGGGTTCTTTCGCCACCAGTTCGCTGATCTTTTGAGGGACGTATTGAAATTCGTCACCTAACTCTTCCTCTGCATAATAGTTGGTTAGATCGGAGAAACGGAATATCAGGATATCCTGATCCATTCCGCTGACATCCTTCCAATTGGTTATATTACCGTCGAAGATATCCATGATCTTCTCTGGTGATAATTTTCCAACATCGTTGCTTTTATTTACGGCAAGGACATACCCCTCTTCCGTGGCCGGAGTATTGAAAAGGCCGCCGGCCTCTTTGAACAGAAAAAACACGATCAGCAAAATCGTAAAGCTACTGACGCTTCCGCTGATGAGTAATCCTCCTTCTACAATCTTTTCGAAAAACTTTCTCACTTTGTTTACCTTTTTATTCTACCGCAAAGGAACGAAACAAATATTACGAAGCGATTACATGGGGTTGAACGGGGTGTTACGATATTATTACGTTTGTATTTCAGGGTACTGATGACACAAATATAATTTTGACGCGGATGACACGAATAACGCGGATAAGAAAACATGTATCAGGTGTTTAATCGTCGTTATTTGCGTTCATAAACCTTTCGACTAAGGGCGAAAAGTAAAGAAGTGGTAGTAATAGCTGTAAATACCTGTGTATTTGTTTGATTAATTAATATTGTAGCATCCTTGTTTTTTTACTTAAATATATATGGGTGGAGTGAAGTAGGGGAGCATGGTCAACCCAAATCGGGACGGGATAGGGTGAAGGCAGTCCGGATGTCTGCCTTCACCCTTGTATGAGATGATAATCAAAAGGCGTCAAGGGCAGGTGAAGTTGAATTGGAAATCCATGTGATATTTATGTATACCAGTCGCTTTTCTATCGTAATACGCAGTAATTTGTAAACTTATCCCTATATTTGTCCAAAATCTTTCTAATTATTCAATTATGAACAAACTTTTAAGTTTATCTGTGTTAGCGACCACACTGTTATTGTCGTCTTGTAGTAATGCCCCGCAGGAGGAACCTCTTGCAAAAGTGATTGACCGTGGTTTGAAAGCCTCGACCGAACAGGCGCTGCTTATGGCCAAAGAGCTGGAACAGCAGGAAGGCCGGCTGCCTAAGAGCATCAAGGATGGCAAACTGGAAACCAGCGACTGCTATTGGTGGTGCAGCGGTTTCTTCCCCGGTGAACTCTGGTACCTGTATGAAAGTAATCCCACTCCCGAGTTGAAGAAGTATGCCGAACTTTTTACCGGACGCTTGGAAAAAGTACAGCATGTGACGGATAACCACGATGTAGGTTTCATGCTTTATTGTAGCTATGGCAATGGTTACCGTCTGACACAAAATCCCGCTTATAAGGATGTACTGGTGACAGGCGCCGGCTCGCTCAGTACCCGATTCAACCTATGATCAAAGCGATCCGTTCCTGGGACTTTACCAATAATGGTAAATGGCAGTATCCGGTTATCATCGATAATATGATGAATCTCGAACTGCTGACGTGGGCAAGCAAGACTACGGGCGATAACCGTTTCTATGATATCGCGGTCACGCATGCCAATACGACGATGGAAAATCATTTCCGTGATGACTATAGCTGCTATCATGTCGTTTCATATGACACCATCACCGGAAAGTCCCATATCAAAATGACACATCAAGGCTATGCCGACGAGTCGGCTTGGGCACGCGGACAGGCATGGGCAATCTATGGCTATACGATGATGGCCCGTGAAACCGGCAGTCTGAATATCTGGCACAGGCCAAGCATATTGCCCGTTTCTTGATGAATCATCCGAATATGCCTGCCGATAAAGTCCCGTATTGGGATTTCGACGCTCCTAATATCCCGAATGCGCCGCGTGATGCCTCTGCTGCCGCTATCATGGCATCCGCCCTGATCGAATTGAGCCAGTTGGATAAATCGGATGAGGCAAAAAGCTATCTGGACTTTGCCGAACAGCAGGTGCGTTCTTTATCATCCCCTGAATATTTGGCAGAGAAGGGAACAAACTGTAACTTTGTACTCAAACATTCGACCGGCCATCTGCCTGGAAACAGCGAGGTGGACGTGCCGCTTAGTTATGCCGATTACTATTATGTGGAAGCATTGATGAGACTGAAAAAATTAATTTGAATATAAACCATGAGAAATTCATTGAAAATCGCCGTACTAATTCTATGTACGATCTGTCTGCCTTTTACGGGTAACGCCCAGCAAGCAACTGGTAAAGAAGATCGTGCGTTCTGGGTGGAAAACCTGACACGCATTGCAGATCCCGTACTTGTCAATCTGAGCAATAATACGTTGAAGAAGAATATGCCTTACGAATCGCTGGGCAACCGTCATCGTTTCTCGCATTTGGAAGCGGTGGGCCGTCTGGTTTGCGGTATCGCTCCTTGGCTGGAACTGGGACCGGACAATACGCCGGAAGGCAAGCTCCGTGAGAAATATATCGACCTGACGGTAAAAGGTTTGAAGAATGCCGTCAATCCTGGGGCTCCCGACTATCTGGTTTTCGGTGAACCGTCGCAACCTTTGGTGGATGCAGCTTTTTTAGCGCAGGGATTATTGCGTGCCCCGAAACAACTTTGGGGAAATCTTGATCCGCAAGCAAAGGAATGGATGATTACCGAATTGAAGCGGAGCCGTAACATCAAGCCTTTTGAAAGCAACTGGTTGCTTTTCGCTTCGACCGTCGAAGCTGCTTTGTTGGAGTTTACAGGAGAATGTGACATGGAGCGGATGCTGTATGGAGTGAAAAAATTCCGTGACGAATGGTATAAAGGGGATGCAATGTATGGTGATGGAGTTGATTTTCACATGGATTATTATAATAGTTTCGTGATCCATCCGATGCTGACGGACGTGCTGGTCGTGATGAAGAAACATGGTATCGAAGGTGCTGATTTTTTAGATACACAGCTGAAACGTCATGCTCGTTATGCCGAGATACTGGAACGTTTTATTTCTCCCGAAGGATCTTTCCCGGTTGTCGGCCGTTCCATCTGCTATCGTTTCGGTGCTTTCCATGCGTTAGGACAGGCGGCTTTGATGCATATTTTGCCCGAACGGGTGAAACCGGCGCAGGTTCGTTGTGCTTTGACTTCCGTCATCCGTCGTCAGTTGGAGTCTCCGGCAAATTTCGATAAGAACGGTTGGTTGCGTGTAGGCTTTACAGGTGAACAAATCGAGATCTCCGAGTCTTATATCAATACAGGGAGTGTCTACCTTTGTGCTTTTGGATTAGTACCTCTGGGACTGCCGGAAACGGATGAGTTCTGGTCTGCCCCTTATACGGAATGGACGAATGTGAAAGCATGGAACGGGGAAAAGGTGCAGGCTGACCATGCGATTAAATGATTGACAATTGATAATTGACAATTTGAAATAGTAACATGACAATAAATACTGAATAAGAAGATGAAAACAAATTATGAATTGCGTTATGCTGCGCATCCGGAAGATGCAAAGCAATATGATACGAAACGTATCCGTCGTGACTTTCTGATTGAAAAGGTGTTTACTCCTAACGAAGTGAATATGGTGTATTCGATGTACGACCGTATGATTGTGGGTGGCGCTATGCCGGTAGGCGAAGTATTGGTGCTGGAAGCAATCGATCCGTTGAAAGCTCCTTTCTTTCTGACTCGTCGCGAAATGGGTATCTTCAATGTGGGCGGACCGGGTGTTGTAAAAGCTGGGGAGGCTGTTTTCGAACTTGATTTTAAGGAAGCCCTTTATCTGGGTTCCGGTGACCGTGAAGTGACATTTGAAAGCAAAGATGCCAAGAATCCGGCTAAATTCTATTTTAACTCTACGACTGCACATCGTAACTATCCGGATAAAAAAGTAACAAAGGCTGACGCTGTTGTGGCCGCTATGGGTTCTTTGGAAATGTCTAACGACCGTAACATCAACAAGATGATCGTCAATCAGGTTCTTCCTACCTGCCAGTTGCAGATGGGTATGACAGAACTGAAACCAGGTAGTGTCTGGAATACGATGCCGGCACATGTGCACAGCCGTCGTATGGAAGCCTATTTCTATTTCGAAATTCCTGAAGACCAGGCTATCTGCACTTATGGGGAAGTAGATGAAACCCGTCACGTCTGGATGAAGGGTGATCAGGCTGTATTGTCTCCCGAATGGTCTATCCATAGTGCTGCTGCCACTCACAACTATACTTTCATTTGGGGTATGGGGGGTGAAAACCTGGATTACGGGGATCAGGATTTCTCTTTGATCACCGACTTGAAATAATATTCGCACATTAAATACATTATTATCATTATGGTAAATTTTTCATTGGAAGGTAAAGTTGCACTTGTAACAGGTGCTTCTTACGGTATCGGGTTTGCGATTGCAACTGCGTTTGCTAAAGCTGGTGCTACTATCGTATTTAACGATATCAAACAGGAATTAGTAGATAAGGGTATTGCTGCTTATGAAGCCGAAGGTATCAAAGCGCATGGGTATATTTGCGACGTGACGAATGAAGAACAGGTAAATGCTTTTGTTGCACAGGTGGAAAAGGAAGTGGGTGTAATCGATATTCTGGTTAATAATGCTGGTATCATCAAACGTATCCCGATGGTAGAAATGACGGCTGCCGAATTCCGCCAGGTGATCGATATCGACCTGAATGGTCCGTTTATCGTCTCTAAAGCAGTTATCCCTTCCATGATCAAGAAAGGACACGGAAAGATTATCAATATCTGCTCTATGATGAGTGAACTCGGCCGCGAAACCGTATCGGCTTATGCTGCTGCCAAAGGTGGCTTGAAGATGCTGACTCGCAACATCGCTTCCGAATATGGCGAATACAATATTCAGTGTAATGGTATCGGTCCGGGTTATATCGCAACTCCGCAGACTGCTCCTTTGCGTGAAAGACAGGCTGACGGTTCACGTCATCCGTTCGATGCCTTTATCGTAGCCAAAACTCCGGCTGCCCGTTGGGGAACTCCCGAAGATTTGATGGGACCTGCTGTGTTCTTGGCCTCCGACGCCTCCGACTTCGTAAACGGTCATGTACTGTATGTCGATGGCGGTATTCTGGCTTATATCGGTAAACAGCCTTGATAATGCGTGCTAAGGGTTGTGTTACCCTTCTGTGCTAAAAAGAGTCCTTTTGAGAGATATTCAGATTTCTCTCAAAAGGACTCTTTTTAGGTAGGAGTCTAAATCAAAATTTGACACACCCCCACCTTTTCGTGAAGCGACTGGCGGCTATTACTTGTTGTATTTGCTCCAGTCAACATTGTGCATGTCTCCACTGGCAGCCAGTTCTTCGTGGAAAGCGAAGCAACATTTCAGGTTCTGAGGCGTGTGTCCCTTGATACCCATTGCCAGGTATTCTTCCAATAACGGTTTGTAATCCGGATGGACGCAGTTGTCGATGATGCAACGTGCACGCTGGATCGGAGATTTACCGCGCAGGTCAGCAACGCCATATTCCGTGATGATGATTTTGACGGAGTGTTCGCTGTGATCCAGGTGAGAAACCATCGGCACGAATGCACTGATCTTACCTTCCTTCGCTGTAGACGGAGTTGTGAAGATAGACAACATGGCTGAACGGGTGAAGTCACCGGAACCACCGATACCGTTCATCATTCTTGTTCCGGATACATGAGTGGAGTTGATGTTACCGAATATATCCGCTTCCAGTGCCGTATTGATGGCCACCAGACCGAGACGGCGGGCGACTTCCGGATTATTGGAAATTTCCTGCGGACGAAGGAGAATCTTATCTTTGAAGAAATCCAAGTTTGCGTAGATGTCACGGATCACTTCGTTGCTGACAGACAGTGAACAACCGCTGGCAAACTTGACGCGTCCCTGTTTCATCAGAGCAATAACAGCGTCTTGGATCACTTCCGTGTAAACATTGAATGCCGGAATATCCTTGTTTTCTCCCATGCAACCTAAAACGGCATTGGCGACATTACCTACGCCACTCTGCAACGGAACGAATTCTTTTGGCAGACGGCCGGCTTTGATTTCACCAACCAGGAAGTTTGCAACATTCTGGCCAATAGCCATTGTTACATCATCCAGCGGAGAGAATTTGCCACCTTCGTTCGGTTCGTCGGTCTTGACAACACCAACGATCTTTGCCGGATCTACTTTCACACAGTCGCTACCGATACGATCGGACGGAGTGTAGATGGGGATTTCACGGCGGTAAGGAGGATCAGCCGGTTCATAGATATCATGCATTCCGCGGATTTCTTTCGGGTGGCGGCAGTTCAATTCGACGATGATACGGTCGGCCATGCCACAGATTGTCGGCAGAATACCGACACCGCTTGTCGGAACGATTTCGCCGTCTTCCGTCACATCAGCAGCTTCAACAATGGCTACATCTATCTTGCCTAAGAAGCCATAACGCAGACTTTGTGCCAGTTCAGACAAGTGCATGTCGTAGTATTGTGCACCGTGGGAGTTCAGTAGGGCACGCAGGTCCTTGTTGGACTGATACGGAGTGCGGAATTTGATTGCATTGGCGCGAGCCAGTTCGCCATCCAGTTTGTCGCCTGTCGAGGCGCCGGTAAACATACCGATCTGGAACGGGTTTCCTTTTTCATGTTCGGCAATTGCTTTTTTTGCAATAGCGCCTGGCACAACTTTAGGACATCCTGCAGGAGTAAATCCGCTAAAGCCTACATTGTCGTTGTGATGTACGAATGAAGCTGCTTCTTCAGCTGTGATAAATTTTAAAGCCATGATATTATTTGTTGTTATATTAGTAATTCTTTATTCAGTTAACAGTGCGGCGCAAAGGTATTAAAAAAGAATATAGATTAATACTTGCGATTAAGTATTTCAGTGTAAATAACAGCTTTTCTCAGTTCGGCGGCATTGTCGAACTCGATATCCGTAAGCGGGCTTTCTTCTTTGGCCGGAGGAACGACAAGGCGGTTCCCGGCAAATGACTGTCTTCCCGCTGTTTTTTCGGCGGTAAGGAACGGATTGGGGGCTACAGACTGCTGCTTTTTCTGCTCTCTTTTAGGTTTGGGAGCGGCAACGGGCTGTTTGGTGGTTTTCGGATTTTGCATCTCTTCCAAAACCTCCCAGAAACCTTTGTCGGGGACACTTTCTTCTTCAGCAACGATTTCCCTGTCCGGTTGACCCAAAATTTGTTTAGGCTGTTTCTTTTTCTTTTTGAACTGAACATACTACTGATGCCGGCAATTGCCAGAAACAGGATATAGAGCCAATCGCCAATATTTTCGCCTTCCATAAACTTTGATTATTTTTGCACTCCAAATGTAGGAAATATTATTTAGAAGTGAAAGAAAGGATGCATATAATAGGTATAAAAGTAAATAAGGGTAACTTCACAGCCACCCTTATTCGATTTAACCAAAACCTTAACTATGAAAAAATTTACGTTTTTCGATTACAAATATAATCGTGGTATTTTAACTGTGCAAGTGTTTGATGAATTATTTTTCAAAAACATTTATATTTAACAATAATTAGTAAACAAGATGACGAATCAAGAGAATGGCGTGGACTTAAAATCCGCAGCCGGAATGGAAGAAAAGAAGTTGTTCATCGAAACCTACGGGTGTCAGATGAATGTGGCAGACAGCGAAGTCGTCGCTTCCATCATGAAAATGGATGGATATGCAGTGACTGACAAGATTGAAGATGCTGATGCTATTTTTGTCAACACTTGTTCGGTTCGCGATAATGCCGAACAGAAAATCTACGGACGGCTTCAGTATTTTCAGTCTTTAAAGAAAGAAAAAAACTTTAGTGATCGGTGTGCTCGGATGTATGGCAGAGCGCGTGAAGGAGGAACTGATCGAGGTGCATCATGCCGATTTGGTAGTTGGCCCTGATTCCTATATGGACTTGCCGAACCTGGTAGGTGCGGTCGAACACGGAGAAAAGGCGATCAATGTTGAGCTTTCCACACAGGAAACCTACAAGGATGTGATCCCATTGAAATTGGGAGGTGTGCATATTTCGGGTTTCGTCTCCATCATGCGCGGATGTAATAATTTCTGTACCTATTGTATCGTTCCGTATACCCGTGGAAGGGAACGCAGCCGGGATATTGAAAGTATCCTGAACGAGATACGCGATATGCGTGAAAAAGGTTTTAAGGAGGTGACCTTGTTAGGGCAGAATGTAAACTCTTATCTCTTTGAGAAAGAGGGAGAGAAAATTTCGTTTCCCGTTTTGCTGAAGCGTGTGGCCGAGGAGGTACCTGAGATGCGTGTCCGCTTTACCACTTCTCACCCGAAGGATATGAGTGACGAAACTCTGCACGTGATCGCCGAGCATGATAATATATGTAAGATGATCCACCTTCCTGCACAATCGGGAAGCTCTCGTATCCTGAAAGTGATGAATCGTAAATATACGCGTGAATGGTATCTGGACCGTATTGCCGCTATCCGCCGTATCTTGCCGGACTGTGCTATATCGACCGACTTGTTTTGCGGTTTCCACTCCGAGACGAAAGAAGATTATGAGGAAACGCTTTCCCTGATGCGCGAAGTGGGCTACGACAGCGCTTTTCTTTTCAAATATTCCGAGCGTCCGGGAACTTATGCGGCCCAGCATCTTCCCGATACGGTCAGTGAAGAAGAAAAAGTCCGCCGTCTGCAAGGCATGATCGATTTGCAGAATCGGCTTTCGGAAGAAAGTAACAAGCGTGATATCGGCAAAGTGTTCGAAGTGTTGATCGAAGGTTTCTCCAAACGTTCGCGTGAGCAGTTGTTCGGTCGTACCAGCCAGAATAAAGTCGTGATTTTTGATAAGAAGCATTATCATGTCGGACAATTCATAAAAGTACGCATCCACCGTGCCTCTTCCGCTACTCTGTTCGGAGACCCGGTGGAGGAATAATCCCTATTGACACTGATCATTTGTTTCAACATCAAAAACAAAAGTGTCTGTGGTCGAAATTTTAGTTTCTCTCAATGAAACAAAAGTTTCGTCCGAGGAAACTAAAGTTTCAAAGGCAGGAGCTGTTTGAAACTTTAGTTTCTCAAAAAATATTTGCTGAAACTTTTTTACCAGTCAAAGCTTTCCCTGTATGAATCGAAAACCGGTTCTTCGTTGATTCCGTTCTGTTCAAAAAGTTGTTTGATAAAAATTTGATGTTCGGGCAATAACTCGTTTTCCTTGCGCAAGAAACGGTAGTAAAGTGTTTTTCCGAAGTGCTCGACCATCTGCCTTCTTAAGAGCAAAGCCGTCTTATGCGGCACATTATCGAGTAAGTTCGTTATCCCCAAAGCAATTCGTTTTTTGATTTGTGATTTGAAAAAAGGGCACTTGTCTCTTTCCTTCGGATAATGGGCTGGATTTACGATCGGAAAAAATTTGCGGATGGATGTACTGTTGGCTGCTGCCAGATGGCGTAAACAATGGTTCACCTACGTACACTGATCGTTTAGGCAATGTGCGAAATCGTATGGAACCTCTTGATAATCAAATTCGTTTTTCATAATGTGCAAATGTACGGATTATATTTGAACCCGTATCCTATTTTTGTATTTGTATTAAGTGCAAACTATTGTTATAGCCTAAAGAAAAAGTAACATTTATTTCTGTAGTCTTCTGAAATTGGCCATTTTGCCGGTCTTTTCGAGCAAAATTGATGTAGGGAGAGTTGGGTGGTATCTGTTTGATTATCTATTATTTGGGATTTTATATAATGTACACGCGTACATATACAATATATCCTTTTATTTTTATGTTTTTATTGTTGTAAATGGTTGGAAGATAGAGGAATAGAATACAATTTCAAAATGGCTAAAGAAAACGTACGTTTTAATTTGTCATTTTCACAGCACAAAAATACAACTACTTTTTAAACCTGCAATCCTTTCTCCCAATTATTTTTCCTTTTCTATATTCTTTCTTATCAATCAGATAGCTTAGCCTGTACGAAAAACCGTCTTTCTGATACGAACCTTTCCGAAGCTCCCGAAAAATGACTAAAAAAAACGTACGTTTTCTCTCGTCAAAATACAGAAGTTTAGTTAAAAGACGAAAACACAGAGACGTACGTGATGCTGATTGAACTTTTAGTATATGTATTATTAATATTAATTCAAATGATTATGAACAAAAAGTTTTCTACTCTTGTAGGATGCCTAGCTTTCGGAACGGCATTCTCTGCGGTAGCACAGGTAAGTAATTTTCCCGTAAGTAATGCTTATGGCCAGGTTACTCCTTGTGCAACTGGGTTAACTTATCGTTCTTTCGGAACTAATAGCAATGCTGCTTTAGGTTCTGAAGTGAACAAAATTGAGGCTGATAAATGGTATCAGTTGCGCGTTGGTGAGGAAAAAAATCAGGTTTTGATACAAGAACGTGATTTTAAAACCGGTGAAGTAACTCTTCGTATTGTGGATGCTGATAAAGCTCCTTTAAACTATTCTTTGTGGCAGATTTCTTATGATAAGAAAGACGGAGCAACTGGTGGCAAATTTACCTTTAAAAACAAGGAAACAGGGTTAGGGATTATCTTTGATCATAAAACAGCTTATGGCAAAGATAAAATCGCTACGACTGCTACATCTGCAGATTTGGAAGCTTCTATTCTGGAAGGTTGCAATGTTGAGTGGAGTTGGTTCTCTTCTAATGTAGACAATACACAGAAGCTGGCAAATGAAATCCTGTATGCTAATTTCCACGATTCGGACAAATACATCGTATTGAAGAAGTCTTCTAGGACTGCTGCTAATCAGTATGGCCTGAATGTTTCAGGAACTCAAGTAGTTGCCGCTGTTTATACGGCTGCCGAAGCAGGGAATAAGGCTACTTCTTGTGAGGCTTTGACATTGACTCCGGTTGTAGCAGAATCTGTTGTGTTAAACGCAAAAGACATCAATCGCATGATCGATGCTCAGAAAGATGGTGCTGCCGGTTTCAACTTTATGACTCCGACGGGTATTGGCAATAGAACGGCTATGTCTCCGGAAGACAACAGCACATTAGATACTTATAAGTATATTGCGGAAGAGAAAAATCTGACTGCTGAGGCAGAGGAAATAAAATTGGCAGCAGATAAGGCTATTATTGCTGCTGGTAACACTGTTTTATCTGAATATAATGCAGTAGATGGTTCCGAAGCAAAAGAATTGAACTTCATTTTTGCTAATTTTAATAAAGGTGAATCTCAAGATGCATTAGTACAAGCAGGATCTGTTTTCAATAATAGCAAGACTGCTGAAAATGCAAAAGATCTTGTAGAGAAGTGGGTCGTTTATCTGGAAGAAACAGCTACTGACCGACTTTGGGCGTTGAGTGATGCCAATAAGGCGTATTATGTAAAATATACAGATAAAACAGTGATTGAAGATTATAATTTCGCTGTTGCTGTTGTTGCGCATAAAGATCTGTATAACAAATATCCTCTTCGTTTGAAAGCTGTGATCGATGAAGAAGATATGGCTAAGAATGATAAATATTTGATGGTTGATACTGCTCGTTGGGAAGAAGCTACCGAAAACCCATCCAACTCTCCTGAACTGCTGTTGTCAAACAAGAAGCCGTCTACGGAAGTTGCTGATTTCTTCTTCAATGCTCGTTATAACTATCGTCTGACTTATTTCCCGACTCAAGATAGTTTGGTTATTGAGCCGTTGAATGCATCTGTAATGAATGATGCAGAATTTAAGGCAGAGAAAACTTGGAGAAACTCTATCGTTGCAAGCCAGTTTATTTCTTCTAGCGATATTACTTCTGGAAACAAAGGTTTAAGTGCAAGTAATACTGATTTGGCTACAGCTCCGGAAGAGGCTCCTGTTGCAGTAATGTTAAGTAAGTTGAACACGAAAGACGGTTGGGTTGTAACTGCCGGTGGAACAGATAAACCTAAAGGTTCTGCTGCTGAAGGTACTCTTCATACTTGCATCGAATTTGACCATTCTTATCCGTACTTGACTCGTACAACTTTGGATCAGGCTGTTTACACAATCCAGTTGGTAACAGATAAAGCTCCGAATTTGACCACTCATCGTGCAAATGGTGTGAATGTTGTGGCAGATATGAGCGGTCATGTTGTTTATGATGAAAAAGAAGCTTCTCAGAACTTCGCTCACATGCCTGCAACGCAGTGGGTTGTTGAATATACAGGTTGTGAAGAAGATCCTGTTGCTCGTGTCAAAGTCGTAAACCGTGAATATTCAAATGTCGCATTCGAAGGTCAGCTCTATAAAGCGGGTGACAATGTATTCATTATCAATCATAACTATAATAATACATTAGGACACTACAACAATGAGTTCGCTTGCTCTGATACACTGAAGTTCACGAAAGTTGATCCGGTCAATACATTGGGTTATCTGAATCCGGGTGACAAAGTAATCGAAAATACATTCAAACTGAAACAGTTCTTCGATTATGGTACAGATCCTTATTATTTGAACGCTGTTAAGCAGGGTAAAGATACGCTGTTGAGAGCTCAGGCTGAAGGTTCTAATTTTGAACTGGTTCCGGTTAAAGTTAACTGGGATGCAGCTGCTTACGAATCAACGAACGTACCTTACGGTTATACAAGCGAAGCTGCTGGTGCAACTCAACTTTACAAATCAGTTTATATGCTGAAAGTGAAGGATGCAGATATGATCAACAATGACCGTGTATTTGTTGGTATCAACAAGAATGGTAAGTATTGCGTGGCTGATACTTTGGATCGTAATGCAAATTACACATTGGCTTATTTTACATTGAAAGAAAATAACCATTGGACTGCCGATAACGAAGAAGGCCATTATTATGCGTTGGTTCGTACTGAGTATCCTTATGCTTATCCTGTAGATAAAGATGATGAGTATACTGACGATGTGAATAAATTTACTGGTTGGAAATACTCCTTTGACGATGCTTTGGATAAATTGGCTATCGAACAAGGTCAGTTGGATGCAAAAGTTGAAAACTTGTGTCAGGATCGTACCGAATCGTTCATCTTGGAAGCAGATACAATGCCGTACTATCGCAGAGTTGTCGGTCTGAAGACTGAAAAGTTCTATTCAACAAATAATGAAAACCGTACATTGGGCGAATCTGTAATTGACGGTGTTACTTATATGAACATCTTCAGTGCTGTTGAAGAACCGGAACGCAACAACGAGTTCTTTATCGATACAGCTCATGTAAATGTATCGAGCATGCCTACTTATCTGTTGGCTCTTGATGTTGAGGCTAAGAAAACAGCTGAATGCAATCACGAAGATCATCCGGCTATCGGTGACCATTATCAGGTGATTGATTACTTACAGGGACGTTACATGGTTGATGCTTCTGTTGATAGCGTAATTCCGGCTTATTTGAAGAACAGCGTTAAACCATTCGAAAACGTGTATACTCGTTATGCATTCGTAAATGCAATCCACTATCAGGATACATTGTACATCATGGATGCTGCTGATGCAACAATCAAGTATGACCGCGATTTGTATGACGGCAAAAACGTTGCCAAGAAAGTTGTTCTGAAAGAAAAGGCTTACGATGGAGCTTCTATCGCATTCCGTTTGAAAGATCAGAGTGATGACGAAAACTTCTATATCGAAACGAAGGGTAAACAGTATGGTTATGCAGCCAATGGTAACACTTGGTTGAAGGAACAAAACCACAACATTGTTTCTACCGGTCGTGGTTATAGTGAAACTGGCGATCATAATGGCAACTGGCATCAGAATGTTTATGAAGACATTTATCAGGCTTTGTTGCTGAATACGACAGCTCAAAGTGATGCTACTGCAAACGAAGACGTAGAAGTATCTTCTGTAACAGTTATCGCCGGTAACGGTCAGGTAACGGTTGCAGGTGCTGCCGGCAAGAAAGTTGTTATCACTAACATCTTAGGCCAGACAGTCGCTAATACAGTGGTTACTTCTGACAATGCTACTATCGCTGCTCCTGCAGGTGTAGTTGTCGTTGCTGTTGAAGGTGAAGGCGCTGTAAAAGCAATTGTAAAGTAATCTGAGAATAATAACATTACAATTATAATCAAATAATTCTAAATAAGATCGTGCGCCGTAGAGATGCATGGCTGTGCATCTCTACAAATAACGGCAATTACCCTGCGACAGGTGAACAAGCGATCGTATTATTAATACTAAAGTATTGAAATAAAGTTCTTCTGTCAGTATGCCTGCGAAGGCCGAAAGCAGTTAAAAAACAAGAGGCTGTGTCGAAATACACTATGTGTATTGATACAGTCTCTTCGTTTATTTGAGACAAGTATGCTGCTTTTTATCCGTCTATGCTCGGTGACTTGTAGTTAAAGAATTGTAAAGTAATCACTATCTCATAAATTATTCGTTCTTTTGCAGAAAAATTGGGAGGTGTGTTCTCTGAACACATCTCCTCACTTTATTTAATAACAATAAGGTTACGTCTAATGGCTGAAGGTAAAAAGGTTAGTTCTGTTTCTTTCTTTAATTCTCGTCTGACTTCCATTATAAGTATCTCATTGGTACTGTTTTTGCTGGGACTTGTTTTTCTGATAGGATTGTTGGGAAACAAACTTTCTGTATATGTGAAGGAAAACATTTCATTTTCAATCGTACTAAAAGATAATCAGAAAGAAGCGGATATAAAGAAGATGCAGAAGACGCTGGATGCTTTGCCTTATATCAAATCGACCGAATATATATCGAAGGAACAGGCTGCCAAGGAACTTGAGGAGGAGTTAGGTGAAAATCCCGAAACGTTCTTGGGCTTTAATCCGTTACAAGCTTCCATTGAAGTAAAATTGCATTCGGAATATGCTAATGCCGACAGCCTGCAATTAATCGAAAAGAAAATAAAAAACTATACTTCCGTTTCCGATCTGCTTTACCGGAAAGACATGATGCAGATGGTGAACGACAATGTGAAACGTGTCAGCCTGATCTTGCTTACACTTGCCGTAATGTTGATGGCAATCTCGTTTGTACTGATTAGTAACACGATCCGTCTGCTGATTTATTCTAAACGTTTCCTGATCCATACGATGAAGCTGGTAGGGGCTACGCCTGGTTTTATTAGAAGGCCGTTTGTGCGGTATAATGTGGTCAGTGGTATTTTTGCGTCTATCCTCGCAATATTAATGTTGACGGGAGCGTTGTATTATTTACAGAACGAATTATCCGGTTTCATCCAGCTTCTGGATATTAAAGCGTTGATAATTGTTTATGTCGGTGTATTGATTATGGGGATCCTGCTTTCGGTTACGGCTACTGTCTTTGCAGTGAACAAGTATTTACGAATGGGTGTTGATAAATTATATTATATATAAATGTATGGCTAAGAGAGATTTTGCTTTTGGAAAAGAAAATTTTATTTTGATCGCTGTTGCTGTTGCTGTTATCGCGATTGGTTTTATGTTGATGAGTGGTGGCGGTTCGCAGGACCCGACAGGTTTCAATCCTGAGATTTTCAGTTCCCGCCGTATTGTTGTGGCTCCGGCTGTGACAGTGATCGGTTTCGTATTGATGATTTTCGGTATTTTGAAAAACAGTAAAAATAAGGAAGTAGCGGAATGAGTTGGTTTGAGGCTTTAGTGCTGGGAATTGTTCAAGGACTTACGGAATATCTGCCGGTCAGCAGTAGCGGACATCTGGCTATCGGTTCTGCTTTGTTTGGAATTCAGGGAGAAGAAAATCTGGCTTTTACGATCGTTGTCCATGTTGCGACCGTGTTTAGTACGTTGGTGATTTTATGGAAAGAGATCGAATGGATATTCCGTGGTTTGTTTAAGTTCAAGATGAACGCAGAAACTCGCTATGTGATCAATATCTTGATTTCAATGATCCCTATCGGTATTGTAGGTGTGTTTTTCAAGGATACGGTGGAGGCTATTTTCGGATCGGGGCTGCTGATCGTCGGCTGTATGTTATTGCTGACGGCTGCTTTGCTTGCATTTTCCTATTATGCCAAACCCCGTCAGAAGGAAAATATCTCGCTGAAGGATGCTTTTATCATCGGTTTGGCTCAGGCGTGTGCTGTGATGCCGGGACTTTCCCGCTCCGGAACAACGATTGCGACCGGTTTGTTATTAGGAAACAATAAGGCGAAACTGGCCCAGTTCTCATTTTTGATGGTTATCCCCCCGATTTTGGGTGAAGCGTTGCTGGATGTAATGAAAGCGGTAAAAGGCGAAGCGGTAGCAGGTGATATTCCGGCATTGTCATTGGTGGTCGGTTTTGTGGCTGCATTCGTATCGGGATGTATTGCTTGTAAATGGATGATCAATATCGTAAAGAAGGGAAAACTGATTTATTTCGCCATCTATTGTGCAATTGCAGGTTTGGTTACAATTGCCTGTACATTACTTAAATAAGAATGGATTTTATAGCAGGAGAAGTAGTATATTTCAATAAGCCCTTAAAGTGGACTTCCTTTGACTTGGTGAACAAATTCCGCTATAAGTTATCGCGGAAACTGAAGGTAAAAAAGATAAAAGTGGGACACGCCGGAACATTGGACCCACTGGCGACAGGGGTAATGATTGTTTGTACGGGCAAGGCCACCAAGAGGATCGATGAATTTCAGTATCAGACAAAGGAGTATGTCGCTACCCTGAAGTTGGGGGAAACGACGCCTTCTTTTGATTTGGAAAAAGAGATAGACGGAGTATATCCGACAGAACATATTACCCGTAAGGAAGTAGAGAAGGTATTACAGTCGTTCGTGGGAACGATTCAGCAGATTCCACCGGTGTTTTCGGCTTGCAAGGTGGATGGTAAGCGGGCGTATGAGTTGGCTCGCAAGGGAGAGGAAGTGGAATTGAAGTCCAAGACGCTTGTGATTGATGAAATGGAGCTGTTGGAGTGTGATCTGCCAGTGGTAAAGATACGGGTGGTTTGCAGCAAGGGTACTTATATCCGCGCTCTGGCACGTGATATCGGTGTCGCTCTTCAATCGGGCGCTCATCTGATTGCTCTCGAACGGACTCGTATCGGAGACATCACACTGGACAAATGTATGTCTCCTGATGACATCGATGTCTTTTTAGATGAAAATATCACAACCGAGAAGGATTGTGAGGATTGATAATGATAAGAATAAAATAAAAATAGAATTTATATTATGAAGCTGTCGAAATTCAAATTTAACTTACCGCAGGAGCTGATCGCTCTCCATCCGGCAAAGAACAGGGACGAGTCCAGATTGATGGTGGTCAATCGCAAGACCGGAGAGATCGAACATAAAGTGTTCAAAGATTTGCTTAGCTATTTCGGAGAAAAAGATGTGTTCATCTTCAATAACACAAAGGTTTTTCCTGCCCGTTTATACGGAAATAAGGAAAAGACCGGAGCTCGTATCGAAGTTTTTCTGTTGCGTGAGCTGAATGAAGATCTTCGCCTTTGGGATGTCTTGGTCGATCCTGCCCGTAAAATCCGTATCGGTAATAAGTTGTATTTTGGTGAAGATGATTCGATGGTGGCAGAAGTGATCGACAATACGACGTCACGTGGCCGTACCTTGCGTTTCCTTTATGACGGGAACCATGATGAATTTAAAAAGGCATTGTATGCATTGGGTGAAACCCCGCTGCCTAAATATATCGACCGTCCTGTAGAACCGGATGACGAAGATCGTTATCAGAATATTTTTGCGACGGAAGAAGGAGCGGTTGTGGCTCCCGCCGCCGGTCTTCATTTCAGTCGTGACTGATGAAACGTTTGGAGATTAAGGATTGCCAGTTTGCTTATCTGACACTGCATTCCGGGCTGGGTAATTTCCGCGAAATCGATGTGGAAGACCTGACCAAGCATAAGATGGATTCTGAGCAGATGGTCGTGAACGGGGATGTCGTGAATATCGTGAATACGGCAAAAGATAACGGACGACAGATTTGTGCAGTCGGTACCTCCGTGATGCGCGCTATCGAAACAGCTGTCAGTACGGACGGTCACCTGAAAGAGTTTGAAGGGTGGACTAATAAGTTCATTTTCCCGCCGTATGACTTCAGTGTGGCGTCCAGTATGATTACGAACTTCCATATGCCGCTGTCTACTTTGTTGATGATGACAGCCTCTTTTGGCGGATATGACCTGATCATGGATGCTTATGAAGTCGCATTGAAAGAAAAATATAGTTTCGGTGCTTATGGCGATGCCATGTTGATCCTGTAAAAACGGGTACTTATGGCGATTGTATACCTGGGCTTGGGAACCAATGTCGGGAATAAGCGACGGAACATGATAACAGCCGCAGCGTTGTTAGCTGAAAGGGTGGGAGATATTCTCGCCCTTTCCGGTTTCTATGAAACGGAACCGTGGGGGTTTGAGTCGGAGAACTTTTTCTTGAATGCGGCTGTTAAATTGAAGACTTCTTTTTCTCCGTTGGAAGTATTGCAGATAACCCAGCAGATCGAAAAAGAATTGGGTCGCACGGAAAAAAGCAACGGAGTCTATCATGACCGTATTATCGATATCGATATCCTTCTGTATGAGGACGAGGTTTTACAGATACCAGAGCTTACCTTGCCGCATCCTCTCATGCATGAACGGAAGTTTGTGATGGACCCTTTGGCCGAAATAGCTCCGTTTGTCGTACATCCTGTATTGAAAGAACGTATAATAGATTTAAAAGAACGATTATGAATGATATAGAAAAGATATTGACCGGTGGTGGCATGGTCTTTAAGAAAAAGGGGAAAGACGAAAATGCCGGAGAGAAAAAGATTAAGTTTTCAGATTTTCTGCGTGGAACGCATAAATCGGGTTCTGCTAAGATGAAAGCGGAGTTTAAGTATAAAAAAGCCTTGCGCAACACAAAAAAGAAAAATAATTGTCAATTATCAATTGTCAATTGTCAATTGTTTCGTATTTTTGCGTCCGAATTGATGTGGATAGATTTGTATTGCTTGCAACCACAGGAAAAAATGCTAAAAACAAGCCCTTTTAACTGCCGTCCGGCAAAGCAAATTTCCCCTCGTCAATCCATTTATTTGATTTATTAACCGTCAATTGTAAATTGTCTGTTGACTTTGAAGAGTTTGTGCTCTTTGATTGTCAATTGTCAATTGTCAATTGTCAATTCAAAAAACGATGAGTTATTTATTCACCTCCGAATCGGTGTCCGAAGGGCACCCCGATAAAGTAGCCGATCAGATATCGGATGCTTTGCTGGATGAGTTCCTGGCTTATGACAAGAACTCTAAAGTTGCTTGCGAAACCCTTGTTACAACCGGACAGGTTGTCTTGGCTGGAGAAGTAAAATCAAGTGCTTACGTGGATGTACAGGATGTAGCCCGTAACGTGATCGAAAAAATTGGTTATACGAAAAGCGAATACCAGTTTGAAGCAAAATCATGTGGCGTGTTCTCTTCTATCCATGAACAGAGTGGCGACATTAACCGCGGTGTCGAGCGCGAGGATCCTTATAATCAAGGAGCAGGCGACCAAGGTATGATGTTCGGTTATGCTACTAACGAAACAGAAAACTACATGCCTCTGGCATTAGATCTTTCACACAGTTTGTTGTGGGAGCTTGCCGAGATACGCAAGAATGAAAACGACCTGATGCCCTACCTCCGTCCGGATGCGAAGAGTCAGGTGACGATTGAATATGATGACAACGGAAAACCGTTGCGCATCGATACGATTGTTGTTTCTACACAACATGATGAATTTATCACAGCAAAAGGTATCACACAGGAAGAAGCGGATCTGGCTATGCAGAAAAAGATCGCTGAAGATGTGAAGAGCATACTGATCCCACGTGTAAAGGCTCAGTATCCGGCTCATGTTCAAGCTTTGTTCAATGATGATATCATCTATCATGTGAATCCGACCGGAAAGTTCGTGATCGGTGGTCCTCACGGCGATACCGGTCTGACAGGCCGTAAGATCATTGTTGATACATACGGTGGTAAAGGTGCTCACGGTGGTGGCGCATTTCCGGAAAAGATCCTTCGAAGGTAGACCGTTCTGCCGCTTATGCCGCTCGTCATATTGCGAAGAATCTGGTTGCCGCCGGTGTGGCTGATGAAATGCTGGTACAGGTGTCTTATGCAATCGGTGTTGCTAAACCGATGAATATCTTCGTCAATACATTCGGTCGTGCCAATGTGGAAATGACAGATGGAGAGATCGCAGAAAAGATCTGGAACCTGTTCGACATGCGTCCGAAAGCAATCGAAGAACGTCTGAAACTGCGTAACCCGATCTATTTGGAGACTGCATCTTACGGCATATGGGACGTAAACCGCAGGTTGTGACGAAAAAGTTTACCTCTCGTTACAATCCGGAACCGACCATCTGCGAAGTAGAGTTATTTACTTGGGAAAAGCTGGATTACGTCGATAAGGTAAAAGAGGCATTCGGGCTTTAATGTAGGCTGTTTGTACAAACTTATATTGGCTCCCGTCTGAAAAAATCGGTTCTTGTTCCGTTTTTTTTCAGAGAGGAGCTATTTTTATTTTAAATTATGTATATTTGACGCTTGTAATTATCTAAAATTAAAATTTATGCGTAAAACGATTCAGTTTCTTCAGTTAGCCTTTATTCTCCTTTTGGCTACTGCATGTGCAGAGACTTCCCCGTTTAAATACGAGTCGGTCCCGAACGATCCTCTGAAAGCCCGTATCTATACTTTGGATAACGGCTTGAAGGTGTATATGACTGTGAATAAAGAGACCCCGCGTATTCAAACGTATATTGCCGTTCGCGTGGGAGGTAAAAACGATCCCGCCGAAACGACTGGTCTGGCACACTATTTTGAACACTTGATGTTTAAAGGGACTCAGCAGTTCGGCACGCAGAATTACGAACAGGAAAAACCGATGCTCGATCAGATCGAACAGCTTTTTGAAGTGTATCGTAAGACTACCGATGAGGCAGAACGCCAGGCTATTTATCATCAGATCGACAGTGTTTCCTATGAGGCTTCGAAGTTGGCAATTCCAAACGAATATGATAAATTGATGTCTGCTATCGGTGCAACCGGAACAAATGCGTATACCGGTTTTGACCAGACGGTCTATGTGGAAGATATCCCTTCCAACCAGATTGACAACTGGGCCAAGATACAGGCAGACCGTTTCGAAAACAATGTAATCCGTGGTTTCCATACGGAGCTTGAGACTGTGTATGAAGAAAAGAATATGTCTCTTACCAGTGATGGCCGTAAAGTGTATGAAGCTGTTCTGACCGCTCTTTTCCCTGATCATCCTTATGGAACGCAGACTGTTCTCGGGACACAGGAAAACCTGAAGAACCCCTCTATCACGAATATCAAGAACTACCATAAAACTTGGTATGTCCCTAATAATATGGCAATCTGTCTGTCCGGTGATTTTGATCCGGATCAGATGATCGAGACAATCAATAAATATTTCGGTCACTTGAAACCGAACCCCAATCTGCCGAAGTTGCCGGTAACACATGAATCTCCGATTAAAGCACCGATTGTAAAGGAAGTGTTGGGTGTCGATGCCGAAAATGTGACAATCGGTTGGCGTTTCCCGGGAGCTGCTTCTCCTGACCAGGATTTGCTGAATCTGACTGGTGAAATTATCAATAATGGTAAAGCCGGTTTGTTGGATGTCGACTTGGTTCAACAACAGAAAGTGTTAAGCTGCTATGCCGGAACATACGGAATGTCAGATTACAATGCTCTTGTTATTAACGGTCGCCCGAAACAGGGGCAGACATTGGATGAAGTGAAAGATCTTTTTCTGGCTGAAATCGATAAATTGAAGAAAGGCGAGTTCGATGAAGGTTTACTGGAGGCAGCTATCAATAACTATAAACTGATGCAAATGTACCGGATGGATCGTAACGACGGCCGTGCCGATATGTTTGTCTCTTCTTTCATCGACGGTGTCGATTGGAAAGATGAAGTCGCTTCGTTGGATCGTATGAGCAAAGTGACAAAGCAGCAGATCGTCGATTTTGCCAACAAGTATTTCGGTGACAACTATGCACTCATCTATAAGAAGCAAGGTAAAGATCCGAACGAAAAAAAGATCGACAAACCTAAAATCACCCCGATCGTGATGAACCGTGACAGCTCAAGTATGTTCCTGAAAGAAATACAGGCTTCAAAAGTGGCTCCTATCGAACCGGTATTCCTGGACTATAGTAAGGATTTGCAAAAACTGACTGCCAAATCCAATATTCCGGTATTGTACAAGGAGAATACTTCCAACGATCTTTTCTCTCTGATGTATGTATTCGATATGGGTACGAATAATGATAAGGCAATGGGTACCGCTTTCGAATATATGAAGTATTTGGGCACATCTAAAATGAGCTTGAAGGAAATCAATGAGGAGTTCTACAAACTGGCATGTTACTTTAATGTATTCCCCGGTTCGGATCGCACGTATGTGATGCTGGAAGGTTTGAAAGAGAATATGCCGAAAGCAATGGCTCTGTTTGAAGAAATCCTGGCCGATGCACAGGTCAACAAAGAGGCTTATGAAAACCTTGCTGGCGATATCCTGAAAAAACGGACTGATGCCAAATTGAATCAGGGACAGAATTTCAACAAACTGATCCAGTATGCTATCTGGGGACCGAAATCTCCTGCAACAAATGTACTGACAACTGCTGAATTGCAGCAGATGGACCCTCAGGAACTGGTTGACCGTATTCATAAGATCAATTCATTCGATCATAAGATATTGTATTATGGTCCGGAAAAACCGCAGGCTGTTCTGGATATCATCAAACAATATCATAATGTACCTGACCAGTTGCAACCGGTTCCGGCAGCAATTGAGTTCAGCCAGCAGGAAACTCCTGAGAATAAAGTTTTGCTTGCCCAGTATGATGCAAAGCAGATTTATTTCTCTGCAGTCTCTAACCGGGGTGAAAAGTTCGATCCGGCTATCCAGCCTACATTGAATATGTATAATGAATACTTTGGTGGTGGCATGAACGCGATCGTATTCCAGGAAATGCGTGAATCGCGTGGTTTGGCTTATTCCGCAGGGGCTTTCCTGATTACTCCGTCCAAACTGAAATATCCGTATGTATACCGTACGTTTATTGCGACTCAGAATGATAAGATGATTGATGCTATGAAAGCATTCGATGAAATTATCAATAATATGCCGGAATCAGAAAAAGCGTTCAACTTGGCTAAAGACGCTCTCATCACCCGTTTACGTACGGAACGTATTACCAAATCAGACGTTCTCTGGTCTTATCTGAATGCTCAGGACTTAGGTCTGAATACCGACAGTCGTAAAGAATTGTTCGAAAAGGCCCAAACAATGACATTGCCTGAGATCAAGTCGTTCCAGGAAAAATGGGTAAAAGGACGTACTTATATCTATTGTGTATTAGGCGATGAAAAGGATCTTGATCTGAAAGGCTTGTCACAATATGGTCCGATCCAGAAGCTGACACAGGAAGAGTTGTTTGGATATTGATTGTCGTAATCTCTTATGGAGGATAATCTCCTCTGAATAATAGTACCCAAGTATATAGTTTATTGTATATACTTGGGTAAATTTGTCTAATGCAAATTTATAAAAAAACGACATAAAATGAGAGTCAATGAAGATTTACTGAAACGCTTGAAGGTTGGCGACGAAAAAGCTTTTGAGGATTTGTATTGGACTTACAGTCCTCAGGTGTATAACTTCATCAACTCTTTATTGTTTGATAAATCTCTTGCAGAAGATTTGACACAGAATGTCTTTCTGAAAATTTGGGAAAAGCATGAGCAGATAGAACCTGGGTTAGGGATCACGGCTTACCTGTTTACGATTGCCCGGCATTTTGTTTTTAAGGAGACGGAATTCCGTCTGTCTCAACATGCAACGTTGCATGTTGAGAGTATTGATCTAAGTGATAATTCAAAAGAAGAACAACAACATGAAGCGAATTCCCTTCTTGAATATATTGACCATTTAATTGAGAATCTCCCTCCCTCCCGAAGAGAAATATTTCGTTTAAGCCGCCTTGAGCAACTATCAAATAAAGAAATTGCCCATAAATTATCCATTTCAGAAAAAACGGTAGAGACACAACTTTATCGCTCTTTTCAATATTTACGTTCCAAACTACCTCCCGATAAGAGATGGATACTCCTTTTTTGCTATTTGGTTAATCAGTGTTAAATTTAAATGCCTTTGTAAGTGATTTTTCCTTATGAAGGATATACAATATAGAGGATGGAAAGAAAAAATATATACATCGAACTGCTGGATCGTTTTATGCGTGGTGAACTTCCGGCTGAGGAGGAACATGAGTTATGGACATGGTTCAAACAACCTGGAGCTCGTGAGTTATTGTTTCAACATTATCGCCAGTCTTGGACGGAAGCGGAGGGAAAGGAACTTCCGGTTGGAATTCAGAATCGGATGTTCCGGAATATTCAGAGCCGGATACATGCAGAAACAGGGAGGAAGGAAAAGCAAAAATCAGTTCGAAAGTTACAGTTTCGCCGGTGGTTGCCATATGCCGCAGCTGTTGTATTTCTTTTAGGCTTTATGACTTTTGTTCATCTATATTTGAACTTGGCTGATAAAACAGAAAATTATTCGTCACAGACCTATAAGGTTTTAGTTGATAAAGGACAACGGGCAAGTGTTATATTGCCGGATGGGACAAAAGTCTGGTTGAATTCTCATACGGAATTGACTTATAATGGTGATTATGGAAAAGGGAATCGTCAAGTCGTTTTGTCGGGAGAAGGTTATTTTGAGGTGGCAAAAGATTCTACTTCGCGATTTATAGTGAAAGCTGGAGAAATGGAGGTCGAGGCGTTGGGTACGACTTTCAATGTGAAAGCCTATCAGGAAGATAGAGAGTTGACGACAACTCTTTTTGAGGGAAAAGTTCGTACGTCAATAGGGAAAGATGAAGTCATTTTGAAACCTGATGAGAGTTTGAGTTTTGATAAGTCTTCGCGTAGAATGATTGTATCCGATGATCTTGCGGCTTATGCTCGGATGTGGAAGGATAATGAGCTTGTTTTTAAAGGAGTAACGATGGAGGAAGTAGCCGTAATGTTGGATCGCTTATATAATGTGAAAGTACGGTTTGCTTCTGAAAAGGTAAAGCGTTATCGTTTTTCCGGAGTTATTAAAAATAATAGTCTGGAAAACGTGATTGAATTGATTAGTCTTACGGCGCCGATTATGTACAAGAAAGTAGGTGGCGAGATTATTATAGAGGAGAGAAAATAATAAAATAGAATATTAATGTAAACAGAATGCCTATGGGAAAGGGAGTATAAAAACACAGGTGTATCTAATTAAGAATAGACACACCTGAGATCTATGCAATGTAATTTTGCCAATTTGAAATCATCGCTTCTCACCACTTGATTTCAGATACAAAGTTACCTGATTAATTGATTATTAATTAATGGAGAACTCTAAAAAAAATGAATACCTTAAAGAATTTATTACGGAAAGGAATCACAATTGGAAGTTTTTGCCTTGTTTCGGGTACGATACTTTCTGCACAGATATCCTTATCCATGCAAAACAAATCCACTCGCGAGGTGATTCGCGAAATTGAAAAAGTAAGTGATTATCGATTTTTTTATAATGACAATCTATCCGGTCTGAATACAAGAATTTCAGTTTCAGCTCAGGGAGAAAATATCCGGGATGTGTTGGAACAGATAAAGAAACAGGCACAGATCACTTATATAATTAAAGAAAACAATCAAATTGTACTATCTGCTCCCGGTTATGTATCTGCGTCGACTCAACAAAATACCCGGAAGATTACCGGTATTATTAAGGACCAAAGCGGTGAACCGGTAATTGGGGCTAATATTGTTGAGAAGGGAACAGCAAATGGAACGATTACGGATATCGATGGACAATATTCGCTGGAAGTGGGGTCGAACAGTATTTTGGTAGTTTCCTATATCGGATATATTACTCAGGAAATTCCAGTGGGAAAGAACAATACATTGGATGTATTATTGAAGGAAGATACGGAAACATTGGACGAAGTCATTGTTATCGGTTATGGAACGACAAAAAGAAAAGATTTCACCGGTTCTGTCAGTTCTGTTAAATTAGAGAATTCTCCGATTGCCCTGTCTCCGAACTTGAATGCATTGGAATCTCTGAAAGGTAATGTCTCAGGTTTGGATATCGGAGCGACTAATTCTGCTGGTGGAGAGCCGAGCATGCAGATGCGTGGACAAAATCTATTTCCGGGTCCAATGATCCGCTGATCGTGGTGGATGGAGTTATTTTTATGGGTAGCATTAATGATATAAACCCGAATGATATTGCTTCTTATGATGTATTGAAAGATGCGACATCTGCAGCAGCCTATGGTTCCCGTTCTGCAAATGGCGTGATTATTATAACGACTAAAAGAGGAAAAACCGGAAAGCCTGTTGTCACTTTTAATGCTACAGGTAGTATGCAGACTTGGCAGAATAAGCCGGAATTGATGAAGGGAGAGCAATGGCTTGAATCTGTAATGGCGCGAAATAATAGTTCGGATTTAAGTTGGTTAAAGCCTCAGGAATTGGCAAATATGGAAGCTGGTAGGGAGATAAATTGGTTAGACGCGTCAACTCGTACAGGTTGGGTACAGGACTACCAAGTATCGGTTTCCGGAGCTGGAGAGAAAATGAATTACTATTTGTCTGCGGCCTATTCGGATAATCAGGGTGTAGTTATTGGGGATGATTATAATAGAATAACAGCTTTGGCGAAAATCAATACGGATATAACAAGCTGGTTACAGATAGGAGTAGATGCTGCATTTACGAAGTCTGATTATTCGGGTGTGGGAGCTAATATTGGCGAGGCTACGCAAACATCTCCTTACGGTGTGATGTATAGAAATGGGTCGGAAAAATTGTTGGAAAAATTCCCATATACACAGTCGAGTGTAAATGCCTTATGGAATACTGACAAGAGTGTTCGTGATAATAAGGATATACGAAACAATTTCCGTGCAAATGCTTATGCCGTTGTCAAACTCCCTTGGGTTGAAGGTTTGAGCTATCGTTTTAATTATGCCGGAAACTTAAGTAAAAACCAGTCTGGAGATTTTTATTATGAAGGGTATTTTGTTAAAGAAGGTGCTTATGATGATGAAACCCGTTATTCTCCGGCAACGCTCCAAAGTTTGTTAGCAAGCGCCAATGGGAAAATTAATAATAATACGACAGACAGTTGGGTGATCGATAATATTCTGAATTATAAAAATACATTTGGAAAACATTCAATTGATTTGACTGCCGTGCTACGCGTGATAGGAAAAATACGAGATGATAGAAACGACCGGTTCGAACTTTGCTGCAAATGGTAATACTACTTTGGGTATAAATGGTTTGCACAAAGCTACAGTTCAGAAAGTCAATATGGATAATAACCAGCGTTCCAATATCGGATATTTGGGCCGTGCATCTTATTCATATGATGATCGTTACTTCTTTACCGGTTCTTATCGTCGTGATGGAGCTTCTGTTTTTGGGGTTAATCAAAAGTGGGGAGATTTCTTTGCATTTGGTGGAGCCTGGAGATTGAGCAGTGAAAAGTTTATGTCTTCAATTTCGTATTTGGATGATTTGAAATTGAAGGTATCCTGGGGTAAGAACGGTAATCAGGGGTTGGACCCTTATGGAACATTGTCAACCATCAACAATGGCGCTTCCGGCGGCGTCCGCTATGAATTTGGGGGCAGTGATATTATCTATGGATTGAATCAGAAAGCACTTGGCAATGCTAATTTAGGTTGGGAAACGACAGAATCTTGGAATACAGGCTTTGAATCTGCTTGGTTAGGTAGCCGCTTGTTTGTAGATCTGGATCTTTATTTTTCTAAAACAACAGATCAGATATTTACGAGAGATATCCCTGTTATGACAGGCTTTAAAAATATGAAGTCTTCTATGGGGCAGGTTAATAACAGAGGGGTGGAATTGACAATTCGTTCCGTGAATATCAATACACAGGATTGGTATTGGACGACGAACTTGACATTTTGGCTGAACCGTAATAAATTGGTCCATCTGTATGGTGAAGATTTGAATGGCGATGGCAAAGAGGATGATGATATCTCGAACTCTCGTTTTATAGGGAAGCCTTTGGGAGCCATCTATGGTTATCAACAAGATGGTATAGTCCAAGAGACCGATATCGAATATATGAAAGCGAATGGAGCGACTCCGGGTATTCCTAAATATAAAGATATGGACAATGATGGAGTGATTACTTCTGCAGACCGTGTTATTTTGGGATATTCTACGCCTAACTTCAAGTTGAATATGAGTAACACGATTACATACAAAAATTGGGATTTATATTTTATGCTGACCGGTACATTTGGTGGCGGTGGATATTATCAAAAGTCTAATAAAGGTGCTTATTTGACTAATGGTTCCGGTAGGTTCAATACCAATGGTATCTATATACCTTGGTGGACTCCTGAGAATAAGAGCAATGAATATCCTGCAGCAACATTTAATGATGATGGCGGACGTTTCTTAGGTTTGCAGAACCGGGCATTCGTTCGTTTGCAGGATGTGACTTTGTCATATACATTCCGTGAACCTTGGGTACAAAAAGTAAATATCCAAAATTTGAAAGTATTCTTTACGGCGAAAAACTTATTTACGATAACCAAATGGCAGGGAGGAGATCCTGAGGTTGGTGTTACCGTTAGCGAAAATACTTATCCTGTATTAACATCTTTTTCTTTGGGTGCAAATATCAGTTTCTAACAGATAAAATATACAGAAATGAAAAATGTATTAAAATATAGTGTTTGTGGCTTGTTGAGTGCTTGTTTACTTGGCAGCTGTAATGATTCCAAGTTTTTGGAAGAAGATCCTGAAACATTTTATACGATAGATAATGTCTTCTCTACTTCTGAACAGGTTGATCAGGTGTTGATAGGCTGCTATTCCCATATACGTGTTATGATGTGTATGACTGAAGAGAGCAATACAGCCTTTGTCTTTCGTGGAGGAAATGGAACGGATATGTTTGACGTGGCTACTATCCGTCGTAGTAACCGTTTCAATGATTATAGTATATTGAATTCGACTACGGAAGTTTTTTATATTAATTATTCACATTGGTATCAGTTAATATCGAAAGCGAATCTTGCTTTGTATGCGGCAGAACTTCCTCAGATCTCTTGGACTTCGGAAGCTGAAAAGCTTTATGTGATGGCTCAGGCCCGTTTTTTCAGAGCTTTTGCTTATCGGAATTTGGGTGAATTATATGGTGGCGTTCCTCTCGTAACAGAAATTACAACAACTCCACGTTATGATTTTGAGCGTAGTAGCCGTCTGGAAACTTATCAATATGCTATTGATGAGCTGGAAGCAATCTTGAATGATTTGCCGGAAACTACCGGAACAATGGGACGTCTGGTCAGAGGTGCGGCTCAGCATAACCTTTGCCAGTTGTATATTGATAAAGGTATTGCATTGGAAGAAGATGGTAAAGGAGGAGAGGCGCCTGCTGCTTATCAAAAAGCGATCGCTTATGGTAATGACGTGATTGATGGTTCCGTTTATAGTTTGATGACGGAACGTTTCGGCTCCAGAGCGGACGAAGATCCGGTTTATTATTATGCAACAGAGGAAAGTAGGCAGACTCCGGAACATCTCTATTCTGCAGCTGGCTATCCGGTAGAAGGAAATCTTTATTGGGACTTGTTCCAAGAAGGTAACCAGAACTATCAGGAGGGCAACAAAGAGGCTATTTGGGTCGCCAGATTGACTATGATGCCTATAAAGCAGAGGATGGAGAATCAAAATTGCAGTATTCCCGCTCTTTTGGCCCGGTTTACAGAGATCCCATGTCTGCTCATTTGAATTCGGCGATGGAGGATGTCGGAGGTCGCGGTATCGTACAAGTAACCCCGACAAAATATACGAGAGATCTTGTTTATGAGGGTAAATGGGGTAGCGACCTGCGTAATTCGGAAGCTGTTCTTAGACGTATTTTGTTAGGAAATGTGCCTTCTTCTCCTTATTATGGTAAACCGGTTCCTTGGAGTGTTATTTATAAAGACGGAGAAAGTAAAGATGCTGTTGACGGTTCTTGGACACAATGTTTTCCGATCTCCTGTAAGATTTCGACTGATAAGTACAGAGGTTTGGATGCAGGGGAAAACAGAAGTAACTTGTTTCGTGATGAATATTTGATTCGTTTGCCGGAAACTATCTTGCTGCGTGCAGAAGCCAAGATGCGATCAGGAGATAATGCCGGTGCGGCTGATGATATTAATTTGCTGCGTAAACGTGCACAATGTGACTATCTGGTGAAAGCTTCAGATGTGAATGTCGACTTGATACTGGACGAACGTGCTCGTGAACTGGTGTATGAAGAATGCCGTTGGAACACCCTGTTGCGTATGGGGGAACTGTTGCCGTGGATCGGATTAAGAAATACGCTTACTGGATGATCCGAGGACGACATTGACCAAAAATTTCAATTTATGGCCGATTCCTCAGGTTGTTATCGATACAAATAAGGATGTTGTAATGGAACAAAATCCTGGTTGGAATTAATAGGTTAGCATAGTGATTTTTACTAAGACCCGCTAAAATTTTATGAATCGAACCATGAATAAAATTTTAGCGGGTTTGATTATTAAAATAGATAATAGATGTGAGTGATGAGTTGGAAAACAATATGTTGGGAAGTGATATTACTTGGCTTTCTTTTTAGCTGTACGGGTTCGGACAAGGAGCCTGAGGATAGAAAATTACAAATTGACTATGACTATTTAAAAAGCAATTTCCAGCAACCGGATAAAGCCTATGGTGTTAATTGTTGGTGGTGGTGGTTGAATGGAAATGTGACAAAAGATGCGATCACAAAAGATTTGGAAGCGATGAAGTCCCGGAACTTCCAAGGAGCTATGATCTTTGATGCCGGTGGACATAATCAGCGGGGGAATAAAGACATCCCTGCCGGGCCACTTTTTGGAAGTGAAGAATGGACGGATTTTTTTGTCTTTGCTTTGGATGAGGCCAAACGTTTAGGATTGGAAATCGGTTTCAATATCCAAAGTGGGTGGAACTTGGGTGGACCATGTGTCACTCCGCAGTATGCAGCCAAGCAACTCACTTATTCCGAACAAAAGGTGACAGGAGGAAAAACGCTCCATTTGCAATTGGCGAAACCAGAAGTCCATAAAGGGTTTTACAAGGATATTGTCGTCCTTGCTTTTCCATCGAATAAAGAAAATGAAACAGATGAACCGGTCAGTAATCTGGATCTGAAGTTAGGTTTTCACGAACTGGGAGGCTCTGCTCCCGATTGCCGTTTTTTATTGGAGAATAATGCGCGTGGCAGAGACAAGAAACCGGATAAAACGATATATCTTGTTGATATGGCCCGAATAGTCGACCTTACAGGACAGATGGATGAAAAGGGCTTGCTTAGTTGGGATGCTCCTGAAGGCGACTGGAATATTATGCGTATCGGTTATACTTGTACCCAGTCCGAAGTTTCGACTTCCAGTAGGGATTGGCAAGGCAATGTCTTGGATTACATGGATCGGAGTGCATTCGATTATTATTGGAATACAATCGTCAAGCCGATTCTTCAGGCGGCAGGTGAAAAGCATGTGGGATCGACATTGAAGTTTATGGAGACGGATAGCTGGGAGTGCGGGGGAATGAACTGGACGGATGCTTTTGCCGATGAATTCCGTTCATATTGCGGATACGATTTGAAACTATATTTGCCTCTTATTGCCGGCCATGTCGTGAATAATATCGACACTTCAAATGCTTTTCTGGCTGACTTCCGCAAGACGATAGCACATCTGGTTGCCACGAATCATTATGCCCGCTTTGCCGAACATGCTCACCAGCATAATATGGGAATTCAACCGGAGTCAGCAGGACCTCATGCCGGACCGTTGGATGGTATGAAGAATTATGGTTTCAGTGACATTGTGATGAGCGAGTTCTGGTCGCCTTCTCCGCACCGTCCGCGACCGCAGGACCGTTTCTTTATCAAGCAGGCCTCTTCCGCTGCCCATATTTACGGAAAGAAGATTGTGGGAGCCGAGTCTTTCACGACAATCGGTCCGCATTGGAACGATGAACTGTGGCACGACCAGAAGTCGGCATTCGACCATGAAATATGCGCTGGCCTGAACCGGGTGTATTTCCACACCTTTACTTGTTCACCTGCGGAGCAGGGAATACCGGGACAGGAATATTTTGCGGGTACACATGTGAACCCGCGTGTTACCTGGTGGAGTAAATCAGGCCCTTTCATCGATTATATGCATCGTGTACAGATGTTGGCGCAGGAAGGAACATTTGTTGCTGATGTCCTTTATTATTATGGTGATCACGTCCCGAATGTCTATCCCTTTAAACATTCGGATATGCCTGGTGCGATGTTCGGTTTTGATTACGATGTGACGGATGAAAACATTTTGATGAAATTAGGGGTCGAAGATGGAGATATTGTTGTTCCGGGGGGTAGGAGATATAAAGTGTTGGTTCTACCGGATCACCGGGTATTGTCGTTACCTGTATTGAAGAAATTGGAAATGCTGGTAAAAGAAGGAGCTTCAGTTCTCGGCCCGAAACCACAGAAAGCCGTATCGCTGTCCGGAGGAGAGAAGGGGGTTGCTGAATTTAAAGAATTGGCAGACCTACTTTGGGGAACGACAACCGGAACAACCGGGCAGAATCAATATGGCAAGGGTATTGTCTCTTGGGGAATAAGTGCCAGGGAATACCTGCTTTCACGGAACCAACCGGTTGATTTTGCAGTCGAAGGTAATGATAGCAAGACGGATTTTGATTACATCCATTATGTAATCGATGATGCTCATGTTTATTTTGTCAGCAATCAGACAGCGGAACGGCAAAAGGTCAACGTACGTTTTCGCGTATCGGGACTACAGCCGGAGTTATGGGATGCCCTTACCGGAGAGATACGGGATGCAGGGGCTTTTACCCAGAAAGAAGAAAAGACGATCGTTCCCTTGACGTTGGAACCTTACGGTTCTATGTGTGTGGTGTTCCATAAGGAGATTGCTTGTAACAAGCAAGGTGCGAAAACCGGTAATGATCCTGATTATGAAATTTTGCAAGTGTTGGATGGTGCCTGGACAGTCAATTTTGATCCGAAATGGGGAGGGCCGTCATCTGTTGTATTCCCGGAATTGATAGATTGGACGACGCATCCGGATAAAGGAATCAAATATTATTCAGGAACGGCAGTCTATAATAAGAAATTTACTGCTAATTTTGAAAAGAATCCGACAAATCGGTATTATCTGCAACTCGAAAATGTAAAGGATGTCGGGATTGCCTCTGTTCGTATTAACGGGAAAGACAAGGGAGTTGTCTGGACAAAGCCTTTCCGTGTGGATATAACAGACGGTTTGAAGGAAGGAGAAAACGATGTGATTGTAGAAGTGACCAATTCCTGGTTTAACCGGGTTGCAGGTGATGAGATGGCTGTGGCCCCAACCAAGTATACACAAACGAATGTCGTTTTGGGAAATGACTTTAGAGGAAATGCAATATCCGAGATAACGTTGGAACCTTCCGGTCTGTTGGGACCAGTAACGATACAGGTTGCGGTGGAACAGAAGTAGGAAAATTGAATACCAATGATATAATATCTTCAAAAATGAAGTAGGAATATGAATATAAAAAGACTGATTATAATTACTTCCCTGTTTGCCTGCTGTTGTGCGGGAATGGCAGGAAGTAACAAGATAGACCGGAAAGCACTTGTCATGCGCCATAATGTGATGCAGACGCAGATTGACAAATATTCTCCACTTTCCGTCGGGAACGGATGCTTCTGTTATACAGCTGATATAACGGGGATGCAAACCTTTCCTGAATTGTACCGGGAAGGGATCCCTTTATCGACGATGTCGGAGTGGGGCTGGCATAGTTTTCCGAATACAGAAAACTATCAGTTGTCTGATGTTTTCAAATATGTGGATGCTTACGACAGGAAGATTCCTTATCCGATCGGTTCTTCTCCCGGTCATGAATATCTTCGTGCCAATCCACATCAAACGGGATTGGCACTGATCGGTTTGCTGAAGGCGGAAGGAAAGACGCTTTCGGAGGATGAGTTGAGCGAACCTCGTCAACAGTTGAATGTTTGGGAAGGAACGTTGGAAAGCCGTTTTAAACTGTCCGGCTCTCCTGTAGAAATCACGACGCTTTGTCATCCGGATAAGGATGAATTAGCCTATCGCTTGCAATCTCCTCTCTTTTCCGAGAAGAAGTTGGGGGTACGGATATGTTTCCCTTTTCCCAGTGTTGCATTTGGCAAGGAACCGGCTGTCTGGGATGTCGAAGACGGCCATCGGTCTTGGATTATCCGAAGTGGTGAGAATGATTGGGTCATTAAACATCAGACGGATGATTTTGTCTATTGTTGCCGTATACGGACGTCCGTGAAGGCTGCTTTGAGAGAAACTTCACGACATAGCTATTTTTTGGAATTACTTTCCGATAAAGATGAGTTTACGCTGTTGGTTGATTTTTCTACAGATGAGAACACGTTGGATACCTCTGATGATTATGCCTCTGCTGTCCGGGTAAACAAACAGGCGTGGGAAACTTTCTGGATGAGCGGCGGTGTTGTCGATCTGTCGGAGAGCAAAGACCATCGTTGGAAGGAGTTGGAGCGCCGGATCGTTTTGTCTCAGTATTTGACTGCTATCCAGTCCCGGCAACAGTATCCGCCTCAGGAGACAGGTTTGACTTGCAATAGCTGGTATGGAAAATTCCATCTGGAGATGCATTGGTGGCATTCTGTTCATTTTGCTTTGTGGGGTCGGTCCGCCTACTTGTCGAATACCTTAGACTGGTATGATGATATTTTAGAAGTGGCAAAATCGTATGCGGCCACGCAAGGATATAAAGGAGTCCGTTGGCCGAAGATGATCGGACCTGGCGGTGTGGAGGCTCCTTCCGGTGTCGGCCCTTTATTGGTCTGGCAGCAGCCACATCCGATTTTCTATGCGGAATTACTTTATCGGGAAAATCCGACAGAGGAGACATTGAACCGGTTTGGCAGCTTGATAGATGCGACAGCTGAGTTTATGTACGATTATGCTCATTGGGATGCCTCTCGGAAATGTTACGTTTTAGGTCCCCCGATAATCTCCGCCCGTGAAGGAAACAGTGGAACATTCCGGGAAAATATCAATCCTGCTTTCGAACTGGCATATTGGAGCTGGGGATTGAAAAAGGCTAATGATTGGAGAGAGAGGATGGGACGGAAACGGAATGCTGATTGGGATCGGATGGCAGATCAGATGGCTCCTTGGCCCGTTGTCAATGGGATTTATGTTGAGGCTGAATCTGTATTAGAGAAAGACGGGGGACATCCGACTCAATTGGCCGCTTATGGTTTCCTTCCGGCATCGGCCTATTTGGATAAGGAGGTTATGCGTAAAACGTTGCGTCATGTTCTGGACAATTGGGACTGGACTGAAACCTGGGGATGGGATTACCCTTTGATAGCGATGACTGCAATCCGGTTGAATGAGCCGGAGTGGGCGTTGGAAGCTTTGTTGAAGAATGTTCAGAAAAATACTTACCTGCCTAATGGACACAATTTCCAAAATGAAGGACTTCCGCTTTACTTACCGGGAAATGGTGGTCTGCTAACTGTTGTCGCAATGATGTGTGCCGGTTGGGACGGTTGTGAGGAAGAGAATCCCGGATTCCCTAAAAACGGACAGTGGAATGTGAGGTGGGAAGGCTTGAAACCTGCATTTTGAGGGTATAGATAAAAATAGGCATCAGTAACTAATCCGATGCCTATCCCTTTCTGATCCGATGCCCATAGTTTTTCCTTCCGATGGGCATCGGATATTTTTTTACTTTGCTTTTAGTTCTTCTTCTTTCAGCTCTTCTTCCTCGACCTCTTTCACCTTACGGAACAGATCGGAGGCGAAGATAAAGTCGTTCAATGCCTTGTTTTTGGATGTAATGACCTCTCTGCTGTTGCCTTGCCATTCTTTTACACCTTCTTTGATGAAGATAATGTTTTCACCGATATTCATGACGGAGTTCATATCATGTGTGTTGATGATAGTTGTCATTTTGTATTCGGCGGTGATATCGTGGATCAGATCGTCGATAATCAGCGAAGTCTTGGGGTCCAGGCCGGAGTTCGGTTCGTCACAGAACAGATATTTTGGGTTCAAGGCGATCGCCCGGGCAATGGCTGCACGTTTCATCATACCGCCGCTGATCTCGGACGGATAGAGATGGCCAGCTTCCGACAGATTGACACGATCCAAGCAGAACTGGGCACGCTTCAAGCGATCTTTGTGAGTATCGTTTGAGAACATATCCAGCGGGAACATGACATTTTCCAACACCGTCATGCTGTCGAACAGAGCCGATCCCTGGAAAAGCATGCCCATTTCACGACGCAACATGTTCAGTTCATGCTTGCCCATCGAGGTCAGATCACGTCCGTCGTACAGGACTTCTCCGGAGTCAGGGCGCATCAGTCCGATAATATTTTTAATAAGTACCGTCTTGCCGGAACCGCTTCGCCCGATAATCAGGTTTGTTTTTCCCGTTTCGAAGACAGCACTGATGTCATTGAGGACAACCCGTCCTTCAAAGGACTTGGTGATATGTTTTACTTCTACCATTTTTTATGTCAGCATTAAGTTGGTTAAGATCACGTCGGCCAGCAGAATCATGATACTGCTCATGACAACTGCGTTCGTACTGGCTTTGCCTACTTCCAATGCACCGCCTTTTACATTGTAACCGAAATAGGCGGCTATGGATGAAATAATAAACGCATACACAACGGATTTAATGATGGAATACCAGATGTAGAACTCATTGAAGTAGAATTGTAAGCCGTATTCGAAAGAAGCGGGTGTCATACCTGTTCCTGTGGAATGGCTGGCTGCGATACCTCCTAAAATACCAGTGAACATACTGAAGATAACCAATACCGGAATGAAAGTCATCATACCGACCATCTTCGGAAGGATCAGGAAGTTGGCAGAGTTAACTCCCATGATTTCCATTGCGTCGATCTGTTCCGTCACACGCATGGTTCCGATCTCGGAAGCAATGTTGCTACCAACTTTACCCGCCAAAATCAATGACATGATGGAAGAAGAGAATTCCAGCAGGATAATTTCACGTGTCGTGTATCCGATCGTGAATTTAGGGATAAGAGGAGAACTGATGTTCAGCGAAATCTGGATAGCGATAACCGTACCGATAAAAATGGAAATGATAATGACAATCCAGAGCGAATCGACTCCTAATTTGTATATTTCTTTTATCAGCTGCTTGAAGAACATGCTCCACCGGTTTGGAACGGAGATGCATTTCGCCATCAACATGACATATTCACCTACTTGATGTAATGCTTTATTCATTATTTATATGTTTCTATTCGATTACAGTCTGCAAATATAACGCAAATCTGGGAACAACTGTTCATTATCTCTGTTGTTTGTGTTGTATAGAAAGAATTAATTCCGTTTCTTTGTGGCAAAGATTTTGGGATATGACAGACGAACAACAAATGGTGCTTCGTACGGAAGACCTCGTTAAGAAATATAAGACGCGTACCGTTGTGAATCATGTTTCGATTAATGTGAAGCAAGGGGAGATCGTGGGATTGTTGGGGCCTAACGGAGCCGGGAAAACGACCACCTTCTATATGACGGTAGGATTGGTGACTCCTAATGAAGGAAAGATATTTTTGAACGATATGGAGATCACGAAGTTCCCTGTATATAAACGTGCTCGTAACGGTATCGGTTATCTGGCCCAGGAAGCGTCTATTTTCCGTAAAATGACGGTGGAGGATAATATTCGTTCCGTATTGGAAATGACAGAGACGACTCCCGAATACCAGAAAGAAAAACTGGAAAGCCTGATTGCTGAGTTCGGGTTGAACAAGGTGCGGAAGAATTTAGGTGACCAGTTGTCCGGAGGTGAACGACGGCGTGCCGAGATCGCCCGCTGTCTGGCTATTGATCCTAAATTTATCATGCTTGATGAACCGTTTGCCGGGGTAGACCCGATCGCCGTACAAGATATCCAGAGTATTGTCGCGAAGTTGAAACATAAGAATATCGGGATTCTGATTACGGACCATAACGTGTACGAGACGTTGAGTATCTGTGACCGTGCCTATTTGCTGTTCGAAGGAAAAGTGCTTTTCCAGGGAACAGCCGAGCAGTTGGCTGAGAATGAAATTGTACGTGAAAAATATTTGGGTAAAGATTTTGTTCTCCGTAAAAAAGACTTTTAAGAATTAGAAAGTGTTTTGATTTTTTCGCCTCAAAGCATAGGCGAAAACAGCGGCAAAATAATAAAGCAGGCTGTTTGTGAAAAATCAAAACTGTTTCTTAATGATAGACGATCTGATAATTTTCAATTTCTGACAGCAACGGACAAAGAAAAATAGCGCAACGATCGCCACGATTGTGTAGGGTAACAGATTCTGTGTGGAGATATCCCCGGTAATGAATTCGTTATCTTTTAAACTGGCATCCGACATGCTGATGACCGCGAATGCATTATTCACGAAGTGAGCAAATACCGGTATCCAGATATTTCGGGTCCAATAAAGCAAATATCCGAAATAAGCCCCTAGCAGCATACGCGGAAGGAAGCCGAAAAACTGCATGTGAAAGGCACTGAAAAGGATGGCCGCACTCCAGATAATGATATGATGGTTGCGTGTCCATTTCCCGATTACCCGTTGCAAAGCGCCCCTGAAAAGAAATTCTTCCGTGACGCCGGCAGTTACCGCGATAACGATCAGGTTAAAAAACAAAGTTATGATCCCTTCTCCGGCCAGCAATTTCAAGGTCAACTGTTCGGCTGTTTCCTCTTGCGCCCTCATCCAGTTTTCTATCGGTTCCATAAAAGATGGCAATTCCATCTGCTTATTCAGTATCCCGGTCAGGCTGATGGAAGGAGTGAGCAAAAATATACTGAGCAACGTGAGGAGCAATATGCGTCCTTTAGGCATTTTCCCGATCGACAGATATTCTTTTGGATGGCTGCTACATAGCCACGCAAGTGCCAATGCCGGAAAGAGAAATGTCCCGAGGGCTGAAATAAGTTGCAACAGGCGCATCATGTCCGGATACAGCGTAATATCGGCGTGTAAACCATAGATCATATAGAATAATCCCATTGCAATCAGCGATGAGAAAACTGCGCCTGCCAGAATCAGGAGAAGCAGGACGATCAATTGGAAGATGGCCGGTTTTCCGGCATATATACCTTTTAAGAACATATTTTTGAGCATAAAAAAACTTCTGCTCAAAGATAAGCAGAAGTTTCTTATTTTTTCCCGGAAAAGTAATTATTTAGGACGAGCCTCTTTTACTACCATCTGGCGACCTTCATATTCAGCTTCATTCAACTCGGCGATCGCTTTCTTGGCTGCTTCATCGTCCGGCATTTCAACGAAACCAAAACCTTTTGATTTGCCTGTCTCACGGTCCTTGATGATCTTTACGGATTCAACCGTACCGTATTCTTCCATTACTTGTTTCAAATCATCTTCCCGAACACGATAGTTCAGGTTCCCAACATAAATGTTCATAAAAATAGAAAATTTAAAAAATAAAATTGTTACTTAATGAAAGTCGTAAACCGGAATTTCGTAACAGTGAGAGATATTCGACAAGTAACGAGTAAATGAAGAAATAAAAAACAATGTTAGGTACGTTCAAGGTTAATGCCCTTTCACATCGCAAAGGAATGCATTTATTTTAGATAAACAACATTTTAGCTTAAAAAAAATAATATGGCTCCTAAATACATCTCAAATCATGAGGCGAAAACAACGGCAAAATAACAAAGTAGGCTGTTTGTAAAAAATCAAAACAGTTTCTAAGCAAACAATTTGCGAGATTAAAAGAATAAGTCTAATTTTGCACCTTAAAATTCGAACAAGACTATTAATTAAATAAATCATTCAGAATGAACGTTTCGCTTAAAAACATCGATGCTACAAAAGGCATTGTGAAATTGGAAATAGTGAAAGCTGACTATGCAGACAAGGTTGAAAAGAGCCTTCGCAGCTTCCGTCAGAAAGCAGATGTACCGGGTTTCCGTAAAGGAATGGTCCGATGGGTATGGTAAAGAAAATGTATGGTAAGCATGTATTGGTTGAAGAAATCAACAAATTGGTTTCTGAAAACCTGTATAACTATATCCGTGAAAACAAATTGAATATTTTGGGCGAACCGCTGCCTAACGAAACTGAACAGAAAGAAATCAACTTCGATACTCAGGAAGACTTCGAATTTTGTTTTGATGTTGCTCTGGCTCCGGAAATCAAGATCGAACTGTCTAAAAATGACAAGCTCCCTTATTTCCAGGTGAATATCGACGACGAAATGATCGGCAAACAAGTTGAGGCTTATCAGGCTAACTTCGGTGCATACGACCAAGTAGAGGATGTAGAAGAAAAAGATCTGGTGAAAGGTACAGTAGCCGAACTGGAAAACGGTTCTCCGAAAGAAGGCGGTATCGTTGTTGAAGAGGCTGTTTTGATGCCGATGTATATGAAGGATGAAGCTGAAAAAGCTAAATTCATCGGTGCAAAGAAAAACTCCGTGATAGTATTCAATCCTAATAAGGCATACGAAGGTGCAGAAGCGGAAATTGCTTCTTTCCTGAAAGTGGATAAAGATGCCGTTAGCGGTATCACGGGCGATTTCAGCTTTGAAATCACAGAGGTGACTCGTCATAAGAATGCAGAGCTGAACCAGGAATTGTTCGACAAAGTATTCGGCGAAGGTGTCGTTACCAGCGAAGAAGAATTCAAGAACAAGATCCGCGAAGCTTTGGCTGAGCAGTTCACTCCGCAGAGCGACTTCAAGTTCCTGGTTGATGCCCGCGACCTGCTGGTCCAGAAAGCCGGTGAACTTTCATTTGCTGAAGACTTGCTGAAACGTTGGTTGCTGGTTGCAAATGAAAAGAACACGAAAGAAAAGATCGACGAAGAATATCCTCGGATCATAGAAGATCTGAAATATCAGCTGATCAAAGAAAATCTGGTGAAGGAAAACGGATTGAAAGTTGAAGATGCTGACATCGAAGACTTTGCTAAACGTGTAGCTAAAGCACAGTTTGCCCAGTATGGAATGCTTTCCGTACCGGAAGACGTATTAGCTAACTATGCTAAAGACATTTTGAAAAACAAACAGACACTGCAGAATATCATCGACCGTGCGGTTGAAGAAAAACTGGCAGGCTGGTTGAAAGAACAGGTCGAACTGGACACCAAGGAAGTGACAGTCGACGAGTTCAACAAACTTTTTGAAGAATAAGACTACCTAAAAAAGTAGCTATTGCTGCTTTTTTAATCTAAAAAGGGCTTTCTCTCGAAAAAATATCTTACCGGACAGCAAATAAGTTGTTTCTTTCAGAAATTTATTTATAACTTTGTTATTCCGATAAGTAAGAGAGGAATCCCTTTTTTTATGACTTTTCGGTAACACAATAAGACTATAGATTATGGAAGATTTCAGAAAGTATGCAACGAAGCATTTAGGGATGAACAGTAACGCGCTGGACAGTTATATGAATATAACCAGCAGTTACATATCTCCGACGATTATCGAAGAGCGCCAATTGAACGTTGCTCAGATGGACGTTTTTTCACGGTTGATGATGGACCGTATCATTTTTTTAGGTACACAGGTTGACGATTATACGGCAAATGTAATCCAGGCGCAGTTGTTGTATCTGGATTCAAGCGATCCAGGTAAGGATATTTCAATTTATATCAATTCGCCGGGCGGTTCTGTTTATGCAGGATATGGTATTTATGACACGATGCAGTTTATCAGTAGCGATGTGTCGACTATCTGCACCGGTATGGCAGCATCTTTTGCTGCGGTACTGCTAGTTGCCGGAACGAAAGGCAAGCGTATGGCGTTGCCCCATTCTCGTGTGATGATTCACCAACCGTTAGGCGGTGCACAGGGACAGGCTTCGGATATCGAGATCACAGCCCGTGAAATCCTGAAAGTAAAGAAGGAACTCTACACAATCATATCGACTCATTCCGGTCAGCCTTATGAAAAGGTAGAACATGATAGTGACCGTGACTACTGGATGACGGCAGAGGAAGCTTTGACCTACGGTATGATCGACAAAGTTCTGGTTCGTAACAAATAATATTAATGCAAGGGGCTGCGGTAAAAGTCCCTTGTCTTCCGTGCCGGGCGCGGGAACAGGAACTTTTAACGTACTCTCTTAAAAAACAAATACGGAATGGCCAAAACAGGCGATAGCTGTACGTTTTGCGGGCGCGGTAGCCGGGACGTTAATATGTTGATTAACGGGATTTCCGGTGCTATTTGCGATGAATGTGCACAGCAAGCGTACGAAATAGTAAAAGAACAAATGCCTGGCAAGGGGAGTTCTTTCGGATTAAACCAGAAAGATCTGCCGAAGCCTGAGGATATTAAGGCTTTTCTGGATCAATATGTGATAGGGCAGGACGACGCGAAACGTTATCTGTCGGTTGCAGTGTATAATCATTACAAACGTTTGATCCAGAAAGTGACATCGGATGATGTCGAGATAGAGAAATCGAATATTATCATGGTGGGTGCTACGGGGACAGGCAAGACGCTGCTTGCCCGTACGATCGCCAAATTGCTTCATGTCCCGTTCGCTATTGTAGATGCGACGGTCCTGACAGAAGCCGGTTATGTGGGAGAGGATATAGAAAGCATTTTAACCCGTCTGTTGCAGGCTGCCGATTATGACGTCGAAGCTGCACAGCGTGGAATCGTATTTATCGATGAAATAGATAAGATTGCCCGTAAGAGCGACAATCCTTCCATTACCCGTGATGTAAGTGGTGAAGGTGTGCAGCAGGGCTTGCTGAAACTCCTGGAAGGTTCTATCGTGAACGTGCCTCCGCAGGGTGGGCGCAAGCATCCGGAACAAAAAATGATTGCCGTGGATACGAAGAATATCCTGTTTGTATGTGGTGGCGCTTTCGATGGAATAGAGAAGAAAATCGCCCAGCGTTTGAATACCCGTGTAGTAGGATACGCAGCAAACGAAAATACGGCGAAGGTGGATCGTAGCAATCTGCTGAAATACATTACGCCAACCGACCTGAAATCGTTCGGCTTGATTCCGGAAATTATCGGACGTCTGCCTATCTTGACCTACTTGAACCCGTTGGATAGAAGCACGCTTCGTAATATCCTGACGGAACCGAAGAACTCGATCATCAAGCAATACATCAAATTGTTTGCGATGGATGATATTAAACTGACATTTGACGAAGACGTGTTCGAATTTATTGTCGATAAGGCACTTGAGTTTAAGTTGGGAGCACGCGGCTTACGTTCCATTGTGGAGGCTGTGATGATGGATGCCATGTACAGTATGCCGTCCGCAAATAAAAAGAAACTCCATGTCACGTTGGAGTATGCGAAGGAAAAGTTTGAAAAATCGGACGTGAACCGTCTGCAGATGGCCTGACCGGCGGTTTTTAAAATATGAATAGTATGGCGAAGAAGGATAATTTGACAGAAGAGCTCAAAAAACATTTTGGTTTTGATACCTTTAAAGGAAATCAAAGAGCAATCATCGAAAATGTGCTGGCAGGAAATGATACTTTTGTATTGATGCCGACCGGAGGAGGAAAATCTTTGTGTTATCAACTGCCTTCTCTTATGATGCAGGGGACGGCCATTGTGATTTCTCCCTTGATAGCCTTGATGAAAAACCAGGTAGATGCCATGCGCAATTTCAGCGAAGAGGATGGGGTTGCTCATTTCATAAACTCTTCCTTGAACAAATCGGCTATCGACCAAGTAAAAGACGATATCCGCAGTGGCCGGACGAAGTTGCTCTATGTGGCTCCGGAGTCCTTGACCAAGGATGAAAATGTGGAGTTTTTGCGCCAAGTCAATATTTCGTTTTATGCAGTGGACGAAGCACATTGTATTTCCGAATGGGGACATGATTTCCGCCCGGAATACCGTCGTATCCGTCCGATCATAAACGAAATCGGTAAACGTCCGTTGATAGCCTTGACTGCGACAGCCACTCCGAAAGTGCAGCACGATATCCAGAAAAACCTGGGAATGATCGATGCTTCTGTCTTTAAATCCTCCTTCAACCGTTCTAATTTGTATTATGAGATTCGTCCGAAGACGGCGAATATCGACCGCGAGATCATCAAATATATCAAGTCTAATGAGGGGAAATCAGGTATTATCTATTGTTTGAGCCGTAAGAAGGTGGAAGAGTTTGCCGATATCCTGAAAGCAAACGGTATCAAAGCGCTCCCTTATCATGCCGGCATGGATTCGCAGCAGCGTTCGAGCAATCAGGATGCGTTCCTGATGGAAAAAGCAGACGTGATCGTTGCTACCATTGCTTTTGGTATGGGGATCGACAAACCCGACGTACGGTATGTCATCCATTATGATATTCCCAAAAGCCTCGAAGGATATTACCAGGAAACCGGACGAGCCGGCCGCGATGGCGGTGAGGGCCAGTGCATCGCTTTTTATGCCTATAAAGACTTGCAGAAGTTGGAAAAATTCATGCAAGGAAAACCGGTGGCGGAACAAGAGATCGGAAAGCAGCTGCTTTTGGAGACTGCCGCTTATGCCGAAACTTCCGTATGTCGGCGAAAAGTCTTGTTGCACTATTTCGGTGAAGAATACCTGGAAGAAAATTGTGGAAATTGTGATAATTGTTTGAACCCAAAAAAGAAAGTGGAAGCAAAAGAATTATTAAGCGCCGTACTCGAAGTGATTGGTACGTTAAAGGAAAAATTCAAGGCAGAATATATTGTTAATATGTTGGTCGGCAACGAGACCTCCGAAATACAATCTTACAAGCACAATGAATTGGAAGTTTTCGGTTCCGGTTCGGATGAGGAAGAAAAGACATGGAATGCCGTTATCCGTCAAGCACTGATTGCCGGATATCTGGCTAAGGACATCGAAAACTACGGTCTGTTGAAGATTACGGAAAAAGGAAAAGAGTTTATAAAGAAACCTGTCTCTTTCAAAATAACCGAAGACAACGAGTTCGACGAAGAGGAAGAAGAAGTTCCCGTACGCGGCGGAGCAACCTGTGCTGTCGATCCGGCTTTGTTCTCGATGATGAAGGATTTGCGCAAGAAGTTGTCCAAACGTCTGGAAGTGCCTCCTTTCGTTATTTTCCAGGATCCCTCTTTGGAAGCGATGGCCACTACCTATCCGGTGACATTGGATGAATTGCAGAATATACCGGGTGTTGGAGCAGGCAAGGCGAAAAGATACGGTAAGGAGTTCGTCGAGTTGATCAAGAAACATGTGGAAGAAAATGAGATCGAACGTCCCGAAGATCTTCGCGTCCGTACGGTTGCCAACAAATCCAAACTGAAAGTTTCGATCATCCAACGCATCGATCGTAAGGTGGCGTTAGACGAAATCGCTATGACGAACGGATTGGAATTTAACGAACTGCTTGACGAAATAGAAGCGATCGTTTATTCTGGAACCCGTATCAATATTGACTATTTCCTGAACGATGTGATGGACGAAGATCATATTGATGATATTTATGAGTACTTCAAGGATTCGGAAACAGACGATCTGGAAGATGCAATCGAGGAATTAGGCGGCGATTATACGGAAGAAGAGATTCGCCTCGTCCGCATTAAGTTCCTGTCGGAGATGGCAAATTAAGTGATTGAGGATTGACAATTGATAATGGACAATGGGGACAAAAAATCTCCATTGCCCATTGTTAATTGTCAATTGTTTTGTAAGTTTGCATGCAATAATTTTTAAAGCATAAGTTCTATGTCATTTATTGCAGACAGAGTGGTCATGGACGGATTGACGTTCGATGACGTATTGTTGATTCCGTCCTATTCGGAAGTCCTCCCCCGAAATGTCGATCTTACGACAAAATTTTCCCGCAACATTTCTTTGAATATCCCGATGGTTTCGGCTGCTATGGATACGGTTACCGAAGCAAAGATGGCAATCGCGATTGCTCGCGAAGGCGGTATCGGTGTGATCCATAAGAACATGACGATCGTTGAACAGGCTAAGCAGGTTCAGAGTGTGAAACGTGCAGAGAACGGCATGATCTATGATCCCGTCACTATCACGAGAGGCAAGACCGTCGGCGATGCTTTGGGAATGATGAAAGAGTATAAGATCGGAGGCATTCCCGTTGTGGACGAATCGGACCATCTGGTGGGGATCGTGACAAACCGCGATTTGCGTTTCGAACGGGATATGAACCGTTCGGTCGACGAGGTGATGACGAAAGAGAACCTGATTGTCGTAGACCAGTCAACCGACCTGGAAGCAGCCGCCAGCATCCTGCAACAGCACAAGATCGAAAAACTTCCGGTTGTCGACAGCCAGAAGAGGCTGGTCGGACTGATTACATATAAAGATATTACACGGGCAAAGGATAAACCGACTGCCTGTAAAGATTCAAAAGGCCGCCTCCGGGTAGCTGCCGGAGTAGGCGTGACCTTCAATACGTTTGAGCGGGTGGCCGCTTTGGTCGAAGCCGGTGCGGATGCACTGGTGATCGATACGGCACACGGACACTCTAAAGGAGTGGTCGACGTGTTGAAGCAGGTTAAAAAACAGTACCCACATATTGATTGCGTTGTCGGTAATATCGCTACGGGCGAAGCTGCCAAATATCTGGTTGAAGCCGGTGCGGATGCCGTGAAAGTCGGTATCGGTCCGGGTTCTATCTGTACGACCCGTGTGATTGCAGGTGTGGGCGTTCCCCAGCTGTCTGCCATCTACGATGTGGCGAAGGCACTTAGGGGTACAGGTGTTCCGTTGATTGCCGATGGCGGTCTGCGCTATTCGGGGGATATCGTGAAAGCGATTGCCGCCGGCGGATCTTCTGTTATGATGGGATCGTTGTTGGCAGGCGTCGAAGAATCACCGGGTGAAACGATTATCTTCAACGGACGTAAGTTCAAATCGTACCGTGGGATGGGTTCGTTGGAAGCCATGCAGAAGGGTTCGAAAGACCGCTATTTCCAGGATGTGGAAGACGATGTGAAAAAATTGGTGCCGGAAGGCATTGCTGCCCGTGTTCCGTATAAAGGTTCACTGTATGAAGTCATCTATCAGATGGTAGGCGGATTACGTGCAGGGATGGGATATTGCGGAGCGCATAATATCGATGAACTGCATAATGCCAAGTTTACGCGTATCACGAATGCGGGAGTTTTGGAAAGCCATCCGCACGATGTGGCTATAACACAGGAAGCTCCTAATTATAGCCGGGGAGAATAGATTTGATAAAAAACACTAATTTAATGGGGCAATGTACTTTTTAGGCTGCATCTCCGTTAGATTAGTGTTATTTTTGTAAACGATATCGTGATATGGTAAAAGAAGGATTAATGAAGAAGTTGCTTGTATTATCTTTGGTATTCGCTTGTATGACAGGAAATGCACAAGTTCCAGCCGATTCTGTAGTGATGACGGTTGCCGGAAAGCAGATCCCGTTGGATGAATTTATTTTTATTGCACAAAAGAATAGCGAAGTTAATCTGTCCGACCGTAAATCCGTGAATGCCTATGTGGAGTTGTTCAAGAACTTCAAACTGAAAGTGGCGGAGGCGGAAGATTTGGAACTGGACAAGACGAAAGCATTCAAAGATGAATTGGATAGCTATCGGGCCCAATTGACTTCAAGTTATCTGTCGGATAAGGATGGAGAGGAGGCGGCTGTGCGTGCCATATATGACCGGTATGGCGAAGTGCTGGAATTGAGCCATATTTTGTTCCGCTTGCCGCAACGTACATTATCGAAAGATACGGTTCCTGTATATCAGAAAGCGATCGAGGCCTATGAACGTATCCAAGCGGGAGAGGATTTTGCTACTGTCGGCAAGGAACTGAAAGAAGCCGATAAGGAAAATGTCGGCTATGAGTATGTACACTGTTTGCTGCCGATGCAGACGGTTAAGGCCTTTGAAAATGTCGCTTATTCGATGCCCGTCGGTTCCGTCTCTTTGCCGGTTCGGACAACTATGGGCTTCCATATCATAAAAGTACATAGCCGAAAACAGAATCCGGGGCTGGTGCGTGTGGCGCATGTCCTGATCCCGTTTGAGAAAGATTCGGTGAAGTTTGGAGAGGCCGAGACATTGGCTCGTGCGGAAGAAGTTTACCAGAAAGCGAAAGATGGAGCTGACTTTGCCGAGTTGGCAAAAGAATATTCGTCCGATGCCGGTTCGGCCAAGCGAGGCGGCGAGCTGCCTGCTTTTGGCGTCGGTGAAATGGTGGAACCGTTCGAAGTGGCTGCTTTTGCTTTGAACACTCCGGGGGAATTGTCCCGTCCGGTGAAAACCCGTTTCGGCTATCATATCATAAAGCTGATCGAGAAGAAAGGTCTTCCCTCTTTCGAAGACAAGAAAAAAGGTTGGTCTCGCCAGATGGCACAAGGGGAACGTAACTTCGAATATTACGGTGCGTTTGATGAACGGATGAAAAAAGAGTATGGCTATCGTTTCTATCCCGAAGCCTATGCTGAACTGCGAGCTTTGTGTAACGACTATTTCCCGTCCGATCCTGCTTTCTATGAGAAGGCGAAAGACATGAACAAGACCTTGTTCCATCTGAATGGCACGGATTTTCCCCAGAGCGAGTTCGCTTATTATATACAGCGCTGTCCATTCTCGACGAAATCGTATGCAGGAGATTTCATGCAGGAGGTGTACGATCTTTTTATCCGTGACATCGTGACCACGGCCGAACGTAAGAATCTGACGACAAAACATCCTGAGTTCGATCTTCTCATGAAAGAGTATCGGGATGGGATCCTGCTGTTCGATATCAGCAATAAGGAGATTTGGAATAAACCGATGGATCAGCAAGCCAAGGCGGAAGCCGAATGGATCGAACAGTTGAACCAGAAATACCCAGTGACGATAAACTGGAAGCTGGTGAAGAAAGTGAGTAAAATGACAAAGAAATAATAAAGAGAAAGTTATATGAGGTATTGCTTCATTTTTATAGCATTCGTATCTTTGCTGTGTTCTTGTAAGGGAACGCAGCCTGCGGACGATGCGGATGTGTTGGTAAAAGTGAAGGACCGGACGCTGGGACGTTCGGAGATAAAACAGCAGATTCCACGTGGATTATCATCGGCCGACAGTATGTTGTTCGCCGAAAGCCTGGAAAAGAAGTGGGTGAAAGATGCGTTGGTCTACGAGGTGGCCTTGCGCAATTTGGAGGGGGAAGACAAGGCGGAAGTGGATAAGCTGGTGGAGGAATACCGTCATTCGCTGATCCGCTATCGGTATCAAGAACAGTTGATAAGAGAAAGGCTTTCTTCCGAGTTCCAGGAAAGCGACAAGCTGAGTTATTACGAAGAAAACCAGAAAAAGTTTGTGTTGGACAAGGCTCTGGTGAAAGGTCTTTTCCTAAAAATCCCGGTGGATGCCCCCGGGCTTTCTGATGTAAAGGGATGGTATAGATCGACTTCTGAGGCTTCTTTAGAAAAAATTGAGAAGTATAGTGTGCAGAATGCCAGTATTTATGACTACTTTTACGACAAATGGGTGGATTTTGACCAGGTGATGGATAATATTCCGGTGCATGTGTCGAATGCAAACGACTTCCTGAAGGCAAACAAGTTTGTCGAAATTTCGGATAGTACATATTGCTATCTATTGAATATTAAGGAATATCTACCTGTGGGAAGTGTGGCTCCTTATGATTATGCTAGTGCACAGATCGTGGAGATGCTGACGAATCGGCGTAAGGTGGAATTTTTAAAGAAATTTGAAGAAGAATTATATAATGACGCAGTCAGGAGCGGTGACGTCGAGTTTTATACAGAACCGTGATGGGCTGCTTATAGAGAAGTACATGATGAAAAAGATTTTAACAGTATTCATTCTTGCCTGTTTATCTTGTGTGGTGTATGCCCAGGATAATGTGATCGATGAAATAGTGTGGGTGGTAGGAGATGATGCGATTTTGCGTTCGGACATCGAGAGCCAGCGTCTATATCTGCAAAACGAGGGACAGCGTTTTGATGGTGATCCTTATTGCGTGCTCCCCGAACAGATGGCGATACAGAAGCTGTTTCTGAACCAGGCGAAGATCGATAGCGTGGAAGTGAGCGAAAGCCAGGTGATCCAGGAAACAGACCGTTGGATCAATTTCGCAATCAATCAGATGGGTTCTAAGGAAAAGCTAGAGGAATATTTCGGTAAAAAGATTTCCCAGCTGAAGGATGAGCGTAAGGAAATGATCATGGAGCAACAGACCGTAGAGCAGATGAAGCGCCAGTTGATCGGTGAAATCAAGTTGACACCTTCTGAAGTCCGCAAGTACTACAGCCAGTTGTCCAAAGACAGTCTGCCTAATATCCCGACGACTGTCGAGGTGCAGATCATCACGATGGAACCAAAGATCCCGTTTGAAGAGACGGATGCTATCAAAGCACGTCTTCGCCAGTTCACTGATGATATCAACAGTGGGAAATATGAATTCTCGACATTGGCCCGTCTGTATTCGGAAGATCCGGAATCAGCCAAAAGGGGTGGAGAACTGGGATTTTTGGGTAAGACAAGTTTGTTGCCTGAATTTGCAAATGTGGCTTTCAACCTGAAGGACCCTAAAAAGATTTCTCAGATCGTGCAGACTGAATATGGTTATCATATCATTCAGCTGATCGAAAAGCGTGGCGACCGTATCAACTGCCGCCATATTCTGTTGAAGCCGAAAGTTTCGGACAAGGAGTTGAACGAGTGTATGACACGTATGGATTCCTTGTATAATGACTTGACGGCAAAGAAGTTTACATTTGAAGAAGCGGCGACTTTTATCTCTGCCGACAAGGATACGAGAAATAACAAAGGTTTGATGGTGAACCAGAACTTTGAAAGTGACAATCACAGCACTCCGAAATTCGAAATGTCCGAACTGCCGCAGGAAATCGGCAAGATGGTGTATACGATGCAGGTGGGTGACATCTCCAAACCTTTCACCATGATCAACGAGAAGCAGAAAGAGGTGGTTGCTATTGTAAAACTGAAAGCCAGGGTGGACCAGCATAAGGCAAATATATCGGATGACTATCAGGCTTTGAAGTCGATCGTCGAATCCCGCAAGCGTGAAGAGCTGCTGCATGACTGGATCATCAAGAAGCAGAAAAGCACATATGTGCGTATTAGTGACGGCTGGCGTAATTGTGACTTCCAGTATCCCGGCTGGATTAAAGAATGAGGACTGTAAATAGATTTATTTTCACAGGTCTGTTTTTTTTGTTGGCAGTCTGTGCTTTTGCACAGACTCAGGATAGTATTGCGCATGCAGATACCACTGTTATTACTGCACAAGATGTGATAGTCGCTCCGGTGGACAGCCTGCTGGCTGCCGATAGTTTGCAGGTCTCGACGGATACTGTCCCGGCTAAAAAAACAAAGGTGTACTTGATTCATACCAATACGTTGTCTTTCGATAAGGCTGTAAAGCCGGATGCACAAATCTTGAATGGCGATGTATGTTTCCGGCATGACAGTTCATATATGTATTGCGACAGCGCTTACTTCTTCGAACAGACCAATTCGCTTGAAGCTTTCAGCAATGTCCGGATGGAGCAGGGAGACACCCTGTTTGTCTACGGAGATTATCTTTTTTATGACGGAAACACGCAGGTGGCTTATCTGCGCGAGAATGTCCGGATGGAGAACGGGCAGGTGACGCTCTTCACGGATAGCCTCAATTATGAACGCATTCCGAATATAGGATACTATTTTGAAGGTGGACTGATTGTGGATTCCCTGAATCAGCTATCTTCTTTCTACGGACAATATTCTCCGGAGACGAAGCTGGCGGTGTTCAATGACAGCGTGCGGCTTGAAAACACTGACTTCACATTGTATTCCGATACTTTGCATTATGATACGCAGTCCAAGATCGCTACTATCCTGGGGCCGTCTGTCATTGTTTCGGACAGTGGCACGATCCATACTTCGAGAGGATGGTATGATACGGTGAACAACACCTCTCTTTTGCTTGATCAGTCTCAGGTTGAATCGGGTGAGAAGATCCTGATCGGTGACTCTATCTTCTATAACCGGGATACGGGTATGGGAGAGGTCTATGGGAATATGAGTCTGATCGATACGGCCCAGCATGTGACGCTGCAAGGCGAATATGGTTATTATAATGAACAGACCGGATATGCTTTTGCAACCGACAGTGCCGCTTCCTTGAATATTCGCAAGGTGACACTTTGTTTTTGCATGCCGATACGTTGCAGATGGTGACGGTTGACTCCATTTACCGGGAGATCAAGTTATACGTGTTAC
>ENA-OQJX01000093-OQJX01000093.1-human-gut-metagenome-genome-assembly--contig:-NODE-93-length-59945-cov-6.866228_pt1 | contig 59945 bp, 49 predicted proteins | sample MGYA00242615_ERZ504782 | MGnify/ENA primary metagenome ERZ504782 (study PRJEB26092, sample SAMD00036354) | human gut metagenome | host: Homo sapiens | study: EMG produced TPA metagenomics assembly of... | reverse complement strand
GTAAAACGGGGCAATACACGGAAGCGATACGGGTTTTGGAACGGGCGAAGCGGCTGAGCGGAGATCCGATGATCCGGTATATGATCGCCAAAAACCGGCAGGCACTCGGTGACTACCGGGAAGCGGAAAGGGAACTGCTTCAGGCCATCGAAATACTTCCGGAACGGTTGTATCCTTACTATCTGTTAGCCAAACTATATGCAGAGTCAGAGTTCTATCAGGAGGATAAATTCCGGGCTGCCGCCGGTGCCGTACTGACCAAAGAACCGAAGGTCGAAAGCACCGCTGTCAGAGAAATGAGAACGGAAATAAAAAAGATGGTAGAGAAAGGAGATGTTGATTGAATGTCGTATTTGTGGCTGAAAGAGCTTGATGTAAATAAAGTTTTTCTTGCAACTCTTTGTTTATTAAAAAAAGCCTCTATCTTTGCAGCCCAAATTGGTATGAGAATAAGATAATAATAAATAATATACAGAAAGATGAAAAGAACATTTCAACCTTCCAACCGGAAAAGAAAGAACAAGCATGGCTTCCGTTCAAGAATGGCTACAGCTAATGGCCGCAGAGTATTAGCATCTCGTCGTGCTAAAGGAAGAGCTAAATTAACAGTTTCTGACGAATACAACGGATAATTCTTTCCGTTAGAAGATTTTTTCATAAAGAAAGTAGAGGTTTTTACTAAAAAGCCTTTACTTTCTTTGTTTTAACGGCTTTGTTTTCTACTTTTGATCCGCCTACAAATACAAGATAGAAATGAAAGACTTTTTGGTTAAACTGATAAAAAATCCGTACGTCTTAAATTTGTTGCTGGCTGTGGTCGTGGCATGTGCTTTGGTGTTCGGAACACTGAAGTGGCTCGACTCGTACACTCGGCATAACGAGGCTGTGGTAGTGCCGGATGTCAAAGGATTAGGATTGGAAGAAGCCGCTGAATTTTTCAAGAATAGTAATCTACGCTATAACGTGATCGACTCCGTCTTTTCGAAAGACGTGAAGCCCGGTGCGATTGTCGAATTGGTCCCGATGGCCGGTTCGAAGGTGAAGGAAGGACGTATCGTGTTTGTCACCGTAAATGCGCTCACTTCGCAGATGGCGACAATCCCGGAAGTGGAAGATCTCTCGTTCCGGCAGCTTACGCCATTCTACGTGCCCGCGGTTTCGAGAAAATCGAGATCGAATATGTCCCCGGAGATTTTAAAGATCTGGCTATTGGTGTCGAGCTGCATGGGCGTGTCTTGCAGAAAGGCGAACATGTCCCACTTGTCGCTCCTTTGGTCTTGAAGGTCAGCAGTGGCGATGCAGAAATGCCGGCAGACTCGCTCGGACTTCCGAATGACAGCGTACCGGTCGAATCGTTGGATAGTGAAGAAGAAAACTGGTTTTAACTATGGATGAGTTTTTGGACGAAATGGATGATGAGCAGGTAGATGACCTGTTGCAACCGGAAGAGGGCGAAGATAAGACTCCTCAACTGTATGAACACTTCCGCTTCGTTGCCGATCGCGGACAGTCGTTGTTGCGTGTGGATAAATTCCTGGTCGACCGGATGTTCGGTGCTACCCGCAACCGGATACAGTCGGCAGCAGATGCCGGTTGCATTATGGCGAACGGCAAACCTGTGAAAAGCAATTACCGGGTGAAACCGGAGGATGTCGTGACAATCATGATGACACGGCCTCCGCGAACTTTCGAGATTCTCCCTGAAAATATTCCTATAAAAATCGTGTACGAAGATGATGATTTGCTGGTGGTCGATAAACCGGCAGGGTTGGTCGTGCATCCCGGACACGGAAACTATACCGGAACGTTGGTGAATGCTCTTGCCTGGTATTTGAAAGACGATCCTACCTACGATCCCAATGATCCTGCTTTGGGACTTGTTCATCGTATCGATAAAGATACGTCCGGCTTGTTGGTTGTCGCCAAAAAGCCGGAAGCGAAGGCGAACCTTAGTATGCAATTTTTCCATAAAACGACCAAGCGCGAATATCGGGCGCTCGTGTGGGGCATCGTACGCGATGACGAAGGACGGATCGAAGGCAATATCGGCCGTAATCCGCGTGACCGTATGCAGATGACGGTTTTCCCGGAAGGTGATCAGGGGAAGACGGCGGTCACCCACTATTCCGTCCTGGAGCGTCTGGGCTATGTCACATTGGTGAAATGCCGCCTCGAGACCGGACGTACGCATCAGATACGTGTCCATATGAAATATATCGGGCATACGCTGTTCAACGATGAACGCTATGGTGGAAACGAGATCCTGAAAGGAACAACCTCTTCTAAATATAAACAGTTTGTCGATAACTGTTTCGCCATTTGTCCGCGGCAGGCGCTCCATGCCAAAACGCTGGGCTTCGTTCATCCGTCTACAGGCGAGGAAATGTTTTTTGATTCCGAAATACCTGCTGACATGACTGCGTTGATCGATAAATGGCGTGTATATGCAACTACTAAAGAACTATAGATGATGAAAAGGAACATTGCTATTGTTGCCGGAGGCGATTCCTCCGAAATCGTTATTTCATTAAAAAGTGCGGAAGGAATCTTCTCTTTTCTTGATAAAGATAAATATAATGTATATATTGCCATCATAAAAAGAGATGAATGGGCGGTAAAACTTCCCGGCGGGGAACACACACCAATAGACAAGAATGATTTTAGTTTCCGTGAGAATGGCGAGGTCAGACATTTTGATTTTGCCTATATTACGATCCACGGTACTCCGGGAGAAGACGGACGTCTGCAAGGATATTTCGATATGATCGGAATGCCGTATTCCTCTTGTGGAATGTTTGTAAGCGCACTTACATTCAACAAGTTTGCTTGCAATCATTATCTGAAAGGATTCGGTGTCGACATCGCCTGCTCCATACATTTGTTTAAAGGACAGACTGTGACAGATGAAGAAGTGGTCAGCCGTCTGGGGCTTCCGGTATTTGTGAAGCCGAACGACGGTGGCAGTAGCTTCGGGGTGACGAAAGTGAAAGAGGCTTCGGCTATCCAGCCGGCGATCGCCAAAGCTTTCAGCGAAGGCAGGGAAGTGGTCATAGAAAGTTTTATCGATGGGACGGAGGTGACATGTGGTTGCTATAAGACTGCTGATAAGGAGGTGGTATTCCCGCTCACCGAAGTCGTTACGGATAACGAGTTCTTCGATTTCGATGCCAAGTATAACGGACAGGTACAGGAAATTACGCCCGCCCGTGTTTCTGCCGAACTGACGGAAAAGGTGCAACGCGAGACTTCGAGGATTTACGACATATTAGGGGCGAAAGGTTTGATCCGTGTGGATTATATCATCCGGCGGGCGGCGAGCCGAAATTGCTCGAAGTCAATACGACTCCCGGTATGACAGCAACCAGTTTTATCCCGCAGCAGGTGCGGGCAGCCGGTCTGGAGATGAAAGATGTAATGACAGATATTATAGAAAACGAGTTTAACTAATTGACAATGAATAATTGATGATTGACAATTATGAGAGAAACGAATTGTCGATTGCCAATTGTCAATTATTCATTGTCAGTTGTCAATTATAAAGATATGGAAGTTCCTATTAATGATTTTGACGATATCCGTCCGCTGAATAACGACGAGGTGAAAGATGCGATCGAATCGCTGATTGCCAACGAAGATTTTGAGCGGGCCTTTCGGTATATAAAGCCGGATGTGGATTGGAAAGAGTTTTCAGAAACCATGCGTTCCTTCAAGACTAAGGAGGATTTCAAGGCGAAGTTGGCGTATGAAGCGGTAATGATGGTGGCAAATAAAACTACCTTCTCACTGACGATTTCCGGTCGCAGCCGTTTGCCGAAAGACAAAAAACCTTGTACCTTTATTTCTAATCACCGCGACATTGTACTGGATGCCTCTTTCTTGAACATCATGCTGTATGATGTAGGCTATGGAATGACGCAGGTAGCTATTGGTAATAACCTGCTGATCCGTCCGTGGATCGAAACGTTGGTCCGTTTGAACAATAGCTTTATTGTGAAACGCAATGTTCCGGTGCGCCAGATGTTGGAAGTAAGTAAAGTCCTTTCCACTTATATCCGCCATACGATTACGGAGACGAAAGAGTCCATCTGGATCGCGCAGCGTGAAGGTCGTGCCAAGGATTCGGACGACCGTACCCAGGGCAGTATCCTGAAGATGCTGAACATGAGCGGAGATAAGGATATTTTGTCTAACTTGATGGAACTGAATATTTTCCCGGTTGCGATCTCTTATGAGTTCGATCCTTGCGATTTCTTAAAAGCAAAAGAATTCCAGCAGAAACGTGATGATCCGGACTTTGTGAAGAGCCAGCGTGACGACCTATTGAGCATGGAGACCGGTATCCTGAATAACAAGGGACGTGTCCACTTCACCCTTACGTCCCCGATTAACGATCAACTGGCAAAACTGGACCCGAATATGGAGAAGAACGAGTTGATCGCCGCTATTGCTTCTATTATCGATAAGGAGATTTATAAACACTACCGTTTCTATCCTTGCAACTATGTTGCATACGATTTGCTGACAGGCACACGCCGTTTCAGCGAACACTACGGACTGAAAGATAAAAAGCAGTTCGAAGATTATCTGCAAGGGCAATTGGACAAGATCGTATTACCGAATAAGGATGAGGCATTTCTGCGCACGAAAATCTTGGAGATGTATACGAATCCACTGAAAAATTTCCTGGCCAATCAGGAATAAAATCACATCCGTATTTACAGATTAGGGAGTGTGCCAAATTGATATTACCGGACGCAGACAACGCAGACGGACGCAGATTTATTTTGCTGATAATTAATGATATCTGCGTTCATCTGTGTTGTCTGCGTCCCATGAATACCGATATTTGACACGCCCTCTTATTTATTCTCTTTCGCATAATTTGACGGGCTCATGCCGAACTGTTTGATGAAAGCGGACCAAAAATAAGACTGGGAACTGAAACCTGTCGCTTCCGAAATTTCATATATCTTCATATTCCCTTGTATCAATAACTCGGCAGCCTTTTTCAGGCGGCTTATCTTGATCAGTTCATTAGGAGTCAAGTTGGAAATCGCACGGATCTTCCGGTACAGGGTCGGACGGCTCAGGTGCATCAGGTCTGCGATCATGTTTACATCTAAAGCCGGATTGCCGATATGCTCGTTGATGATCTCGTTCAGCTTTTCCAGAAAACTTTCGTCCGCTTTGGTATAGGCCATCGATTTCATGTTCGCTATCGGAGAGTTGAAATAGAATTTGCGTATATTGTCGCGGTTGGAGATCAGGTTGGAAATCTGTGCCATCAACAGATTGGTGGAGAAGGGTTTGTCTAAGTAAGCGTCGGCTCCTAACTCCAGGCCTTCCAGGCGTGACTGCATGGTGTTTTTGGCTGTCAGCAGGATGACTGGGATATGGCTGAATTCGATCTCCGTCTTCACCTTTTTCAAAAGGGAGAAGCCATCCATGACAGGCATCATCACGTCGCTGATGATTAGCTGGAAGCTACGTTCCCTTAACAATGCGATTGCTTCGGCTCCGTTTCCGGCTATCTCTACATTATATGACAGGTTGACTTCGTCGGCGATAAAAATGGCCATTTCCTTGTTGTCCTCGACAATCAGGATCGTCGGGCGCGATTCGTCGTGGATGAACTCTGTTTTCTGAGGTACGGCTTGTGCTGTTGCTTCCTCTTCTGTTTGCTTGATGGATTCGGGGAGCTTGACGGGTAAAGTCAGACGGAACATTGTCATGGACGGACTGTCGGTGAAAGTCTCTAATTTCAGACCACCGTGATGCATCTCTGCCAGTGAACGTGCCAAGGGTAAGCCGAGTCCTGTCCCCGGTTTGCCGACGGCGTCTCCTTCCATCCGGTAGAAGGGTTCGAATATCTTTTCCCTTAATTCAAAAGGGATAGGAGTGCCGTCGTTGATAAAATCGATCGTGAATGTCTCATAATCGGGAGAAAGTTGCAGGCGTACGATGATGCTGCTGGACGCGTATTTGATAGCGTTCGTAAACAGATTGCTGAATATCTTCGTGATAGCTTCTTTATCCACGAACACGTACAATTCTGGTAACGACAAGTCGAGATTCAGCAATAGGTTGTGTGCTGTTGCCGATTCCTGGAATCGTTTGGCCGTATCGTTCAAGAGCGAGACGACCTCTGTCCGGACGAAACTGAGGCGGTATCCTTCTATCTCTGTTTTGCGGAAGTCCAGCAACTGGTTGACCAGCGACAGGAGGCGGGAAACGTTTTTATCCATCAATGTAAGTGACTTATTCTCTTTTTCCCCGATCTTGTCGGATTTCAATAGGCGTTCGAGCGGGTTCTTGATCAAGGTGAGCGGCGTCCGGATCTCGTGGGCGATGTTGATGAAGAAATCGATCTTGGCCTGATACAGTTCCTTCTCTTTCTGGTCTTCGAACAATTGCATGTTGTAGGCCATTGCCCGTTTAGTTTTCTGGCGCCAGGACCAGAAAGAGCCGGCGATGATAGTGAGAATGATGACTATATAAGAGGCATATGCTGTGTCTGATGCCCACCAGGGTGGCAAAACGGTGATGTTCAACCGTGTCGGGGTGTCGCTCCAGCTGTTTGACAGGTTGGCGGCCCGTACCTCGAAGGTGTAATCACCTGGATGTAGTTCTGCGAAATAGACCGTGTTACGTTCTCCGATTGGAATCCATTCCTTATCCATATTCCCCATCCTGTATGAATACTGGACAGATCTGGGGGCGATGAAGTTGAGCGCGGAAAAGTTGATGCTGAATGTGGATTGCTTGTAAGTCAGTGTGATTTTCTTCGTCTCCGATTCGGCAGAACAGTTAATGATGCGTTTCTCGCCGGCCTCGTTCTGGATTTCGAGGCTTCCCAAGTGGACGTTCATCTTCTCGGCTGCCGGAATTACTTCGGAGGGTGTGAAATGGATAAAGCCTTTAACCGAGCCGAAAAAGAAAGTTCCTTCGTTGTCTTTGAAGGCGGAGTTGTCGTTGAACTGACGGGTGATAAGCCCGTGAGATTCCGTGTAGGTCGTGATCTTGCCCGTTTCGGTTTCCAGGCTGACCAGCCCGTTGGCCGTGCTGATCCATAAGTTTTCGTTCTCGTCGGGCAGGATGCGGAAGGCAACATTGCTCGGCATGCCGTTCTTTACGGTGTAATGCAGGGATTCACCGGTCTGGAAGTCATATTTGATAACCCCTTCTACGGTGGCGAACCACATATTGCCATCTTTGTCCTCGCAAGCGTCGTTGACAAAATTATGGCGTTGGGTGTTCAGCTTGTCGTACGGCAGATACATGCCGGTATTGCTGATCGGATTATAATAAAAACTTCGGTTGAACATACCGGTCCAGATTCTTCCTAAACGATCTTCGTAGATGCAGTTCACCGCGAAAGGTGGAAATTGCGGAGCATATAGGAAACGGTCGTTCAAAAAGTCATATTTGTAGATACCGTCGTCGGTCCCGGCATAGACTTGTCCCTCTTGCAATACTTTGATGCAGCGGACGGTGCTATTCTTGACAGTCAGAGAATCTTTCAGCAGGTTATAATGCTTGATCACCTTCCTTGTCTTGATATCCATCAGGTCGATGCCATGGATGACGTGACCGATCCAGAGCCGGTCGCCTGATGCGGCCAAGCCCCGGATATTAGTGTGCGACAACCCGTTTTCCCCTGGAACCGGCTGGTAGTTGGTGAATGTTCCGGTTTTCTTTTCCAGGCAGTTGATGCCCGCATCTTCCGTCCCGACCCATATATTGCCGTATGCATCGGTACAGATATCACGGATCACTTCCCCTTTCATCGAATGCTGCCCGTCCCAGGGATAATGTACATGGAAAGGGCGGAAAGGGGAATAGTAGTTGAGGCCGTTCTGGTGGAAACAAATCCAGATACCGTTCTCCCGGTCCCGACAGAATGCAGAGATGAAATGGCTCGATAAGGCATACGGGTCCAACGGGTCCTGACGGATACGGGTGCACTCGCCGGTGTTGATCTTATAGATAAATAACCCGGAGTCTGTCCCGATCCATAGTTCATCCTTGTCTTTTTCGAGGAAGCTGTTGATCAGGATCGTAAGCTGGTTGATCTTTTGAATGTTCAGATCCTGGTAATTGCGTGTAGCCGGGTCGAATATCTTCACGTCATCATGCTCGAAAGCGATGTAAATGCGGTCGGTCGTAGGAGAGGGATATAACATAGAGAGTTTCCGTGGCGTGTTTGGGGATGAATGAGCGAATACATCATAGGATTCCGCTGTCCCATCTTCCGGATTCAGCAATGAGATCAGACCGTCCGAACTCCCGATCCAGATACTACCTTCGCGAGTAATGCAGAAAGTGGTGTAGCTCTGGTTGTTTTCCGGAGCAAAGATGCGGAACTGGCTATCCTCTGTATTGAATTGGATCAGATTGCCGTCCATCAGTATCCATAGTTTATTATCTTGATCGAACTGGAAAATGTCGATCCCCTTATCTGCAGTGAAAGGAATGTGCCGGAATGATTCCTTTTCATCGTCATACTGGTATAATCCCGAAAGCGTCCCGACCCACAAGTCGCCGTTCGTGTCGCAACCCAGGCATGTGATCCAGTTGCTTCCCAATGTCTCGGTTTCGTCGGGGTCGTTACGGAACACTTTGAACGTATATCCGTCGAAGCGGTTCAGGCCGTCGCGTGTCCCGATCCAGATATATCCTTTCCTGTCCTGCACGCAGCAAGTGGCCATGTTGTCGCTGAGTCCGTTTTCGACCTGATAATGGCGGAAAAGGTAGTTGCTGTCGTCTGCATATGTCCGGGTGAGACAAAATATGAATAGGATGGATAAGATTAACTTCAGATGTTTCATATATGACTTCGCTATTATGGGCGAAAGATACTGAAAAATGCATTATGGATTTCCTTTTATTGTATCACGGATTTCATAAATCATCTCAATAAGGGTGATAATGGCAGAGAATGAGATGAATACGGAAAAGATTGCAACAAGGTCAAACAAACCGACTGTAGGGAATCAATACATTTGTACCATGTGAAACACAGGTAATAAAAACCTTTTATTCTAATTATTATATGAATACTCTTACTACAAAACAAGGAATCGGAACGAAAGTTCAACTCTGCACCATGATGTTTATGCAGTATATGCTGAGTGCAGTCTGGTGGGTTCCTTTAGCCGCTTATCTTTCCCATACGCTTAAATTGGAAGTGTATCAGGTTTCATTGGTGTTGAGTGCGATGGCTATCGGTGCGATGGCATCCTCTTTTATCGGTGCGATTGCCGACCGTTATTTTGCCGCCGAGAAGATCTTGGCAGTATTGAATATACTGACGGGTGTCTTTTTGCTCCTGGCAGCCCAGCAGATCTCGTTTGCCCCGCTTATGACATGTGTCGTGTTGGCGATGCTTTGTCATATGCCGACACAGAGCCTGACCAGTACGATCGCTATGAGTCACACGCCGTCGGAACAGTTCCCGCGTATCCGTATGTTCGGATCGGTGGGATGGGTTGCTTCGGGTATCTTCAGCGTGATCGCCCTTCATGTGATGCATTTGTCCGCTTTTGACGATACGAATTTGCCGATGTATTGCGGCGCCGCCATTTGTTTTGTGGCTGCGCTTCTGAACCTGCGGTTGCCGCATACCCCGCCTTCGGTTGATAAGAGGGCCGGCATCTCGGTGATGGATATAACCGGGTTCAGCGCTTTCTCCCTGATGAAGGATAAGAATTACCGGGCTTTTATGATCCTGACGTTCCTGGCTATCATTCCGTTCAACTTGTATCATGTATATGGTTCGATGATTCTCGCCGACGAACATGTACAAAATATAACGGTGACATTGAACCTCGGACAGCTGGCTGAAATGTTTTTCTTGGTCATCACCACTTCTATACTGATAAAGTCCGGGATCAAGAATACCCTGATCTTCGGTATGATCGCCCTCGTGGTTCGGTATGCTTCGTTCTATATCGGTGCGGAAACCGGCTTGCAATGGTTCTATTATATCGGGATTATCGTACACGGATTGATCTTCGGTCTCTTCTTTGTCGGTGGCCAGGTCTATACGGACAATGTGGCACCAAAAGAAATGAAAGCACAGGCACAGGGCCTGCTTTTCTTCCTGGTATGGGGTATCGGCTTCTTGATCGGGACACTTTGGAACGGATGGCTGATCGGTCTTTTCCGTGACGGGGATAAATGTGACTGGCCTATTGTCTTTGCTATCTCGACCGTGTTCTCGTTCATATTATTGATCCTTTTTGTCTTCTTATTCAAACCGGTAGCATTAAAGACTGATAAATAACATAAACGCAGTAATAAACCAAAAGCCTTTTTAATTCTCAAGATCAAATATATTGCCATGCTGTAATAGCAGGAAGCGTGTCCGAAGCTCCGTTCGGATGCGCCTTTTTTATGTCCGGAGGGGAGGGCTATGGCGAGGGTCAGAACGGATACCCAATCGCCAGGTGTACACCCATTCCGTCCTTGAACTTCGGGATATTGTAATATCCTTTCTTCCCCGTGTCGTACGGAACGTGCAGGCCGATTCCCCAATCCAGGCGGACGACGAGGAAAGTCAGGTCGTAGCGTAGTCCGATACCGGTACCTAAAGCCAGGTCTTTCAGGAAACGGCCCCATTGCAACTGTCCGCCGGGGCGGCTCGCGTCGTAGCGCAGCAACCAAACATTACCGGCATCGAGGAAGGTCGCGCCGTGTAGGTCGCCCAAGATCGGGAAACGGTATTCCAGATTGGCTTCGAACTTGATGTCGCCGGTCTGATCTAGATAGCCGTATTTTGAGTCGGTAGGGCGGTAGCTGCCCGGCCCGATGCTTCGGATCGTGAAAGCTCGGACACTGTTGCGCCGCCGATATAGAATTGTTCGCTGTAAGGTGTCGTAATCGAATTGCCGTAGCTATATGCGACTCCGGCCATCAGACGTCCGACTAGGTGTTGCTTTTTTCCGAGATAATAGTTGTATCGTATTTCACTCGTTAGTTTAGCAAACTGTGCGAAGCGGTTTCCTAATAACTTTTTATCCCGTTGGCTAAAACTCTTGCCTGCGATGGCATAGGCACCGTCGAGGATAAGACCTGCCTGTGTGATAGAAGACTGCCACCAGAGATGGTTCTTTTTGGTGGTGATGGGAGAATCGTCATATGTGTATGTATAGCCCATAGACGGGATGAACTGATTCTCGAGGCTTCGTCCTAACGCTTTGTTGACATCTACGATGGAGTCGAACTCATGTGTTGTATGTTGTAACAGTGAGTAGGTCAGCTTGAACGGCGTCACCGAATGATGGCTGGTTGCTGATGGCTGGAACTCATACGAGGCACTTCCACCGAATGCCAGCATCTTGAAAAATTTGGCACGGTTCAACTGATCCGCATAGATACGGAAAGAGGTACTGGAAGGGTATTTCGTATCATACTTTATCAGACTGGGGAAAAGTACCTGTGGGAAAGTCAGCGTACCGCTGATACCGAACTCCCAGCTGTTGATTGCCGAGCTGCTGCCTGAAACTCGTTTGCCGGTTTGCCATTCGTAGGAACCACGCATGCTGACGCCGAATGTCTCTCCTCCTCCGAATACATTCCGCTTGGTAACACTGAAGATGGCACCCGGACCTGTCTGGTCATTACTCTTGGTGGTCACGTTTAGTTCCAGCTCGCCATCCAGCGGAAGGTCGTAAACAGTATTGATCTGCAAGTTCAGCGTGTCGCAACGACGGGCAGTATCTTTAGGGATATATTGCATTTCCGAATAACGGAAAATGCCGAGACGGGAGAAGCCGGTCTGGGTCTTTTCCTGCTGTTGCTGTGAATAAAGATCGCCGGGGCGGAATTTCAGCCGGTCGTACAGCACCTTCGGACGAACACGTAGTTTTCCTTCGTAAAAGATAGTCATATCTTTATACCGGATGGAATCTGTCGGAGGTTCGTTGTTGTAGCCGTTCAAGAAGACCGATATATCGCCTATTTTCCAGGGACGCAGTACGGTGCGTGGCAGCCCCGGTTTAGTGGAGATACGGAGTGCCACCTTTCCGGGATTCATGATCGTATCGGCTTGGTAACTAATAAATTCGGGACGGAAATAATAATATCCGTTGTTACGAAGCAGGGAAGATATGCGCTGACGTTCGGCTTCGAGTTGTACGACATTGAAATTATCTCCGTCGTGCAGAAGCCGGTCGCCGATGTTGCGCTGGACGAGCGTGTCGATACGATGCCGTAGCCGGACGTAAGCAATGCTGTCGTATGTGTAGGCATTGTTCATCTCCACCCTGTAGCTGATCTTTGCCTTTTTAGGGTTCTTGGGGTCCGGTTCCACTTCGTATGCAGTAGCTCCGTTGAAGTAGCCGTATTCGCGGAGCAGGTTATAGGCCACTTTTGTCCGGACTTCCGGATTGACCGTGTTGATGAAAACGGGTTTGGACGCCAGTTTGTTGAATATCCATTTATTGAATTTGCCCCTTCTGTTCACGAACGCATTGTACACCCATAGCCCGAACGGTAAGGGGATACGGATAGACGAACTCCCCAGCAGGGCGTTATTGGGCGGATAGGCAAGGGCTGCCTCTATTTCCGTCAGCGCTTCTTCTCCTTCCTTGCTTTTGTCCTCGTTCGCCACTTCAATCTTCTTGATTCCCGTATATAAAACTTCCCCCTCCGGCAAATTCTTCGTTGTGGAGCAGGAAGCAAGCAGGAATAACGAAATATATGCGATATATTTGATGTGTTTCATTTTTTCTCTTCTGTTTGTTTGTCATCCGTTACCGGCTTGGGTTTATTCTTTTTAAAGATGAAGAGTTCACGGAGGTGAAGCATCTTTTTACGCAGGACGATACCGGCGCCGGTTTCTGTGATCTCGCCTTCCAGCAGGCTTTCGTAGTTCTTGTCGTGGAAGAGCTTGATATAACGGGTTCCGCTGCCGTCGAGGCGGTATTCGATCGATACGTTGTCGATGAACTGCTGCGATTGTCCGGTGCCTGCATCCTGTCCGGTTGAAACACGTCCGCCCAGTATGATACTGATTCGATCGTTGTAGAACCGCTTGGCGAAACGGAAGGAAAAGTCTGTCCGCTCTCCGCCCGCTCCTGTACCGTTCTGGTCGTACTGTTCCATGCCCAAAGTGATATCCACGGACTTCAAGGCGCTTCCCGCGATATTGTTGATCTCGCTTTGCAGGAAGCTGTTCAGGGCGGCGCCCATATCGAGACTCGGTTTCTTTCCGCCGCCACCGACATCGCTCATGTTGAGATACATTCCCGTGACAAGCATCGTGACGGCTATCTGCGACCGTTGCCCTTCGCCCATCTTGTCCAGTTCTTGTTGCATGGACTGGTCTTCCGGCGCTGAGAGGATAAATTGCAGTTGCAAGTTCTCCAAAGTCTGCTTGATAGCCACACCGACGTTGAAGGTGACCAGCCGTGAGCTACCGTCGTCCTGTGTGACGGATGCCCGCATTCGCTCGGTTGCCGTCAGGTTCAGCATCGGGTCCATCGGGTCGCCACTCCACTGGACGTAACTGCCGTCCTGTATCGTAAACTCTTTGAGCGGAATAATCGGCATGGCATATTTTACCATGCCTCCCGAAAGCGTATAACGTCCGTTCAGGATCATTTCACCCTGTGTCGTATACTGGAATGACAAGTCGCCACCTCCCTCCAGTTCCACGCGGCTCGATTGGTCGGGGGTGATGTCTGCGTTCAGACGCACAGCCTGGTCAATCCGAATGGTCATCAACATGTCCAGTCCGCCGATGGGCAGGGGGGCTTCCGGGCGGTGTCGGCGGGTCAGCAGCGTATCGGAGAAATCGGTAAAAGTCACAAGATCAGCCAAGCGGTCTTGAGCCGTGAGTGAGGATTCCTGCATCACGTAAGTGACGTTCGTTCCTCCTAACAGTTGTAAATCTCCTCTCATGATCAAGGCGTCGAGCGGTCCTTTGACTGTCGAGTTGAGGTTGACAAGCAGTTTGCCGTACACCATGCTCTCCTTATTGCGTTTCACATTCAGCAGTTGCATGTCGTGAGCTGTCAGTTTCAGGTTTGCCATCATCCGAGAAGGATTATGAATGTCGATCGTCCCGTCGATTACAAACGGATTGGTTCCCGAAGCATAGATGTTGTATTTATCGAAACTGATCAGATTATCCTTGATCTTGATATCCTGCTTGTCGAAGCGGAAGGAAGAACCGACCGCCGTGACATATACCGCTGAACTGTCCATCCGCACATACCCGTTGACAGCAGGAGCAGAGGTAGTCCCGGTTATTGCCAGTTCTCCTTGTAAGGCCCCCGTCAGTTTGGCCATGTTGTCTGGAATGAACGGGTTTACCATCTCCAACGGCAAGGCGGTGATATTCATATTTCCATCCAGATAATCTGTTTTCCCCATTTTATAATAGGCATTGATAGCCGCTACCTCGTTACGGTCGCGGAAAAAGTGCATGTCGACCTGATGCTCCTTGTCGCTAAGCGGCAGGTAAACAGTATTGAACATCAGTTCTCCTACCCGACCCCCTTCATAGAACAGGCTGTCGATATGAGCGTCTGCCACCACCATGAAGCTGCTGTCCGAAGGGGCATACTGCAAGTCGGCACTCAACATCCCCCGCATGGAAGGGAGGTCCGGGAACCCCTTCGTGATTGCATCCAAGTCTATCTGGCTCAACTCGGCATGGATTTCTTCCATTCCTTCTCCCCCGGCAAGCGAATGGATCCAGAGCGAAGCATTGTTTTCACCTGTCAGCCGGACATCGGCGGCAATATCTTTTATGTTGCGGTACAGGATATAATTGTCAGCATTCAGCTTAAACGTGCGGAAAGCCAATATCGGATCTTCTGGAAAGAGATGCAGCCGGAGTCCTTCTTTCTCCTTGTCGACACGGACCCCTAACCGGATACCGGTTTTGCCCTGGCCGTCGGTATATTTCAGTTCGGCATCGGCAAATGTATTACGGAGCTTCCCTTGCAAGCCAGCGGTGAAAGGTTGTTGCTTCCTGTATTTTGTCTTGATGACTTTTGTGTCGTATAGCAAGCCGAGCGAATCCTGCTGGACAATGAGACAGATCGTGTCGATCCGTGTCGTGTCCTGCATCAGGTTGAAGAGATCGGCATCGAGGAAGAAACCTTCTTCCGGTGAGGTACTGGCTTCGATATCCAAGTTGTCAAAGGTGATATAATACTGTTGCAGGATGTTATAGATCGGATTATCCTTGCCTGCCGTGACCTTCAGGTCCATATCCGGCAAGAGCGGACGGAAAGCAGGTATGTTGATCATTGAATCACGTTCCAACTGTTGGGTGAGGCCTTCGTTTATTTTCGTGAACTTATCGGTTATCGTCTCGATATCCGCATTTCCGGTCAAGACGATTCCGAGGTCTCCGGCGTGGAAAGAAACACGTGTCGTGTCTTTATCGCTGTGAGCTCGTAGAGTTAATGTTTTCGGGTGGAACGTACCGGTTGGATTTATCAGTTCCCAGTTGCCGAGGGTTATGTCCACCTGGTTATTCTTCCCCATATCTGTTTCCGCTTCTGCAAAAAGCTGGAAGGAAGTGGCCAGCGAATCGTTCATAAAGTGCATACCGTACAGGTCCAGGTTTTGCACGTCTGCGATCAGCATAGCATTCACTTTCTTCTTGTGGAGGGTTGCATTCAGCGACATATCCATCTTTGCAAGCGGATAATGACTAAGCAGGTCGAATTTCAACAAGTTCTTTTCCAGCGAACCGTCTAGCTTTACGTCAGATACGGCATATGTCCCATACTCGATATTCGTAATCTTCCCATCTAATTTAGCCCAAGTGGAAATGCGGAACGGATCATACCCTTTCCCCTCGGCACGGATCGAGGCGGTCAGGTGGTAAAGGGAATCTTTGGGCAGGAAATTGGTCGGTTTCAAACTGTCAACCTTCAGGTCAGCCAGGTAAGACTCCTGTATGGGGTTATAGCGTGCCGTCAGTCCGACCTTACCTTCGCCTTGTGTAAGCAAAAGGTCGGTGCGGTACTCTTGGTTCTGCAAAGTCGCTTCCCCTTTCAGCTTCATTGCCGGAAGGTTATAGCGTGAACGTTCGGATTCCGGTAACATGCTGAGAACAAAGTCGAGATTCCCGGTTTGTGCATCCATCTGAAACTTACCCGAACGGCGGATACTGTCTGCCACCGCTTTCATCTCTCCTGTGATATTCAGATTGAAGACGCCTGGCAGTTCCCCTTTCAGCTGGCGCAGCCGTAAAGCAGCCAGGTTTCCTTCTATTCCGGCCGTCAGTCTGATTTCTTTTTGGGGATAGGCTTGTTTGAACTCCTTGGGGAGAGGACCGGTAAAGATAAATACATCCTCTTTTCCTACTGAGCAGTCAGCAGGCTACGGAGCGTGCCACTCGGCGTATCGTCGAACGAGTTCCAAGGGACGGTTGCCAATAGCCGGATCTCCGAGTAAGGTGTTTTTAATAGAAGCTCCGGAACCTGTATCGTCGTGCTGTCACTACTGATGTCTCCGGTCAGCGAGCTGAGCGTCAGACTGATCGGTCATTGGCCGAAAATTCTTTGATCCGGACACTGATGTCTCTACCTCCATATAAAAGCGAATCGATCCGGATATTCACATCATTCAAGGCTATATGTGACGGATCGAAACCCGGCGTCGGGTCACTGTAGCTACCGTCGTAGCTAAGGGAAGAGCCGGACAGAAGAAACCGGGATGCACTGTAGCGTGCTGATCCGAGGTCGACCATTCCGTCGGTCAGTCCCGCCTTGTCGATGTAAGTCGAAAGACGTAGCGAGTCGTCCGGCATTTGCATGGCAAACGCTACTCGGTTCAAGTCGATTTGGTCCAGCTTTAATTTCCAACCCACTGTCGTCGATGTCGTATCCTTGTTTGTTGTCGTGTCGTTTATCAGGAGGGTGATGGCTGTGTCCGAAAGATCGATTTTGTTCAGCCGGGCGATCTCTTTTCCGAGGTCTATACGATCTGCTTTGGCATAGAGCTTTCCTAAAGTACCTTTGATCTCCATTCCCTCAATCAGATTGCCTGTATTGGCTTTCATGCCACGCAGGTCGATTGCATCCACCAATACTTCTTTTTTCAGCAGTGGCAGCGGACGGATGTTGGCCTGGAAACTTTCGAGTGACAATAACGTGTCGGGAGGGGTTATGACTTTTACGTCCCGTACCGTCAGGTTCAGCGGGAAGGAAAGACGTATCTGCCCGATCCTGATATTCATACCGGTTGTTTCACTGGCATATTCGGTGGCTAACCGCACAGCGAAATTCTGGAAGGGAGGTATATATAAAAGAATTGAAATCAAGATGACCAATACCATCGGTATCAGGCATATGATCCCTATTCGCTTCATCCAACGTTTCATTTGTTCTTATTGTGTGTTTTCGTTATAATCATAACGGTTAAAGGGTCTGTTTTGTTTGACATTCCGTTAACAAAAATAGGGAATAAATTAAAAATAAAGAAGTAATATCGATAAAACGGTAATAATAGCTGTCCAGAGTCGTTATATTAAGGCTGAACATAAAAAGATTAAACGATGATTGGAATATCTGACCTGGAATATCTTTGTGCGGAAGTACGGCAAATAGCCCGTAAAGCCGGTGCATTTCTGTGTGACGAACGGCAAAAGTTCGACCAGGAGCGAGTGGAGGAAAAGAGTGCACACAATTATGTCTCGTATGTAGATAAAGAATCTGAACGGCGTCTGATCGAACAGCTCTCGACATTACTTCCCGGAGCTGGGTTTATTGCCGAAGAGGGTTCGGGGAGCCTGACGGACGAGGAGTATTGTTGGGTGATTGATCCGCTCGACGGGACTTCTAACTATATCCATGATATGGCTCCCTACAGTGTCAGTATCGCCTTGAGGGATAAGGAGGAACTGTTGTTGGGAGTTGTATATGAGGTTTGTCGCAATGAATGTTTTTATGCTTGGAAAGGAAGCAAGGCTTATCTGGACGGTAAAGAGATACGGGTAACGGATGTTGCTGTCCTGGATAAAGCTTTTGTTGCGCTTGGTTTCCCCTATGATTCCGATCACTACCGTCCGGTCGCCCAAAAGCTGGTAGATCGTTTGTATGGCTATGCCGGAGGGACGAGGCTGTTGGGATCTGCTGCGGCCGAGCTCTGTTACGTTGCTTGTGGTCGGTTCGATGCCCGGATAGAAGGATATCTTGGCCCGTGGGATGTTGCGGCAGGTGGTCTGATTCTGATGCAGGCGGGTGGCAGGCTGTCAGACTTTTCTGGTGGCGACACTTGGCCTTCAGCCAAGCAGGTGGTGGCGAGTAACGGGGTGATACATGACATGATCCTCCACTTGTTGTAGTATTGTTTTTATCAATGCCGGTATCTCCTTCTCCAGTCTTTTTTGAGGACTTTCCTTCGGATTAGAATGATTGGAATAAATATGACAGCTATCCAAAAGAGGCTAATCAGCATAAGAGTTAGGGAAGAAAAGTTCTCCGGCATCAATGCTTTGTCAGCCTGTTTATCAGGTATTGCTTCGGAATGTATCTCTTTGGCGGACAGGTTCATTTTTGCAATCGGTATTATTACTATTTCAAATTTAGAATTCGGAATGCAAAGTTCTGATATATGAGAAGTCTTGTAAATACCGATCAGTAGGTATAATGAAAAAAAATCCTACCTATTTTAGGTAGGAATGTAAAAGAAGGAATGATTTATTTGCCGGAAAGGATCGTAATGAGGAGCGATATCCCTGCCAACAAGATTCCGATACCTGTAACGCCGGTCCATTCGGCGGCCTGCCAGGCAAATCCTGTAAGAAATGTTCCTAAGGAACCACCTACAAAATAAGTGGTCATAAATAATGTATTGACTCGGTTTGGTGCTGTCGGACACAAGCCGAATATGCTGGATTGGTTGCTTAACTGAATACATTGCATGCCGATATCGATAATGATGATGCCAGAAATAATGCCGACATACGAATTCCGCAGAAATAAAGCAGTAACCAGGAGAAAAGTATCAGGCCGCTACCGATAAAATTAAAACGACGTACCCCTACTTGCTTGACATATTTTCCAACAAAGGAAGCCGATAAAGCACCGGCTATCCCACAAAGTCCCAACATCCCGACTACATCGCTTCCTGCAAAAAAAGGAGCTTGCCCCATTTTAAATGCCAGGCAAGACCATAACGTCAGAAATGAACCGAAAGCAAATCCGGCACGAAGCGAATAGATGCGTAAAAGAGGATATTCTTTTAGTAGCGAGAGAAGCGATTTCATAAGTTCGCTGTATTTTCCTTTAAATGTCGGTCGTATTTCCGGTAATACCCGTGTTGTGACGATGGCACAGACAACCATCAAGCCTGTTGCAATAAAGTACATCTCCCGCCATCCGAATATTTCTCCTACGATTCCGCTGATTACCCGCGAGGCCAGTATTCCTGTTAACAGGCCGGAGACAACCAGCCCGACATTCCGCCCTTTGTTTTCTGGTTTTGAATATAATGCGGCTATCGGTATGAAAATCTGTGGCATTACCGAACAGATACCGGTAAAGAGGGAAGCGGTCAGGACTATGTGGATAGTCGGCGCTAATGCTATGCTTAGTAGAGAAATGATCAGGATGGAAAAGTTTATGATGATGATCTTCTTCCGTTGGAACATGTCTCCAAGCGGAATCACGAACAATAGCCCCATCGCGTAGCCGATCTGCGTAACCATTGCGATCAGGTTCGTAATAACTTCAGATACGTGGAGGTCCTGACGTATCATATTTAAAAGCGGTTGGTTATAATAGAGGTTCGCCACCGTTATTCCGGCAACAATCGAGAGTGTCCAAAGGATAGAGGCAGGCAATCCTCCATTTTCTTTCAATGTCTGTTTCATATTCCGCTTTTTGAACGGCAAAAATACATCAAATTTTTTATCTAGACATTCTTGACAAGGACTGTAAACAGGCTTTCATAAACCATCGTTCGGAAAGTGTGTATTTTCCGCTATGGAGATATACTGTCGTATTCCGGCTTATTGTAAATAAAAAATTATTTTACATTTGAGTAGCTTGCAGGTGAAGATGTCCGGAAATCTCCTTGTAGATGGCAAAACGTTTTTTCCCCTTGTGACGACCGTCTTCATGGTGACAAAGTTCCTCGTCATAGCCATGAAGGCGGTCATCATATCCCTTGATCTCGGCAACTCACGACAACGAGGACGGTCGTTGTCGGAAAACGGCTAAACAGTGCAGGGTGTCAAATTGGAATGAGCTGGGATTTCAGGGGAAATTAGGAAAAAGACAAAAAGGCTTATTGTATATTTTTGTTATATGTCTGTACGGAAACAAGACTCCGAAACTAACCGATTCTGGTGAAAGTGGGGGGCAAATTGATATTACCGGACGCAGATGACTCAGAATACGCAGATGGATGCAGATTTATTTTGTTGATAATTAATAATATCAGCGTTAATCTGTACTCGTCTGTGTTGTCAGCGTCCCATGAATACCGATATTTATCCCCCCATTTATTTAAAATGTAGATATTGGCAGACTAGGAGCGGATCAATCGTTTTCCACCACGCGGACCATGTCGAAATAGAATTCTCCGGCCACTTCTGCTCCCTTCTCTACAACCCCGGTCTTTATATCGTAAATGTAGATGATGGCATTAGTGTCGGCTTCAGTGTTCACACCGAAATAGGCTTTCTCGTTGAAGACTACAGAACGCTGTGAGAAACGGCCACCACTGTAAGCGAGTTCTTTGCCTTCATAGCTCAAACGTGTCCTTTCACCTGTAGCAAGATTGATAATGGAATAATAATGGCTGTAACTGTCGATTGCTGTACCGGCAGCATCGTCGCGGGCATAAGCAAGAGCTTTGCCATTTCCCAAATACTGGATGGTGAGCAATTTACCGTCTGCATCAGGATATCCTTCGTAAGTGGCGTCGAAATCGGTTTCACCATTGTTGATACGCAACAGGTGCCCTTGTTCCAAGTCTCCCTTTTCGGTGATTGCAGCGAGGTAGAGGTTGCCGCTTTCATCATACATTACGCAGTCTTGCATCAGTTCGCCGTAGGCACTTCCCGCCATTTCTCGGGCAAGTGAGTTGCGCTTGTTGCTTTCTACCTCCAAAGTGGAAGGATCGAGCACCGCTGTATAAAAAGCAGTAGTGGTTTTGCCGCTCTTTCCTGAAAGACCGTTTTTCCCATAATAAAAATAGAATAATTTTCCCGCTTTCTCATTGTAGGTAAGGATGCCCGATGTAGTGAATTTCTTTGTTTCTTCTCCTGTAACCTCTGATTCTGGTAGTGGAATATCCAGTGTCCCTTCTGCCAGAATCGACATATTATCGGTGTTCAGCTTACTCCAGATGACCTTGCTTGCATCGCCGTTGGCAGCCATGACAACAAGTATGTTGTCATCTATCCAGGCATGAGTGTAGGAGCGTACTTTGTAGGTGTTTGTTTTAAAGGGAGATGAAGCACTTTCTATTACTTTGTTATCTTTGATCTGATATTTCACGAAGCGGTCGTTGCTTGAAGGAATCTGATAGTAATATTTCCCCTTCGAAATGCTTTCCATCGAGTAGTCTCCCAATTCGGTGCCTTCACCTTTAACAGTGATAGTCCCCATATCGGCTGTTAGTTTATTGACGCTGTTGACAACTGTCGTGTTCTTGCTGCTCATGCCACCATGTTTTCCTACGGTCAGAAACAGGTCGAAATGATACTTACTTTCGTCGAAAGCAGGTGTATCATTGGTTACAGTTACTTCACAGGTGGCAGTGAATCCACCGTCGTCCGTTTTTACCTGGATTGTAGTCGAACCTTCGGAAACTGCTGTTACGACACCATTTTCTACTGTAGCGACATTCGTGTCCGAACTGCTCCAGGCGACAGTTGTTACAGCAGCATTTTCGGGAACGACAGTCGCAGTCAGTGTTCCTGTTGTTCCCGTTTTCAGTGTTAATGTGGTTGGAGTAATCGTGATGCCGGTTACCGACACGTCTTTCAAATCATCGTCATCGGAACAAGCCGTGAAACCAAATGAGATCAGGGCTGTCATGAAGGCGAGTAATGCAAATTTAAACTTCTTCATTTTTCTTTTGTTTTTTAATATGAATGTTAATTGATAAAAACTCTAAACTTTGCAAAGAAAGCGCGTCCGGGTTTTTGCAGCTTATAGTTGTCATAAGCTGTTTCATCGAGGAAATTAGAACATTCCAATGCGATATTATAACGGTCGTGTTTCCATGAATAGGTGATATTGGCATTGCAGATATGTTGCGAGGGAATACGGGCTTTAGTATCGCGGTTACCATAGGCTTCCCATGTTAGGAAATACCAATGTACCCATTGAAATGTATAGCCTAAACGTAGCTTGTTGTCCTGTTGCAGGAAGTTGCGGAATGTATAGCTTGCTTCCGCGCTGCCGAACAACCAGGGGCGGTTGGGCACGTGGTTGTCGTATGTGGCGGATGGTTTGCCATCTTCTTTGTATTTTTGTTGGTCACGGGCGTCCTGATAGCTGACGTTGGCCATGAGTTGCAATCGGCCGTCCCAATCATAACGAATTTCTCCCTCGACTCCTTTAATATGAACGGCGGGATCATTGACAAACTGCATCATGCCTTCTTTTTCAATAACGGAGGTCTGTATATAATTGTCCACATGACGCAGAAATCCGTTTGCCTCGTAATAGACAGTATGTCTGCCGGCAGGATGCCATGTGCCGAACAAGGCGAGATTGACGTTGTTGCTTTTTTCTGGTTCCAGCGCTACATTTGCATAGATGGTGGTCCCGTTGCCTAACAATTCACGTGCGATGGGCAGGCGTACGCTATGTTCATAAGAAACCTTTACCGCCAATGGATCGAAGAATAGATACCGTAGTCCGGTACCATATCCAAAATAATTTTTGGTAGTGGAACCTTGCACTTTGTCCGATCCCGTCACGGTGGACTGGTCGGTCTGCCGGATATTCGGGTGGTTCACATAATCTTTGGCAAAGAATACATTCTGCATTTTTCCATCAAAAAACGACTGGCTGTAGGTCAGTCCGATGATATGTTTGGTTACAGCATCGTTTGATGGTTCGAAACTCTGGTTCAAATCATCATAGCGGTCATTTCCGGTTCGGCTCATATGATAGTTCAGATTGAGACCGTGATGCCTGTTCAGCTGGTAATCCAAATTGACACGTGCGATAGTCAGAGGGCGTTTATAATGACGTATGGAAGGTTCATTGCCTCTGATTTCGTTGCGCTGACTCACAATGTAGCCTCCATCCCAATAATATTTTCGATAGGCCGTATCTATAGTAATAGAATGGTCCCATGTGTGCGATAATGTCGCTTTCAATGTCATGCCTTCGGTAATGAAATTATGTTTGTTGTAACGTGCCGATACGTTCCATGCATCCGAATTACGTTCAGCCATCCCATAGACTTTGGTTTGCACGGAGCCGGTCTGCAACTCCTTGTCCGTTTTAGAATAGGAAGCGGAAACAAAGAATTCGTCAGCCCAGAGTTTGCCTGTGATTCCGGTTTCTATCTGTGCCAATAGCGAAAAATAGCCGTCATGGAAACGTTTGGGATTACCATAGATAAATTGGTCGCCTGTTTCATTGCGCATCTGTACGTCTTTCATCCGGTAGTCGTTTTTCGAATAGTTGATACCAATAGTAGGACGCACGATCAGTCCGGTGCATTGTTCCACAAACTGTGCGTTCAGATCGGCTCGATGTGTGTGGAAAGAACCGATACTATAAGAAGCGTCCATAAAGTTTTTCTTTTCCGCTAGGGTGATGATGTTTACTGCACCGCCTAATGCATCCGTACCCAATGAGCTGGTACTACGCCTTTATAGATTTCCACCCGGTCGATGAGGTTGACGGGTAGATTGGCAAGTGTTACATTGCTCCCTTTGCTGTCCAAGGGAATACCGTCGATGAAATAACGGACGGAATTGCCAGACAGCCCATTGATCGAGAGGTCGAAGTCGGAACCTACGCCTCCCTCTTCACGCACTTTGACACCACTTGTGCGATTCACTAATTCATTCAAGTTATTAAGCGAATTGATTACCGGTTTGACGTCAAATGCATTGACTGAAAGTGCGCTTTCTCTTGCCTGTTGTGAGTGTGTTTTTCCGTACACTTCCACCGAATTCAGGTTGACGGAGCTTTCTTCCAGTTGGAAGTCGAGGGTTTTGTTGTGGTGGAGGTCGAGCGAGGTTTTGATCGTTTGGTATCCTAAAGAGGAGACGACGAACGTGTGTTTGCCGGGGGATACTTGCAGGGAATAATGTCCGCTGTCATCCGTATAAGTGCCGAAGGCTGTGTTTTCGACGGCGATCGTTACCAACGACAGGGGGGTGCCTTGCTGGTCGGTGACTTTTCCGGAGAGCGTAATTTTGTTTTGTGCCGTCAGGTTCAGTTGCGACAGGCAGACAAGCAAAAAAAATACATGTACAAAGACTTTCATTTTAATCCTTGATATAGCGTTCATGACTTGCTTAAGGAAATACATACAAGGAGAAATGATTTCTTTATGTAAGAGGATAAAGAATGACTTGACTCGATGTTTTGTAGCTTTATTTCCCGAAAGCATTAAAACTATGTTTGTTCTTGGCAGGTCTTCTGACTTATTCCGTCTTTGAATGCCTTCCCATCCGGTGACGGACAGTGGCTTGCAGCGTATTCAAAGATTTGGAGAGGAACTTACAGCAGCGGGTCTGTTCAGGATTCGCACCTGATTCCCTTTTCATCACGCTCCCGTAGCGATTGGGGGTCGTGAAACCAAAAACTGGGGCAAAGGTAAGAAAAAAGTCTATCCGCACAAAAAGCGGATTAAAAAACAAATTCATTATTTTTGGCGTCGGATTCGTCAGACTCCGTGAAAGAATAACAGAATATGGAACGATTAATAATGAAGTGACTATGTTGGAAAAAGGATTGAAACATACCAGCCGGACTGTCGTACTGCCGGATAATTTCGCATTGGCGATGGGGTCGGGAGATCTGCCCGTATTGGCAACGCCGGCTTTGGTGGCATTGATGGAAAATGCGGCGATGTTGGCTGTTGCGGCTGAACTCCCAGAAGGGGCGACCACTGTCGGTGTTAAAATGGACATGACGCATGTTCGTCCTTCCGGTGGAGGTGAGGAAGTGTATGCGGAAGCAACACTGGTCGAGGTGGAAGGACGGAAGTTAACCTTCTCGCTGGTCGCCAGGGACTCGGTGGATGTGATCGGCGAAGGCACGCATATCCGTTATATAGTTGACAGAACGAAATTTTTGTCGAAACTGAAAGGCTAGCCATCACTCTGCTTGCTATGAAGAAAGGAATATGAAGTTACCTATTAGTAGGTATTCCCGGCCTGCTAAATAGTCATTTATGGTGATTTCATATTTCTTTTTCACCCTCTATCTTTGCCTCACTTTAAAATAGCAAACAAATGAGAATAGAAAAGATTACAGGACGTGAAATCCTCGACTCGAGAGGAAATCCTACTGTTGAGGTAGATGTATGGTTGGAATCAGGTGTAATGGGGCGTGCTTCCGTTCCGTCGGGTGCTTCGACCGGAGAACACGAGGCGCTGGAACTGCGCGATGGCGATAAGAATCGCTATGGAGGCAAAGGCGTGCAGAAAGCAGTTGAAAACGTCAATAAGACGATTGCTCCGACCTTGGTGGGAATGTCGGCTTTGAACCAGCGGGCCATTGACCATGCAATGTTGAAACTCGATGGGACCAAAACCAAATCCAACTTAGGAGCCAATGCGATCCTGGGTGTTTCTCTTGCCGTGGCAAAGGCGGCAGCTAACTATCTGGATATCCCGTTGTATCGGTATATTGGGGGCACGAATACCTATGTAATGCCTGTACCGATGATGAATATCATCAATGGGGGTTCTCACAGCGATGCTCCGATTGCTTTCCAGGAATTTATGATTCGTCCGGTTGGCGCTTCTTCTTTCAAGGAAGGCCTACGGATGGGAGCGGAAGTGTTCCATGCGTTGAAAAAGGTATTGAAAGATCGTGGTTTGAGCACGGCTGTAGGCGATGAGGGCGGCTTCGCACCGAACCTGGAAGGAACGGAAGACGCGTTGAACTCGATCATCGCTGCTATCGAAGCCGCAGGTTATGTGCCCGGACAGGATGTGAAAATCGGTATGGATTGTGCTTCTTCTGAATTTTATGTAAACGGTGTTTACGACTATACCAAATTTGAAGGTGTGAAAGGCATTAAACGTACGGCAGACGAACAGATTGCATATCTGGAGAAGCTGATCGACGAATATCCGATCGATTCTATCGAAGACGGTATGAGTGAAAACGACTGGGAAGGCTGGAAGAAGTTGACAGAGCGGATCGGCAACCGCTGCCAGTTGGTGGGCGACGACCTGTTTGTTACAAATGTGGACTTCCTCTCCAAAGGAATTCAGGATGGTTGCGCAAACTCTATCCTGATCAAGGTGAACCAGATCGGTTCGCTGACGGAAACACTCGATGCGATTGAAATGGCGCATCGCCACGGCTATACGACCGTGACCTCCCACCGTTCCGGAGAAACGGAAGATGCTACGATTGCCGATATTGCCGTTGCCACCAACAGCGGACAGATCAAGACTGGTTCTTTGAGCCGTTCCGATCGTATGGCTAAGTATAACCAGTTACTTCGTATCGAAGAGGAACTGGGTGATCTGGCGGTTTATGGATATAAAAGAATAAAATAATCAGATATAATCATAATTGCTAATTTGCATAGACAACGAAACTAAAATCAGAAAAAGGCTTCTCGCGATGAGAGGCCTTTTTTATTGGTAAATTAAGCGGATTGATTGAATGTGTTTTGACAAAGACTGTAGCCGGCAACTTGATCCTGAAAATGACAATATGTAGGTAATATGGAGGCCTGTTTTTACCTGTAAATAGGGATTGGGTATTATCGTTGAATTTGCGAACTTTGTCATTTGAATGTTGTTATATCGTATAGTTCGCGATAAATGGATAGATTAAGGAAATATTTAAGGATTGCGCTCCCGTTACTTTTCATATCGTATCTGGGATGTCTGATAGCCTTTACCCACGTTCATATAGTGAATGGGGTGACGATCGTCCATTCCCATCCTTATCAGAAAAATGACGACGGAACTCCCAAGAAAGAGCATAACTACGCCGAGTTCCAGTTGTTACACCAACTTTCGACTATTCAAATCAGCGGTGCTGCTTTTGCACAAGTGCTGATTGCAGCGTTTATTGCAACGTTTTGTGTTGTATCCACTCGTCCGATCTACCCGGATCACCTTCGTCCCGTTCTGGGGAAGGTTTCGCTTCGTGCACCACCGTTTGTCTTTTTAAATAATTAATGACGGTATGTCGAAAATGTCTTGTCCCCGCGCTTCGCGGTGGGGTGTAAAAAACATGCCTTATCAATCGGATGTTTTTACGGCCGGCTTTTATGTGATCTCGCATCAAATGTGGGAACAAGGCAGTTTTGTATACCTATACACTTTCTATATTATTAATTTTTAAAAGACATTTCAATGAACAAAATTTATATACTTGTCCTATGCCTTTGCTGTGCCGTTTCGGCAATGATGGCAGACACCTATAACAACGAAAAAGAAGTGATGAACCCTACGGATGCCAATATTTTCGGGCATGTCGTGGATAAGGCGACCGGTGAACATTTGCCGGGAATAACGATTATCCTGAAAGGAACGACAATCGGCACGACGACCGATGACTCTGGACATTATATGTTGAAAAATCTTCCCGAAGGAGAGTTCATGATCGAAGTCTCCTTTATCGGCTTCAAGACGGTTACGAAAAAAATAACGACCGGAAAAGGGAAGACGCAGGAACTGAATTTCGAGCTTGAAGAAGATTTGATCTCGCTCGAGGGTGTAGTCGTCTCTGCCAACCGCAACGAGACAAAACGCCGCTTGGCGCCTACCCTGGTGAAGGTACTCAGCCCGACCTTATTCGAAAAGACCAACTCCACGACATTGGCGCAGGGACTGGTTTTCCAACCGGGCGTCCGGGTCGAGAACGATTGCCAGAACTGCGGCTACTCGCAAGTCCGCATCAATGGTATGGAGGGGAAATATACACAGATATTGATCGATTCTCGTCCTATCTTTTCCGCACTGGCTGGTGTGTACGGACTGGAACAAATCCCGGCCAATATGATCGAGCGGGTCGAAGTGATACGGGGAGGAGGTTCTGCTTTGTTCGGTTCGTCGGCTATCGCTGGAACAATCAATATCATAACGAAAGAGCCCATCCGCAATTCCGGTTCCTTCGGACATACGATCTCCAACCTGGACGGCTCCGGTGCGTATGATAACAATACGACTCTTAATCTCTCGTGGGTATCTTCGGACAATAAAATGGGTGCTTACATATATGGGCAAAACCGTTATCGTTCGGCCTGGGATTCGAATGGAGACGGCTTTTCCGAGCTTCCAAAGCTGAAAAACCAGACGATCGGTTTCAACGGCTTTTATAAGACCGGCGCCTACTCCAAATTGAATATCGAATACCACCATATGGAAGAGTTTCGCCGGGGTGGCAGTGGGATGAAACTGCCGCCGCATATCGCCGAAGACCCCGAACTCAACGGGATGGGTGAGGCCGGGCTTGTCGAACAGTTGCAACATTCGATCAATACGGGAAGCCTGAAGTTTAATGTCTTTACTCCGAACCAGAAACATAACCTCAGCCTCTACGCCTCCGGACAGCATATCCACCGCGACAGCTATTACAGCGCGTATGGCCGGACGACGGATTTCACAGGCGTGATGGGAGCGCAGTATCTCTACAGTTTTGACAAATGCCTCTTCATGCCTGCCGATCTGACGGGGGGTATCGAGTTTAGCCACGATGATCTGGACGATCGTGCCACCGATAGATTGAAATACCGGGATGCTGCACTAAAGGAAGATCCGACGGCTACCGGACAGCATTTGCAGGAACTGATCGAAAAATATACGCCGGCATCCTTGCACCAGATCATAAACGTGTGGAGCGCCTATGCACAGAACGAGTGGAAAAATGATAAATGGAGCTTCCTGATCGGTGGGCGTATCGATAAGAACAGCATCATGGGTAAGGCTATTTTCAGTCCTCGTGCCAATGTGCGCTATAACCCGACAGCCGACATCAATCTCCGGTTGAGCTATGCCGAAGGGTTCCGTGCCCCGCAGGCCTTTGACGAAGATTTGCATATCAGTAATGTCGGAGGCGCGCGCGTCTCGATCGTGCGGGACCCGAACCTGAAGGAAGAGCGTTCGCGGAGTGTGAATGGGTCTGTCGATTGGTATCATTATTTTGGAGATTTCCAGGTGAATATGTTGTTGGAAGGATTCTACACGAAACTGAGTGATCCGTTTGTCTTGTCGGCTCCTGTAGAATCGGAAAACGGTTCGCTGGTGCAGACTCGCAGCAACGGTTCGGGGGCTAAGGTGTACGGCTCTACACTGGAGGGAAAGATTGCCTGGCGGAATAAAGTACAGATACAGGCTGGTATAACGGTACAACGGAGTGTATATGACGAACCGGAGGAATGGAGCGCGGATAAAGAACATCTGACGGATACGGAGCGGCACAGCGATAAGATTTTGCGTACCCCGAACCTGTATGGTTATTTCACGGCATCCTATACACCGGTAAAATCGTTTACGATAGCGTTTAACGGTAATTATACCGGGCGGATGTATGTCCCTCATCTGATGTCCGAAGTGAACGGGACAGCGGATGTTCTGGTGAAGAGTCCGGATTTCTTTGAACTGGGAGCCAAGTTGAGCTATGATTTCAAGTTGACGGCAGCCATGACCTTGCAACTTAACTTAGGCATCCAGAACCTGTTCGATTCTTATCAAAACGATTTCGACAAAGGAGCAACTCGCGACTCCGGCTATATTTATGGTCCGGGAACTCCCCGCACCTACTACGCGGGGGCCAAGTTCAGTTTTTGACGGGATGAATGGTAGATGACAATTGTTTTGTATGACCATGTCATCCCGTAGGGGCAGGGCTCTGCTCTGCCCATTGAATCCGGACATTTTCATTGGGCGGAGTAGAACCCCGCCCCTACGGGGCACCATTGTTTTATTCCACCCCGTCTTTTTTCAAACTTTCGATCCAGGCGTCTATACGTACCGGAGTCTGGTCGTCTTCGTTCATTTCATCCAGGGCGAGACCGACGAATTTGCCATCGACGACAGCGGTCGAATCGTCGTAGGTGTAGCTGGAAGTATCCATGCTGCCGACGAATTTGCAGCCCGTGGCTTTCAGGTCGTTGTAGATTGTCCCGATTGCGTCGCAGAAAGTATCACTGAAAGAAGAAGAATCGCCGCAGCCGAACAGCCCGACCAGCTTCCCGGATAAATCCAGTTTCTTGATTTTTGGGAGGAAATCATACCAGTCGTCCTGAAGATCGCCCGCTCCCCAGGTGGAACTGCCCAGCAGCAACACTTCATAAGAAGCGAAATCGGCAGGTGATGCCTGGCCGACATCGTGAATATCCGCTGATTTGACGCCCAATTTTTCCGCAATCTGTTTCGCAACACTTTCGGTTGTCCCGTTCGACGAACCGTAAAAGATTCCTATAGTCTTCATTATTAATTTGTTTTTAATTGATAACGAGGACAAATATCCATCATTCCGCCTCGCCGTACAATACCTATAAAAATGTATTTTATAGGCTACTCGTACCTGTTTGAGGGGATTTCCGGCTTTTTCCCTATCTTTGCTGCCAATTAAGCAGTATCTGGAAAATCATGAAGTTTTCCGCCATGAATGCATGCTTCGCCTAAAGAATTAAATCTCTTATTAATATAATAACTAAGCAAAAAAATGAAACGTATAGTTTTTTTGGATTATGTACGCGTGTTCGCATGCTTCCTTGTCATGGTCGTCCACGCCAGTGAAAACTTCTACGGAGCCCCCGGTTCGACGGACATGGTGGGACCACAAGCCTTTCTGGCAAATGAGGCAGACCGGCTATGGGTGTCTATGTACGACGGGTTTTCGCGTATGGCTGTACCGTTGTTTATAATAGTCTCCGCTTTTCTTCTTGCACCGATGAAGGAAGGGCTGACCATGTGGCAATTCTACCGTCGGCGTAGCATCCGCATCCTGCCGCCGTTTTTCATATTCATGATACTTTACAGCACCTTGCCGATGTTGTGGGGGCAGATTGATGGAGCGACCTCGATCAAAGACCTGTCGCGGATATTTCTGAACTTCCCGACGCTAGCCGGGCACTTATGTTCATGTTTCCTTTAATCAGCATTTATCTGTTCATCCCTATTGTCTCGCCCTGGTTGAGCAAGGCAACGGCCAAAGAAGAACGTTTCTTTATCGGACTGTTCCTACTGTCGACCTGTATGCCTTACCTGAACCGTTGGTTCGGGGAAGTGTGGGGACAGTGCTTTTGGAACGAATATCATATGTTGTGGTATTTTTCCGGTTACTTAGGCTATCTCGTGCTTGCACATTATATACATGTCCATCTGACCTGGAATCGCTCCAAACGTTTCATTGTCGGAACCGCTTTGATGCTTGTTGGTGCGGCTTTGACCATCTATTCGTTCTATGTTCAGGCCATACCCGGAGAGATTCTTCCCACGCCCGTACTGGAAATAGGGTGGGCTTTCTGTACCATCAATTGTGTGCTTCTCACGGCAGGTACGTTCTTGATGTTCAGTTGTATTGAACTTTCCGAAACTCCACGCTTCGTGCTGGAACTCTCTAAACTCAGCTATGGGATGTATCTGATGCATATCTTTTGGCTCGGCCTGTGGGTGACAGTGTTTAAGTCCGCCTTACCGTTGCCGACTGTTGCTGCCATCCCTGTTATTGCGACATGCACGTTTATTTGCTGCTTCGTGACAACCAAGGTTATTTCGCTCATACCGGGCGGCAAATGGATCGTCGGGTAGGATATATTCGTTTGTTACTTCCGATTTTCACTTTGTAAAGGATAAAAAGATCGTTATCCCTTCATTTATTCTAAAATCAGCGACAGCAATTCTGTAATCAGTGACAGTGATTATATAATTGCTGTCGCTGATTTTGTAATCACTGCCACTGATTACAGAATATTTCGTGTGTCCGTTCCGAATTTTTGCAGTCGAAATAGAGTTTATAAGAAAAAAAGTTTACATTTGCCACCGAATCGGTTCTGTATTTCCCGTTCGGGAATATGGATTAAAAGGGAATCGGGTGTAAATCCCGGACAGTCCCGCTGCTGTGAAGCTCCGTTTTAACATCCTGGAACTACTTTCGCCACTGGCTTGTTATAATAAGTCGGGAAGGCTTCAGGATGGGAGTCAGTCAGAAGACCTGCCGTTCATTATAAGGTTCATATCCTCGTGGGTTAGGCTATGGATGCGAAACATAAATACAATAAATATGATAAGAAAAGTTCTGATTGCAAATCGGGGCGAGATAGCTGTGAGGGTTATGCGCTCCTGTCGCGAAATGGGGATACGGTCGGTGGCTGTTTTTTCGGAAGCAGACCGGACGGCACGTCACGTCCTTTATGCCGACGAAGCGGCCCTGATAGGACCGGCAGCATCAAAAGATAGTTACTTGGATATCGAAAAGATCATCCGGGTAGCCAAACAGCACAAGGTGGATGCAATCCATCCCGGATATGGTTTCTTGTCCGAGAATGCGGATTTTGCCCGTCGGTGTAAAGAAGAAGGAATCATCTTTATCGGCCCGTCAGCTGAAACGATGGAGGCGATGGGAGATAAAATATCCGCCCGCAAGCGGATGATAGCTGCTGGTGTACCGGTCGTCCCTGGCACGCAGCAGCCTTTGCAGGATGTCGGAGAAGCACGCCGGATCTGCCGAGAGATTGGCTTTCCGGTCATGCTGAAAGCTCGATGGGAGGCGGTGGAAAAGGGATGCGCCTGATTCATTGCGAAGAAGAAGTGGAAGAGGCTTACAATGCCGCTCGTTCGGAGTCGTTCTCTTCTTTTGGCGACGATACGGTTTATCTGGAGAAGTTTGTGGAGGGACCACATCATATCGAATTCCAGATTTTAGGCGACAATCACGGGAATGTGATCCATCTCTGCGAACGCGAATGTTCTGTACAACGCCGTAACCAGAAGATCGTCGAGGAAAGTCCGTCGCCGTTCATCACACCGGAGCTACGGCAGGAGATGGGCGAGAAGGCGGTAGCGGCTGCCAAGGCTGTCGACTATTCCGGTGCCGGGACAATCGAATTCCTGGTCGATAAACACCATAATTTTTATTTCCTCGAAATGAATACCCGTTTGCAGGTGGAGCATCCGATCACTGAGGAAGTGCTGGGGCTCGACTTGGTAAAGGAGCAGCTCCGTATTGCCGACAATGAACCGTTGCACATTCGGCAGGAAGATATCTCTCAGCGCGGACATGCCATCGAATGCCGGATTTGTGCCGAAGATACCGCCAACAATTTCATGCCGTCACCCGGCGTCATCCGCCAGCTGACCGAACCGAACGGGATCGGGGTGCGGATCGATAGTTATGTCTATGAAGGCTATGAGATTCCGGTCTATTACGATCCGATGATCGGCAAACTGATCGTTTGGGCTACCAGCCGCGAGTATGCGATCGAACGAATGAGGCGTGTCTTACACGAATACAAGATTACCGGGCTGAAAACGAATATTAGCTATCTCAGGCGGATCATGGATATACCTGATTTTGTGCATGGAACCTATGATACGTCGTTTATAGGAAAACATGGCGAGGAACTGCAACATCCGGTCAACCCCGGAGACGAACATGAATCGGAAAATATCGCCATGATCGCCGCTTATATGGATTACCTGATGAACCTGGAGGAAAACGTATCGGGCTCTTCGGCGGACAACCGCCCGATCAGCCGTTGGCGAGAGTTTGGGTTACAGAAAGGTGTGTTAAGGATTTGAAAAATTGTTTATAATGGAAATACATATTGGAAATCGGGTGGCAGATGTGTCGCTACTTGGAAAGGAAGGGAACAAGGTACGGCTCGACATAGACGGGCAATCCTATGAGGCGGATATCGTAATGGCCGAGAACGGCGCTTGTTCGATCTTGCACGACGGTCATTCTTATAATGCTGAGCTGATCCGTTCGGAGGGGGGAAAGAATTATCAGGTCAATACGCTTTTCTCCTCTTATTCGGTCGACATAATTGATTCGCAGGCCAAATATCTGCGTATGCGCAAAAGTAGCGAAGAGAAGCAGGGCGACAAGGTTGTATCGCCGATGCTGGAAAGGTCATGAAGATTCCGGTGAGCGAAGGGGATCTCTTGTCTGCCGGGGATATTGTGGCGGTACTCGAAGCATGAAGATGCAGAGCAATTATAAGGTCAGCTCGGATTGCCGGGTTCGTGAAATCCTGGTGAAGGAGGGAGATACGGTGAACGCGAATCAGGTGTTGATGACATTGGAAGTAATTAATCAGGAAGAAAATGCAGAAAGAAAAGATATATAAGAAGTTTGAAGAACTGGACAAGGCGGCTGCTCTGGGTGGCGGCGCAGTCCGTATCGATAAGCAGCATGAGACGGGGCGTATGACAGCTCGAGAACGTATCGACATGCTGCTGGATAAAGGTACGTTTGTGGAATTGGATAAGTTCGTGACGCATCGGTGCACGAACTTTGGTATGGAGAAAAACAAGATTCCGGGGGACGGCATCGTTTCCGGATATGGTAAGATAGAAGGCCGTCAGGTCTTTGTCTATGCCTATGATTTTACAGCCTACGGAGGAACGCTGAGTTCGACTAATGCCGCCAAGATTGTGAAGGTCCAGACACTGGCTCTAAAGAACGGTGCACCGGTGATTGCCCTGAACGATTCGGGAGGTGCGCGCATCCAGGAAGGGGTCGGCAGTCTGGCTGGTTATGCATCGATCTTCTATCAAAATACGATGGCTTCCGGGGTGGTACCCCAGATTTCGGCTATCCTCGGTCCTTGTGCCGGCGGAGCTTGCTACTCGCCGGCATTGACCGATTTCATCTTTATGGTGAAAGAGAAGAGCCATATGTTCATAACCGGACCGGATGTCGTGAAAGCTGTTACGCACGAGACGGTGGAGAAAGAGGAATTGGGTGGTGCCTATGTGCATAGCAGCAAGAGCGGTGTGACGCATTTCATGTGCGATACGGAGGAGGAGACGCTGATGAGCATCCGCGAGCTGCTGAGTTTCTTGCCATCGAACAATATGGAGGATGCGCCGTCTGTAGCGTGTTCCGACGATGTCCGCCGTGAAGTGGAAGCGTTGCAGGAGGTGATTCCCGATGATCCGAACGTCCCCTATGACATGAAGGACGTGATCGAACCGGTGGTCGACAACCATTATTTCTTCGAGGTGATGCCTCATTTCGCCAAGAATGTGGTGGTCGGCTTTGCCCGTCTGGGAGGCCAGTCGGTCGGGATAGTGGCGAATCAGCGGCTTTCCTGGCAGGTGTGTTGGATATCGATGCATCGGACAAGGCAGCCCGTTTCATCCGTTTTTGTGATTGCTTCAATATCCCGCTCGTGACATTCGAGGATGTACCCGGCTTTTTACCCGGTTGCCAGCAGGAGCATGACGGAATTATCCGTCATGGAGCGAAGATCGTTTACGCTTATGCCGAGGCGACGGTTCCCAAGATTACGTTGATTACGCGCAAGGCATATGGCGGTGCTTATATCGTAATGTCGAGCAAGCCGACCGGAGCTGATATTAACTTGGCTTACCCGATGGCGGAAATCGCTGTGATGGGAGCCGAGGGAGCTGTCAATATCCTGTACCGGAAAGCGGACGGAGAGGAAAAGGCGCAAGCTATGGAGGCATACAACGAACAGTTCTCGAATCCTTACCGGGCAGCCGAACTAGGATTTATCGACGAGATCATCATGCCTCGTCAGACACGTTACAAATTGATACAGGCACTTGAAATGGCGAAAAATAAAGCAGAGCAATCCGCCCAAGAAGCATGGCAATATGCCTTTGTAAATCAAGGATGTCGATTTGAATAGTATAAATAACTAACATGGTGAACAAAAGGATCATTCGACAGAATCAATGGAATTGATTAGCGGAAGGCTTGCTTGGGAAGGTAGGCCTTCTTACTTTTGTACCCGCATTTAATAGAGAAAAGACAAAAAGAATGGAAAAAGAGATTTTGACTGACCGGGAGGTTTTGTTATTACGGAGAAAACTGGACTTATTGCTCCGTACGGGAAAATTGCTGATGGAGAGTGCGGCGGATACGAACCGCATCGAACGGAACATGAAGCGTGTGGCAGCTTTCATGGGGATTCCGGAAGAAAAGCTTCATCTGGATATCAGATGGACGATGATCATGGTGAATGTGAGTGATGAGACGCATTCCTTTTCCAAGTTTCAGAAGTGTGAGAAGCATGGCATCAATATGACGACCATTACGGAGGTCAGCCGTTTGTCGTGGAAGGCTATCGAACAGGACTATTCGTTGGACCGGTATGAGGAAGAGCTTGAGCGGATTGCGCGTAAACCTCGTAACTATATGCCTTATCTGGTGGCGATCGGTGCCGGGTTTGCCTGTGGTGGTTTCTGTAAGTTGTTCGGCTGTGACTGGATTGCATTTTTATTTGCTTCTATTTGTGCATTTGTCGGATTCCGTGTCAGGGCGTGTTGTATTGAGTTCGGGATTAACGTGTATATGAGTATTGCGATTGCGGCGTTTGTAGCGACCTGTCTGGCGTACGCTTCTTCTTTTTCGGGGCTGTCGTCCACACCTTATCAGCCGTTGCTGGCTTGTGCCTTGTTTATCGTGCCAGGTGTGCCGTTGATCAATTTTGTGGATGACATGATCGATAATCACCTGCTTGTCGGGATTACGCGGGCAGCCAATACAATGATGATGGTCGGGGCAATGACGTTCGGGATAGCTTTTGCCATGCGGGTGCTGGTGATGAATGATATAGAGATCGACCATAAGTTCAGCGAGTTGAGCATGGTGCCGCATGATCCTTATTATATTTATGCCATCGCGGCGGCTATCGCGGCTATGGGGTTTTCGATGATCTTCAATATCCAGCGACGTCTGCTGTGGGTCGTGGCTTTAGGGGGGATCATTGCGGTGTGTACTCGTAATTTCGTGAACTTCGAGTTGGGATATGGTCCGGTGATCGGCTCGTTTATGGGGAGTTTTGTCGTGAGTCTGATTGCGGTAAAGGCGGTCCATTGGTTCGATGTTCCGAACCATGTGCTGACGATCCCGTCTGTCATCCCGATGATTCCGGGGGTACTGATGTATCGTTCGTTGTTCGCCTTTATCAACCTGCATGGGGTGATTGGCGAGGTAACCAATGCTTTTGCCAACGGGATCAATTCGGCTTTGATTATCCTGTGTATTTCTTTAGGTGTTGCCGTTCCGAATATCTTTGCCCGACGTTACATAGCTAAAGATCGTCAGCGTTATCTTGAAGAAGAACTTGAAAAACGCCGGCAGCGTGGCAAGTTCATTGAATGGTGAAGAATTTTATGAATTATGATTTTTTATCACTCATAAATCATAATTCAGTTCCAGGCAGATTGCCTTATTGGCTTTTAGGGAAGCTTTGACGTCGATCAGGCGTTGATTGCTGCTGCCACGAAAGAGGAGGCTTTCATCACGTAGAGATTGTTTGAATTTGCCGTCTACCAGGACGTCGATGTATTTGAGTAGTTCTGCCTGTTTCGGATTGTTCAGGAGGCGCTCGAAAGTATAGCCGGTATAACACCAGATGGTTTTCCGGCTTTTTTCTTTGATCGCCTGTGCCAGTTTAGTGAAACCTTCCGGCTGGAACATGGGGTCGCCGCCGCTGAAGGTCACATTGGCAAAGTCATCTGCTAAGACCTTTTCCAGGATTTCTTCTGTCGGTACTTGTTTCCCTTTTCTTATATCCCACGATTCAGGATTATGACAACCCGGACAGGCGTTCGGACAACCTGCCGCATAGATCGCGGTCCGGAATCCCGGACCGTCGACTGTTGTATCTTCTATGATATCAATGATGGAAAGCACGTTGTGAATTAAAAATTAATAATTAATAATGAAAGATTAGGCTTCATTTTTTATTCTTTCATTTTTCACTATGAACAACCCGGTCGTTCAGTTCTGACAGTTTCGCCTTGTTCCAGCGGTCTGTCGTACCGACCAGGTAGCCGGTGATGCGCTGGAGTTTGTCGAGATGGGCGCTGCCGCATTTCGGGCATTTTTCCAAATGGGTTTCCGCATTTTCGTAGCCGCAATCGAGACAACGGTTGCGATTGTGGTTGACGGAGCCGTAACCGATGTTATAACGGTCCATCATATCGACAACTTGCATGATTACTTCCGGGTTATGGGTCGCGTCTCCATCCATTTCGACATAGAAGATATGGCCTCCGCGTGTCATCTCGTGATAGGGAGCTTCCACTTCCGCCTTGTGGCGGGCGCTACATTTGTAATAGACGGGTACATGGTTGGAGTTCGTATAATAGTCGCGGTCTGTGATGCCGGGCAACGAACCGAATTTCTTGTGGTCACGACGGGTAAACTTACCTGACAAACCTTCGGCTGGCGTTGCCAGTACGCTGTAATTATGCTGGTATTCTTCCGAAAACTGATTGGCTCGGTTACGGATGTAGCTGACGATTTTCAACCCTAACTCCTGCGATGCTGCATCTTCTCCGTGGTGTTTGCCGGTGAGGGCGACCAGGCATTCCGCCAGGCCGATAAAGCCGATCCCCAATGTTCCCTGATTGATAACGGGTGCGATCGTGTCGTTCGGCTTCAGTTTCTCGCTACCCAGCCAGAGAGACGACATCAACAGCGGGAACTGTTTGGCATATGCCGTTTTTTGAAATTCCATGCGCTCGTGCAGCTGGCGGGCTGTTATATCCAGCATATGGTCGAGTTTGGCAAAGAACTGGGCGATTCGTTCTTCCTTGTTTTTGATGTGCATGCATTCGATGGCGAGGCGTACGATATTGATCGTCGAGAAAGAGAGGTTACCGCGCCCGATAGATGTTTTCGGACCGAAACGATTCTCGAATACACGTGTGCGGCATCCCATGGTTGCAACCTCGTGCATATAACGTTGTGGGTCGTCTGCACGCCATTCTTCGCTTTGGTTGAATGTTGCGTCGAGGTTGAGGAAGTTCGGGAAGAAACGGCGGGCTGTCACCTTACAGGCAAGCTGGTAAAGATCGTAGTTGCGGTCTTCCGGCAGATAGCTCACTCCGCGTTTCTTTTTCCATATCTGGATCGGGAAGATGGCCGTCTCACCGTTGCCGACCCCGCGATATGTGCTTTTCAGTATCTCACGGATGATACAGCGTCCTTCGGCCGAAGTGTCCGTTCCGTAATTAATAGAACTGAATACCACCTGGTTACCACCACGGGAATGGATGGTGTTCATATTATGAATAAAGGCTTCCATTGACTGATGTACGCGGCTGACAGTCTTGTTGACGGCATGTTGGATGATACGTTCATCGCCGCTTAATCCTTCGAGCGGACGATTTACATAGTCGTCCAATTCCCGCTGATAGAGATGTGAATAGTCCTGCCCGTTCAGTTCTTCCAGGTTCTTGATTTCCTCGATGAAACTATTGCGCACGTAAGGAGCCAGATAGAAATCGAATGCCGGGATTGCCTGGCCACCATGCATTTCGTTCTGGGCTGTCTCGAGTGAGATGCAGCCTAAGATACTGGCTGTTTCGATGCGCTTTGCCGGGCGTGATTCTCCATGTCCGGCTGAAAATCCGTATTTCAGGATGCGGTCCAACGGATGCTGTACGCACGTGAGGCTCTTGGTCGGATAATAGTCTTTATCATGGATATGTAGATAGTTGTTTTCCACCGCCTCCTTGACCTCTTCGCTCAACAGGTAGTCGTCGACGAACGGCTTGGTCGTTTCGCTGGAGAACTTCATCATCATGCCGGCAGGCGTGTCGGCATTCATATTGGCATTCTCGCGGGTGATGTCGTTGGATTTGATATTGATGATCTCCAGGAACATATCGCGCGTTTTGGCTTTGCGGGCGATGCTACGCTGATTGCGGTACGCAATGTATTTCTGTGCAACGTCCTTACGGCTACTGTTCATCAACTCCAACTCGACAGCATCCTGGATGGCTTCGACAGTCATCTGTGTGTCGCCTTTGAAAGAAATATGATCGGTGATCTGGCGGACCAACTCCCGGTCTTCTCCGTTTTCAGTGTGCAACATCGCTTTACGGATAGCTGTAGCTATCTTCTCTTCGTTGAATCCGACGATACGTCCGTCACGTTTGATAACTGTCTGAATCATGATAAATCTATTATTGAAATTTGTATGTTTTTATGCCTGCAAAAGTATATAGTATAACAATATGGTAAACCTTTTTGGAAAACTTTTGTGTAGTTAAAATATGTCAATCTATTTATTTATAGTTATTTATTTTGATAAATTGGAAAACTTTTAAAGTTTAGTTTGTTTTAAAGTTTCCCAAAAGTGTACACCTTCTTAACTATTTGTGTATAATGTGGAAAACTCCTGAAGAAAGTGTTAATGTGGAAAAAATAATTTGGAAAAGAGATACACACTATACTTTTTTTGTCTAATTTTGCTTTCGAATCGGTTCCGTATGATCAAATCGGATGATACGGATTAAAAGGGAATCGGGTGAAAATCCCGGACAGTCCCGCTGCTGTGAAGCTCCGTTTCAACATCCTGAAACTACTTTTGCCACTGGCTTATGGTTATAAACCGGGAAGGCTTCAGGATGGGAGTCAGTCAGAAGACCTGCCGTTCATTAAAGGCTATTCTTTCCTCGTGGGTTAGGAGAATGGTTCGAAAAAATTTCTAATTTCATAAATAGTAAAAAGATGGAAAAGCTTTGCTCGCGTTGTGGCACAAAGTTTGTCGGCAATATCGATTTATTGTCGGGCGACTTTGCAGCTACTGGCTTGGACCAGTATCAGAAAACCTTTATCAGGGTCTATTATAAGAATTGCCTTTGTCCGGAATGTATCGGGCATATTCGGGACACGTTCTATGCTTTCGACGTTTCTCCGGTTTATCGTAAAGATCGATAGGGTATCATGGAATGGATTAAAGAACTACTGTGGGGCGAAGGGATAGGACATTCCCTTCTGTTGCTCGCATTTACGGTTGCAGCCGGTATCCAGTTAGGTAAAATCAAGGTCTTCGGAATCTCGTTGGGGGTTACGTGGGTACTTTTTGTCGGGATCATGCTCGGACATTTCGGTTTTTATATCCATCCTGCCGTTATTCATTTCTTTCAGGAATTTGGATTGATCTTATTTGTTTATTCGGTAGGTATGCAGGTCGGTCCAGGATTTTTCTCTTCGTTCAAGAGAGGGGGAATGACGCTGAACGGGCTGGCTTGCGGTATTGTCTTCTTAGGTGTGGCCATGGCTTTGGTGATACACTTCGTGGCGAACATACCGATCCCGACCATCGTCGGGATCTTGTCCGGAGCGGTCACTAATACGCCGGGGCTCGGTGCTGCTCAGCAGGCTTATACGGATATGACGGGAAGTGGGGACGAGAGCATTGCGCTGGGTTATGCCGTTGCCTATCCGTTAGGCGTAATCGGGATCATTCTGGCGATGCTGTTTATCCGGTATGTGTTCCATGTCAGTTTCGATGATGAAGCGAAGAAGCTGGAGGCGGAGAATGATACGCATGCGGAAGCCATCCCTGTCTCGTTGATCGTTAAGAATCCGGCAGTGTTTAAGAGAAAGGTGATCGAGTTGGCCGCTTTGCTGGAGCATCGCGAATTTGTCATCTCGCGTATATGGCGCAAAGCGACTAATAAGGTCGAGATTGTAACTGGAAACACCGTTTTGCAGGAAGACGATAAAATCTTCGTCATCACGACCGAGCATGATGTGGAAACGATTAAAACATTTATCGGGGAAGAAATCCAGATGGACCGGAAGCAGTGGATTCCGGCAGAGAGCCAGTTCATCAGCCGCCGTATCTTGGTGACAAAGCCGGAACTGACAGGCCGCCGGTTAGGGGATTTGCAACTGCGTCGCTTGCATGGTATCAATGTGACGCGTGTCAACCGTGCCGGTCTTGAATTGGTGGCGACACAGGGATTGCAGTTGCAGGTGGGCGACCGGGTGACGGTTGTCGGAAGCGAATTGGCAGTCGACAAGGTGAGTGCTATTTTGGGTAATTCCATGAAGCGGCTGAACGAGCCGAACCTGATTACCATCTTTATCGGGATTGCATTGGGAATCGTCTTGGGAAGTATACCATTTTCAGTTCCGGGAATTCCGCAGCCGATCAAGCTGGGATTGGCAGGCGGGCCGTTGATTGTGGCGATCCTGATCAGCCGTTTCGGCTATCGTTACCGACTTGTGACCTATACGACGCAAAGCGCCAACCTGATGTTGCGCGAGATCGGGATCACGATGTTCCTCGCCTGCGTCGGACTGAATGCGGGAGGCGGATTTATCGATACGATCGTGAATAGAGGTGGGGTTATTTGGATCGGCTATGGTTTTATCATCACGATGCTGCCGTTGCTGGTCATCGGTTGATCGGGCGCTATTACTGCAAACTGAATTATTTTATGTTGATCGGCTTGCTTGCCGGAAGTATGACCGATCCGCCTGCGCTGGCCTATGCGAATGCAACGGCGGGAAACGATGCTCCGGCTGTCGGCTATGCGACGGTCTATCCCTTGACGATGTTCCTGCGGGTACTGACGGCACAACTGATGATTTTATTCTTCTATACATAATATAATAGTATTGTTATTTGTTGTTAGAATATTGTTCAATAGTAATTAAAGTAAGAAGCTCCGTCGAAGTGATTCGCCGGAGCTTCGTGTTTTTTTAGCGGACAGCCGGACGTTGTTACTGTCCTCCCATAATATCCAGTAGTTCATTGGTAATGGCCTGCTGGCGGGTTTTGTTATATTGCAAGGTCAGTTCTTGGATCAGGTCGTTGGCATTGTCGTTAGCCGTTTGCATAGCCATCATACGGGCGGCATGCTCGGATGTCGTCGTGTCGAGCAACGTCGTATAGACCGTCAGGTTGAGTAGCTTCGGGAAAAGCAATGCCTGAAGGCTTTCCGGTGACGGTTCCAAGATGTAATCGATTGCCGGGGCGGTGTTTTCAACTGGGGCCTGCGGCAGGGTGACCGGCAGGTAGACTTTATGGGTCAATACCTGTGTCGCCATATTCTTGAAATGATGGTAAAGCAGTTCCACCGGTCGGCCTTGCCCGAAGAAAAGAGCTCCATCAGCTTTCCGGCGAGGCGGACAGCCTCTTCGAACGAAGGTTTCTCTCCTAAATGCAGGAAATCGTCTTCGGTGGCATAGCCCGCCTTGTGCAGTTCGTCAGCGATCTTTTTCCCGATGGGGTAGAGACAGACAGAAATGTGTTGTGCTTCTAATTCGTGCAGACGGGCGGATAGCTCTTTCCATACGTTGGCATTGAACGTGCCGCATAATCCGCTGCTGGATGAGAAAACGGCGATAACGACCTGCTTCACCTCGCGCTTTTCAGTGTAAGGTGATTCCAGGTCACATTCCGCATCTAAAAGGCCGTTTAAGATGGAGGAAAGCTTGTTTGCATAGAGAAGTGTGTGTTCGGTCAACGTCTGGGTATGATGGAGCTTCGCCGAAGAGACCATTTTCATGGCTGCGGTGATTTTCTGTGTGCTCCGGATAGACGCGATCCGGACTTTTATTTCTTTTAGTGATGCCATAATCCCCTTTTTTAATTGACAATTAGGTGTCGCTTGTTGTAATTATCCATTGTCAATTGTCCATTGTTAATTGTTTCGCTGTTTCTTCCAGTTTTTTCCGGATATCGTCATCGATGGTTCCGGTTTTCAGGATGTCCAGCACGTCGTGCTGGTGTGATGTGTGCAGTTCGCGCAGGAATTCCTTTTCGAAGTCGTGCACTTTATCCAATGGGACTCCTTTCAGCAATCCCTGTGTACCGCAGTAAAGGATAGCGATCTGTCTTCGACAGGCATCGGACTGTATTGAGGTTGTATCAGCAGTTGTGTGTTCTTTTGCCCTTTGTCGATCGTGAAAGCCGTTACGGCATCCATCTCGCCACCGAATTTGGAGAATGATTCCAGTTCGCGGAACTGTGCCTGATCGATCTTCAGTGTTCCGGCCACCTTCTTCATCGCTTTCAGTTGGGCATTACCACCCACACGGGATACCGAGATGCCGACGTTGATCGCCGGGCGGTTTCCCTGGTTGAAGAGGTCGGTTTCGAGGAAGATCTGCCCATCGGTAATGGAGATGACGTTCGTTGGGATGTAGGCCGATACGTCGCCCGCCTGTGTCTCGATGATCGGCAGGGCAGTCAGGGAACCTCCGCCTTTCACCTTGTCCTTCATACTGTCCGGTAGGTCGTTCATCTGCCGGGCCACTTCGCTGGTTGATGATCTTGGCGGCCCGTTCGAGGAGACGGGAATGTAGGTAAAAGATATCCCCCGGATACGCCTCTCGTCCGGAGGGACGGCGCAGGATCAGGGATACCTCGCGATAGGCGACCGCCTGTTTCGAAAGGTCGTCGTAGACAACCAAGGCGTGACGTCCGCTGTCCCGGAAATACTCACCGATGGCGGCACCTGCAAAAGGAGCGAAATATTGCATGGCTGCCGGATCGGATGCTGTCGCGCTGACAACGATCGTATAATCCATCGCGCCTTTTTCCTGCAACGTGTTGACAAGCGAGGCGACGGTAGAACCTTTCTGCCCGATTGCTACATAGATGCAGTAGACCGGATTGCCGGCTTCGTAGTTGCCACGCTGGTTGATGATCGTGTCGATGGCGATGGAGGTCTTTCCGGTCTGGCGGTCTCCGATGATCAGTCGCGCTGTCCGCGTCCGATCGGGATCATCGCATCGACAGCTTTGATACCGGTCTGCAACGGCTCGTTGACCGGCTGGCGGAAGATAACACCCGGCGCCTTGCGTTCGAGCGGCATCTCGCAGGTTTCTCCCATGATTTCCCCTTTTCCGTCGATAGGGTTTCCGAGCGGGTCGATCACACGTCCGATCATACCTTCGCTGACATCGATGGAGGCGATACGCCCTGTACGTTTGACGATGTCACCCTCTTTTACTTGGTCTGTCGGTCCCAGCAGGACAGCTCCCACGTTGTCCTCTTCCAGGTTCATCACGATCGCTTCCATCCCGTTGTCGAACTGCAGGAGTTCGTTAGCCTCGGCGTTGTCGAGACCGTAAATCCGGGCTACGCCATCGCTCACCTGGAGCACCGTACCCACTTCTTCCGTCCGGATGCCGGTACTGATCCCTTCCAACTGTTGGCGCAGGATGGCGGAAACTTCACTCACTTTTATCTGATCTGTCATACTTCTTTCTGTTTTTATCTGTTTTCGAGTAACCGGCTACGGATGTCCCGTAGCTGTGTCGCATAGCTGGCATCTATCCGGTAGTTCCCGATACGCAGGCGGAAACCGCCGATTAGTTCCGGTTGTACGATGCCGGAAAATTCGATGGTGCTGCCTGTCTCTTCCTTCAGCTTGTCCTGGAGGTGTTCTTTTACCTCCTCGCTTACCGGAACTGCGGTGCCGAACTGCACGCGGGTGATGCGTTTGTCTTTCCGGTACAGGTGGATATAGATATGTGCCATGAAGAGCAGGAGGCTTTCCCGTTTATGTTCCAGTACGAGGTGCATGAAACGTTCATACAGGTCGGAGACCTCTATGCCGCCTGCTGCCGTCAGCAGCTTGAGTTTTTCCTCTACCGGGAGGATCGGATTGCCGAGGGCGATCCGCAGTTCCGGTTCGAGAGAGAAGCTGTCTGCCAGCATCTTCATATCATCGTATACCCTTGTTTCCAGTCCTTTCTCTTTTGCGAGGGAGAAAAGGGCTTTCGCATATCGGGAAGAGATTGTTCCTATATCCATACGTTACGATTTACAAAACGATACCTCATCCAACAGCCGGTCGATGATTTGTTGTTGTTCCTTGTCGCGGCTGATCTTTTCTTTCATCACCTTTTCTGCTATGGCGATCGAAAGGTCGGCAATCTCGGAACGGACTTCACGGATTGCTTTCTCCTTCTCTTCGCGGATACGCCGAGCAGCCTCTTCCACCTGCAAACGGGTTTCGGCGGCAGCTTTCCGGTGAGCTTCGTCGATGATTTGTTCCTTTTCGGCAAAGGCTTCTTTCAGGATAGCATTTTGCTTTTCCTTTGCTTCGGCAAGTATCCGGCTCCCTCGGCCTGAATATTGGCAAGCTGTTCATTCGCCTGGCGAGCCGTTTCAAGAGAGTTGTCGATGTAGGCCTTCCGCTGTTCCACTGCCTTGATGATGACAGGAAATCCGTATTTGGAAAGGATGGCAAAGACAATCCCGAATGAAACGATCATCCAGAACAGAAGTCCCGAATCCGGTGTTAATAATGACATAACCTGTTACTTTTTATTGGAATAAAGCCAGGAAACATACCACGATGCAAACAACGCCACACCTTCAACCAGAGCACCCATGATCAACATCGAGGTACGGATTTCGCCCGCTGCAGACGGCTGGCGGCCGATTGCTTCGACAGCTCCTTTTCCGATCAGACCGATACCTATACCTGCACCGATAGCGGCAAATCCCGCTCCGATTGTTGCTCCCATCTTCGCTATGCCCATTCCGGCAGCTGCTTGTAATAAAATAGTCGATAACATAGTGTTTTAAACTTTAAATTAGTAACCTGATATATTTAATCTTTAACCTTAGCCAGACCAATGTAATTAGCTGACAATAATGTGAATATATATGCTTGCAGACAAGCCACCAGCAATTCCAGACAGTTCATGAACGCGCAGAACAGCACCGAAACGATCGTCATTCCGAAATTCACCAGTAACCCCATCGATACCGTAATAAAGATCAGGCAGGTGAGCGCGAGGATGATCGTATGTCCCGCCATAATATTGGCAAACAGACGGATCATCAAGGCAAACGGCTTGGTGAATACGCCGAAGAACTCAACGAAGGGCATGATCGGTAACGGCAGTTTCAGGTAGATCGGTGCGTTGGGCCAGAATATCTCTTTCCAGTATTCCTTTGTCGCAAACAGATTGACAGCGATAAACGTACATCCCGCCAGGACAGCCGTAACCGCAATGTTGCCGGTGATGTTGGCGCCTCCCGGAAAGACCGGGATGATTCCGATCAGGTTGTTGATCAGGATAAAGAAGAAGACTGTCAGCAGATAAGAGGAGAATGGCTTGTACTCTTCTTTGCCGATCGATTCCTTGATGACACCGTCCTGTATGTAGGAAATAGTCATTTCCATCAGACCGGTAAACCCGCGCGGAACCTGGTTTGGATGTCTCTTGTACCAACGAGCGGTCCGCAGAACTACGAACAACAGGATACCGCAACTCAGGAACAGGCCGCAAACATTCTTGGTCAGCGACAAGTCGACCGGTCGCACCTCCTCTCCGCGACTGTTCTTTTCCACCACCTTGCCGGCGTGTTCGCCTTCGGTGGCAATATAATAGTTGTGATGCACCTTGCCGTGATGTAAATGGTGGGAGAGGAACATATCCCATCCGCGCTCTTCACTCCTGACTAGCACCGGCAGGGAGATGGCGATCTCCTTTCCGTTCCATTCGGTAATATGCCAGGTGTAAGCGTCCTGAATGTGCGAAAAGACAATATCCTGGACATCGATGCCTTCCTTTTGGGTATCTGCATGGGCCGAAGCCAGAAACAGAGCCACATCAGCCACACTGTCCATATCAACCTGTTATTTTTGATATTGTTCATCATTTTCCTTTTTCTCTCTTTTCATTCTTTTCTTTTCAAACAGATAAACCGTATACGTTTCCAACCCCAAATAGATAAAATAGAAAAGCATCAGGGTGAAGCCGAACATCCTCAAGTTTTCTCTGACCAGTGCGGCATAAAGCCATAGGAAAACGACGGCAAGCGTGAATTTGCAGAAACGGACTACCATGAAAGCGGTAATCGTTACATCGCCGTTCTTTTTTTTCTTCCGGTCGAGTATATAGGTCATTGCTATTGCCATTACCCAGTAAAAGATCGGAATAGAAGGATACCATTTGAAATAGTGATCCGGCCAGATCGTGTACAATAATCCTCCTAACGTCACACCAATGGCTACATTGATAAATGTAATCAATCCCATCAGCTTAAATTTTAACCACCCAGTCATGTCGTATACTTTTTTATTCGATGCAAACAGATATGTCATCCTCCTTCACCTCCACGAATCCGCTCTTAATGGCCTGTTCGCCTCTTTTGCCATCGTTTTCATATCGGATGGTTCCCTCTCGGAGGGCGGCTATCAGCGGGGCATGATGGGGGAGGATATCAAATGAACCGGCTGTTCCCGGAAAGGAAACACGTTCTGTTTCGCCTTCGAAAAGAATGCCGTCCGGTGATACAATTTCCAGTCTCATATCCGTTATTCGTTTGCTTGTTCTGCCAATCGCTTTGCTTTTTCCATTACGTCCTCGATCGTGCCTACGTTCAAAAAGGCTTGTTCGGGGATGTCGTCCGTTTCTCCGTCCATGATCATCTTGAACCCTCGGATCGTATCTTCGATGGGGACCATGACGCCCGGCACGCCGGTGAATTGTTCCGCTACGGAGAACGGCTGTGAAAGGAAACGCTGTACACGACGGGCGCGGTTGACGGTCAGACGGTCTTCGTCGGAAAGTTCTTCCATGCCGAGGATCGAGATGATATCCTGCAACTCCTTGTTGCGTTGGAGGATTTGTTTCACACGCTGTGCCGTTTCGTAATGTTCTTTGCCCACGATCAACGGGTCCAGGATGCGCGAAGTGGATTCCAGCGGATCGACGGCCGGATAGATACCGAGTTCGGTGATCTTACGGCTCAATACCGTTGTGGCATCCAGGTGCGTAAAGGTCGTTGCCGGAGCCGGGTCCGTCAAGTCGTCTGCGGGCACATAAACTGCCTGGACGGAAGTGATGGAACCTTTCTTGGTGGAAGTGATGCGTTCCTGCATGGCTCCCATCTCGGTGGCCAGTGTCGGTTGGTAACCGACGGCAGACGGCATACGTCCCAACAGGGCGGACACCTCCGAACCGGCTTGCGTGAAGCGGAAGATGTTGTCGATGAAGAAAAGGATGTCTTTCGTTTCCCCTTCTGCCGCCAGGTCGCGGAAAGACTCGGCGATCGTCAGTCCCGAAAGGGCTACCGAAGAGCGGGCTCCCGGCGGTTCGTTCATCTGCCCGAACACCAGTGTTGCCTGCGACTTGGCCAGTTCGTCGTAATCGATCTTGGACAAATCCCAATGACCGGCCTCCATGCTTTTCTTGAATTCTTCGCCGTATCGGATGACTCCGGACTGGATCATCTCGCGCAGCAGATCGTTTCCTTCGCGTGTACGTTCACCCACACCGGCAAAGACGGAAAATCCGTTGTTTTTTTTCGCGATGTTGTTGATCAACTCCATGATAAGGACCGTCTTCCCTACGCCGGCTCCTCCGAACAGACCGATCTTGCCTCCTTTGGAATAAGGTTCGAGCAGGTCGATCACCTTGATGCCGGTGTACAAGACTTCGCGGCTGGTGGTCAAGTCCTCGAACTTGGGCGGTTCACGATGGATCGGAAGGGACCCTTTCTTGTCGAGTTCGGTCATTCCGTCGATGGGGTTTCCCGTTACGTTCATCAAACGCCCTTTTACCTGGTCGCCGACCGGCATCGTGATGGGCGAACCGTGTGAAACGGCTTCCATTCCTCTCCGTAGTCCGTCTGTCGTATCCATTGCTACGGTGCGGACCGTGTTTTCCCCAATGTGCTGCTGGACTTCCACAATCAGAATCTTTCCATTGGGGCGGGTTATCTCCATTGCGTCGTGGATGCGGGGAAGCGTTATCTTTTCTTCCTTGCCATTATCGAAATGAATGTCCACAACCGGACCGATAACCTGTGAGATATAACCTTTTATTTCTCCCATACAATCTCTTTTTTCCTTAATCCTATTCAAATCTTCGGTTGCAATATTACGAATTATGAATTTCCGAAAACCGGAAATATTACTTTTTGAGTCTTTTTGTACTTAGTTAAATATTCAACTAATTTCAACATCTTCTAAAATGAACCAATCGAGTTCTGAAATGAACCAAAATAGCGGGAATAGCTTATTTTGTAAATCGTAGAGATAGAAGATTCTAAGCGAGATATGACGCTTTGCCAGTGGAAAATGGGTGAAATGTTTTACTTTGTTAAATAAAAAGGATTACTCATCTGTTTTTTCTACCTTTGTGGTCGGATTATGGTGTAACCGTATTTGCTTCCGCTGACGGTTAGTAAAAGGGAATCCGGTGAAAGTCCGGAGCTGTACCCGTAGCTGTAAGTTCTGAAACCCCGGCAAATCTTGTTGCCACTGGTGAGTCAGTTGAAAGTGGAAAGTTGAAAGTTTAAATGCGAATAACTCTCAACTTTTAATTGATTCGTTGGGAAGGCTGCCATTAGCTGGCAATTATCCATTGTCAATTGCCAATAGAAAAGGGGAGAACAAGCCAGAAAACCTGCCATTATTCAGTATCTGGTCCCTCGGGTAAAGGGATTAAAGAATCGAAAGGTATGCAGAATTTATTTATAAAACGATTGTCGGGCTTATTATGTGCTTGGCTGTTCCCGTTTGTCGCTTTGTATGCGCAGGTGGACACAACGACCTATCACCAACTTTCGGGTGTCGAAGTGCTGGGAAAGGTACGCCCTTCCACAACCCGCGAGAGCACGCCGCTTCAGGTAATGGACAAGGCGGGGATGGAACGGCTCGGCGTTCAGGACTTGTCGGAAGCGGTGAAGCGTTTCTCCGGTGTGACGGTGCAGGATTACGGAGGTATAGGAGGGTTGAAAACTGTTTCCGTCCGCAGCCTCGGCGCCAAACATACGGCTGTCAGCTACGACGGGGTGACAGTCACGGACGCACAGAGTGGCCAAGTGGATATCAGCCGCTTCTCCTTGGACAATGTCGATATGATCTCCCTATCGATCGGCCAGGCTGACGACATCTTCCAGACAGCACGGATGTATGCTTCGGCGGGGGCGTTGAGTATAAAGACTGCGGCCCCCTTGTTTAAGGAAAAATCCTATAATGCTTATGTGAAACTGAAAGGAGGTTCATTCGGATTGTTCAACCCGGTGGTACGTTATGAGCAGAGAATAGGAAATCGGTGGTCCGCATCTCTGCATGCAGATTGGTTGAGTGCAAAAGGAGATTATCCTTTTACACTGATAAACGGTAAGGAGGTTACAGAAGAAACCCGTAAGAACAGCGATGTTCAGTCTCTTCGTCTGGAAGGAAATGTGTATGGTCATTTCGGACAGGGTGGAAAACTGAATGGCAAGGTTTATTATTACGATTCGGAACGGGGACTTCCCGGTTCGGTAATTCTTTATAATAGCAATGCCCGTGAACGGGTATGGGATAATAACTTTTTTACACAGCTTCATTATGAGAACGAATGGTTTGATCGCTTGAAATTCCAGGCAAATGCCAAATACAATTATTCGTTCAGCAAGTATCGCGATATCAGCAATAAATATTCCGGAGGCAAACAGGAAGATCTGAATACTCAAAACGAATATTACGGATCGGCTGGGATTTTGTATACACCCTGTTCTTATGTCTCTTTTTCGTTGAATACGGATATCGCGCGAAATACTTTGGTAAACAATTTCGTAAATGCTCCGACTCCCAAACGTTGGACTTCACTTACTGCATTTGCTATACAATATAAAAGCCCGGTATTGACAGCTACAGCCAGTTTGCTGAGCACTTATATAACGGACAAGGTTGAGAATGGAGATAGGCCGGCAGATAAGAAAAGGCTTTCTCCGGCAGTAAGTATCTCCTGGCGTCCGTTCCAGGAACAGTCTTTTCGTATTCGGGCTTCTTATAAAGATATATTCCGTGTCCCGACTTTTACGGATCTGTATTATTTGCGTATGGGGAATGTCAATTTGAAACCGGAAAAAGCAACTCAATATAATATCGGGTTTACATGGAATGATGAGATAAGTCCTTTTATACGCCTGTTAAGTGTTTCTGTTGACGGTTATTATAATAAGGTGAGTGATAAGATTGTCGCCATTCCGAATATGTACATCTGGAAAATGATGAATATGGGAGAAGTGGAGATAAAGGGGATAGATGTAAATCTAAGTGCCAATATACCTTTATATAAGGCTTTTTCCCTCTTGCTCTTGTCCTCTTATAGCTATCAGGATGCGATCGATGTAACTGACCCGGAAGAAAAAAACTATAAGAACCAGATACCTTATACCCCACGGCATTCGGGGTCTGTTTCGGCATCATTGGAAAACCCTTGGGTGAATGTGACCTATACGCTTGTGGCAGCAGGTGACCGTTATGCCCTTCCGCAGAATATAGAGGCAAATCAAATAGATTCATATATCGAACACAGTCTTTCTGTAAACCGGAGTTTTGCATTGAAGAAGTGTACATTCAAGGTGCAGGGAGATATCCTGAATCTGACAGATAAAACGTATGACATTATTCAGTATTATCCGATGCCGGGGCGTTCATGGAGATTTAGTTTAAGTATTACATATTAATTAGATAAAATAGAAATAGTATGAAGAAGAAAAGTATTTTTTTTGTTTCAGTCCTATGTGCACTGATGTCTTTTGTCTTTACAGGATGTAAGGATGAAGATGAAAATCAGCTTACTGTTCCGACAGAAGTTGTGACTGGGGTCACTTTTACAGATACGGATCAGGTTGAAGGAGTAATTAAAGGTACATTGAAATGGACTGCCCCGGAAAATGTATCCAATATCACTAAATATGTTATTTATCTGTCTGCCGATGGAAAGGGTAGAGATACGAAATTGGGTGAAGTTGAAGTCGGAACAAACAGCTATGCTATTGAAACCAGTGTAACTGCCGATACATATATTATAGTGGTTACATGTAATGCACAGGGAGAATCAGAGGCTTTGGCAAGTGTGAAAATCCAGGACCTCACACCGGACAGCCCGGAGCCGGAGCCAGAACCTGTAGATAATGGTGGTATCTATTTTCTGAATAGTGGAAAGATGGGGAGCAACAATGCTGGCCTTTCATGTTTCAATCTGAATACGTTGACGATGACTGTTGATACTTTCATGAACGTGAATGAAAGAGGATTGGGTGACACGGCTAACGATATGATTGTATATGGTTCTAAAATGTATATAGCTGTTTATGGTTCCAGCATTATCGAAGTGACAGACTTGAGTGGTAAATCTATCAAACAGATCAAATCGAGTGGTGATGCCTTATTACCTCGTTTCTTTACAGCTAATGAAGGAAAAGTATATGTGTCCTTGTATGATGGTTATGTAGCCCGTTTGGATACGGCATCTTTAGAAATCGAACAGAAAGTAAAAGTTGGCCGTAATCCGGAGCAATTGGTAGTTGCCAATAATAAATTATATGTGGCGAATTCCGGTGGTTTGGATTATAATACTCCGGTTGGGTATGATAAGACTGTATCTGTTGTCGATTTAGTATCTTTCCAAGAGACGAAGAAGATCGAAGTGGTAACAAATCCTGTAAACTTGGTGACAGACAACCAGGGAGATGTTTATTTGGTTTCTATGGGTGATTACGGTGCTATTCCGAATACTTTCCAACGTATCGATAGCGAGACGGATGAAGTCACGACTATTACGGAAACGAATGCGACAGAAATGGCTTCTGTCGGTGATAAGCTTTACATGATCTATTCACAGTATGATGCAAACTGGAACCAGGTTATCTCATTTATTTCTTATGATGCAATAAATGAGAAGGTTATTTCAGATAACTTTATCACGGATGGAACCTCTATTGATAAACCTTATAAAATCGGAGCTGATCCGACGACCGGTTATATTTATATTACTGCTTCCGATTATAAGACGAATGGCGATGTGTATGCATTTGATGCGAGTGGTAAGAAGTTATTCCAGTTTGAAGTTGGTTTAAATCCTGTTAAGGCTGTATTTGTAAAACGATAAAAATGAAGTTGCTTGCTTCTTTCCTTTTACTCTGCCTCACGTTAAGTTGTAATATGAGGCAGAGTTCCCATTCCGAAGAATCCCTCTCCTCCGACACCATTCGCTACGCCCAAGGTTTTACAGTGCATCATTTCGATGGTTATACGGCTGTTGAAGTGAGCGATCCGTGGGACAGCACACGTCTGTTGCAACGGTATCTTTTGGTTGACCGGGAACGGCCTGTTCCCGGAAATCTCCCGAAAGGGACGGTCGTGCAGGTTCCGGCGCAGAATGTCGTGGTTTATACATCGGTGCATGCGGCTATTATCGACCAGTTAGGTGAGACAGGGCGGATCATAGGTGTTTGCGAGCCTCGTTATATGGACACCCCTGCTATCCGGGAAGGGCTGAAAGCTGGACGGATTGCCGATATGGGAGAGGCGACTGCCCCTAATGTGGAACTGATGATCGACAAAGGCGCCGAGCTTGTGATCGTTTCTCCTTTCCAGAATAGCGGTTACGGACCTGTCGAGAAACTGGGAATCCCCATTATCGAAGGGGCCGATTATATGGAGTCGCTACCTTTGGGACGTACCGAATGGATTCGTTTCTACGGGATGTTGTTCGGTAAGGAGGCGTTGGCCGATTCTATTTTCAGGAATACGGAGAAAAACTATCTCGATCTGAAACGGTTGATCACGGCCGATATGCCTCGTCCGACCGTTATCTCCGAAAAGAAGTTCGGTTCTTCCTGGTTTATGCCGGCGGGAGAAAGTTATATCGCCAATCTGTATGCCGATGCCGGAGCCGATTATGTTTTCAAGGAACTCCCCGGAGCCGGAAGTACACCTTTGGCTTTCGAGACAGTGCTCGACCAGGCTATCCATGCCGATATGTGGCTGATTAAATATAATCGGTCCGAAGACATGACCTACGATGATCTGCGTGCCGAATATACGCCGTACGAAAACTTCGACGCCTTTAAGAACCGTCGGATCTATTCCTGTAATACGGGGCTTGTCCCTTATTATGAGGAATTCCCTTTGCATCCCGATTACTTGTTGAAAGACTTGATCTGGGTTTTCCATCCGGAATCGCTGCCTGGTTATACTCCTCGTTATTATCGGAAGATGCAGGACTGATTACAATAAAAATTTTTGAAAAATAATCCTTTATCTGACTATATATGTGCTTGTTGCATAGTAAATAGCAGATGAGGGATTTTTTATAGACTCGTGTCAATCTTGGAGATAAGGGGATTTGGATACCCCTGTGTGATGTGAAATGCTTGTTTTACATATCTGGGACGCTTGTTTGTCAATGATTTTACAAGTGTTCTACAATTGGCAAGCAAGAACAAAGGTATGACTCCCGTTGTAGTGTCTTGCAGCTTTTCTCCTTATTGATTGGTGCTAATGAATCAATAATTCTTCATTTTATACCGAGGGATAATGCCTTGCTATGTTGTTTCTATTTATATCTTTGTCTTTATCTAAGAAAACATATTTATGAAAAGGAAATCGTATACTGATGCGCTTACCACATTGGCAAAAGGAACGGATGCCGGCTTGTACCGGCTGATCCCGGAAAGAGTAGAGATCGTAAACAGTGAAGAAGAAGTGCAGGAAATCCTGGCCGAGTGTCGGGTTATCGGTAAGCCTTTGACTTTTAAAGCAGGAGGTACATCATTGTCGGGGCAGACTATTACGGACTCCGTCCTCGTGGAGATCGGTCCCGATTTCGGGAAGATAAAGATTTCGGAAGACGGACGGTCGGCTACTTTTCCTTGCGGGATTACCGGCGATCATGCCAACCGGCTGTTGAAACGTTACGGGAGGAAGTTGGGACCGAGCCCGGCTTCCATCAAATCGGCCCGTATCAGTGGGATCGTGGCCAACAATGCCAGTGGTTCAAGTTATGGTATTACCTATAATTCCTATCATACGGTCCGCAGTATGCGTTTGATCCTGACGGACGGAACTTTGCTCGATACCGCTTCGGCCGAAAGCCGGAGATATTTTGTCGAGAGCCATCCCGAATGGGTGGACGGTTTGCTTGCACTCCGGGAAAGGGTGAAGCAAAATCCGGAGATGGAGGCCCGCATACGTCATAAATACGAACTGAAGAATACTTGCGGGTACGGAGTTAATTCGTTGGTCGACTATGACGATCCGGTCGATATCCTGATGCATCTGATGATTGGTTCGGAGGGAACGCTCGGTTTTATTTCGGAAGTGACCTTTGAGACAGTCCCTGACCTGAAACTGAAAGCTTCGGCTTTGCTTTACTTTCCCTCTATCCGCGAAGCTTGCCAATCTATTCTACCGCTTCGCGAGTGCAGTGTTTCGGCTGCAGAATTGATGGACCGCAATGCCCTCCGTGCTGTCGAGAACGAGCCGGGGATGCCTGAAACGCTCCGGACTTTGCCGGATGAGGCGGTCGCCCTCTTGATCGATACCTCTGCCAATGACAAACAGACGCTACAAAAGCAGTTTGCCGAGATTGAAGAGAAGCTTTCATCCGTACATACACTTTACCCGGTTTCTTTTACCACCGATCCGGAGTTGTATGCCACTTACTGGCGTGTCAGGAGCGGCCTGTTTACTTCGGCTGCGGCAGGACGTCCGCGGGGGACGGTGTCCATTATAGAAGATATTGCTTTCCGGGGAGATGTCTTGGGAGACGCCCTGACCGATGTACGCGAGGTGCTTGCCAGACACCATTATCCCGATGCTGTGATGTGGGGACATCTGTTAGATGGAAATGTTCATTTCACTATTTTCCCGGATATCAACCGCTCGGAAGGGGTGGAGGGGTATGCCGCCTTTATGCAGGAACTGACCGACACGGTGCTTCGCCATGACGGTAGCCTGAAAGCCGAACACGGGACGGGGCGCAATATGGCTCCGTTTGTCCGCCAGGAATGGGGAGACGATATCTACCTGTTGATGAAAGATATCAAGAAGCTGTTGGACCCGCAGAACCTGTTGAACCTGGTGTGCTGATCAACGACGATCCGCAAGTGTTCATCAAGAACCTCAAGCGGATGCCGCTGGCAAACGATCTGATAGACCGTTGCATCGAATGTGGTTTCTGTGAAGTACAATGTCCGGCACGTAACCTGACGATCACGCCCCGTCAGCGTATCGTGATTTACCGTACCTTGTCGGCGATGGCGGAAAGGGGTGAGACAGATACTCCCCGTTATGCCGGACTAAAAAAGGCTTTTCAATACAAGGGGAATGAAACGTGCGCTACGGACGGTCTTTGTGGAACGGCTTGTCCGGTCGGCATCAATACCGGTTTGCTGATTAAGGAATTGCGATGGAAAGAGAACGGGAAGGCTGCGGAACGAATCGCCTCTTTTATTGCGAAAGACATGGATTCGGTCACGAATGTGTTGCGTCCTATGCTTTCCTTTGTGCATGGTGTTTCCAAAGTGATCGGTTATGGAACGATGGAAGGAATTACGCGTGGCTTGTTCCGGATCAGTGGTCATCGTTTTCCGCTCTGGACGCGGTATACGCCGTCGGGGGCTCGCAAACTTGATTATACGACTGAAACACCGCTTCCGGGACAGCCCGAAATGGTCTATTTCCCTTCCTGCATTACCCGTACGATGGGGCCTTCTGCTGATTATGATGATAAAGCGGGAGTGACGGAAAAGACGATTTCCCTGCTTCATAAGGCCGGATTCGCTATCCGTTATCCGGAAAATATCCACCGTCTGTGTTGTGGTATGGCTTTCAGCAGCAAAGGTTTCCGCCGGCAGGCCAAAGAGAAGGAGGACGAACTGAACGAGGCCTTGCTGAAAATCAGTGACAACGGAGCTTTGCCGATTCTTTGCGATATGAGTCCTTGCCTACTCCATATGCGTGAGACGCTGGATAAGCGGTTGCACCTTTATGAACCGGTCGAATTTATTTATGACTTCATGCTGGACCGGTTGGAGTTCAGCCTCTGCCTATTACAGTTGCCGTCCATAGCACGTGCAGCACTACGAAAATGGGAGTGACAGCCAAGTTGCAGGCACTTGCCGGCATGTGTGCCGCCAAAGTCATTTCGCCGATGGAGGTGACTTGTTGCGGGTGGGCGGGTGACCGGGGTTTCTTCTATCCCGAACTGAACGCTTCCGCTCTGCGGATGTTGCCCACAAGCCTGGAAGAGGCCACCGAAGGGTACAGTAACAGCCGGACCTGTGAAATCGGTCTGACGATGAACAGCGGCATCTCTTATAAGTCGATTGTTTATCTGGTGGACAAGGTTACCCGGAAGAAGGAAGAGCTTTAAAATAAAATCCCCCCGTACTCTTACAAGCGAGTCGGGGGATTTTCAGTTTGGCATTTTTATTATAGGGAGTTGTTTAGGTTATCATGCCCAGCCGTTCAACATTCCGTAGAAATACATGGGTTTCAGGAAATAAACTTTCAACAGCCATGCAGCCCAAAGTTCCTTCGATGTGTCAAGCATCGTGAACGGGAACGAATTTTTCGCTTCTTTCTTATAGTCGAACTCGCACAGGAGTACATGCCCGTAGTCCGTTACGATCGGGCAGGCGGCATATCCGTCGTATTTCTCTGCCGGTTCTTTGCCTTCCATCAGCGAAATCAGGTTCTTGGCGGCGATAGGCACCTGCTTGCGGATGGCGGCGGATGTCTTGCTGGTCGGAATTCCGGCTACGTCTCCTAAGGAAACGATATTCGGATATGTCTTGTGTACCAGCGTTTCTTTGTCTACCATCACCCAGGCATCGGCGGCCAATTTTCCTTCCGTCCATCCCAGGCCGGCTTCTTTTACGAAATCGGGAGCAGACATCGGCGGCGTGAAATGCAGGAAGTCATAATCTTCTACAAACGGCGTGTAGACTTTCTGATCGCCCACTGTTTCGATTTTCTCGAAATGAACCTGCTTGGCAGCCGTGTCTACGCCTTTCACGCGTACATTCAAGTTGATAGGAATGTTGCGCTCCTTGTAGATTTCCAACAAGCGGGGAGTGAAAAACGGCACGTCATACAGTTCTTTGGATGCAGTGTAAAAATTCAGGTCCACTGTCTCGCGTGTACCCTGCTTGCGGTATAATGTTCTGTCAACAAGCAAATTTTCTTGGGAGCACCCCCGCATTTGTGCTTGGTATAAGTATCTGTGTAGATTCCACGCCCACCTGTCTTGGAGAATTCCTGTATGGCTTTCCAAGTCTTTTGTGCACCTTTGAAGTCGTAGATGCTGTGGGCGTTTCCTTGTCCAAGTGTCGCTTGCGTGATACCTTCCACCTTTTCCCAGTTGATTTGGATTCCGGGAGTCAAGACCAGGAAGTCGTAGGCGATCTTTCCGTTATTTTTAGTTGTTACCTGATTCCATACGGGATCGACGGCGGCAACAGAATCTTTAATCCATTTGATATCGCTGGGCATGCAGTCCTCCTGCTTTCTCCAGACATCATCCGGTTGGTACACACCCGATGCGATCAGGGTGAAGCCCGGTTGATAAAACTGACGGTCACTGGGATCGATCAAAGTGATATCCGGCTTGTCCAGCCAGCTCTTTAAACGGGCAGCCATACTGATACCGGCAGCACCTCCGCCGATAATTACAATTTTACCTTTGGCTTTGCTTGAAAATGCTTTTGCCTTTTGTGTACTTGCAGCGGTCAGCAACCCGGCCATTGCCATCAGTTTGAAAAAGTGACGGCGGTCGATACCTTTCTTCTCAAACGCCTTTAATTGATTTTCCAGTTCGTGTTTCATCATGTCTAAAAAATTAGATTTTAGTCACAAAGAAAAGATAATCCGCAGGGGCGTACAAAGAAAGGACTACTACATAGCTTGCGCAAGTGTTTTGAGTGGAAAGAAATACTACAACATTACTTTCTCATGTTCTTTTATGTTGTTGTATAATTATGTTGTATTATAATTATATATTAAGATGTGGGTTTCATTTGAGAAAAGCTATTTTAGAAAGAAGATCCCCAATTAGGCTAAATTAGGAACCAAGGATTTCATT
>ENA-OQJX01000092-OQJX01000092.1-human-gut-metagenome-genome-assembly--contig:-NODE-92-length-60569-cov-2.632507_pt1 | contig 60569 bp, 66 predicted proteins | sample MGYA00242615_ERZ504782 | MGnify/ENA primary metagenome ERZ504782 (study PRJEB26092, sample SAMD00036354) | human gut metagenome | host: Homo sapiens | study: EMG produced TPA metagenomics assembly of... | reverse complement strand
CGACTAATCTATTTTTTTTAGTTCTTTTATTCTTTTTAACTTGTAGCCCGTTGGGGGAATCGAACCCCCCTTTCAAGAATGAAAATCTTGCGTCCTAACCGATAGACGAACGGGCCATCCTTTGATGAGCGTTTCCGCTCTTGCAAAGAGCCTTTATTTCTCGTTTGCGGATGCAAAGGTAGAAACTATTTTTGAATTACCAAACATTCGCAAGAAAAAAATATAGCTTTTTGTTGCTTTTTGTCATAGGTTAGCGTCTTGTTTGTTGAAAATCAGTGTAATACGTGCTTTTGCTTTTTGCACTCCTTACCTTGTTTTTTTATTCTTCTCCTTTTGTTTCTCTTCTTTCGGGCTTTTTTTGTAGCTTTGTTATCAGATTGAAACCAGATAAAGAAATCGGGAATGTTACAGAAAACACTGGGAATTGTGCTGCATACCTTGAAATATAAGGATACATCTCTCATTGCAGACATCTATACGGAGGTGGCTGGCAGGGCTTCCTTCATGGTGTCCATACCCCGTTCGCGCAAGGCGGCGGTGAAGCCGGTACTCTTCCAGCCGCTGGCATTGGTGGAACTTGAAGCCGATTTCCGTCCTAATGCCACTATATATAAGGTGAAGGAGCGAAGTCTCTTTATCCTTTCGCCACGCTTCCCTACGATCCCTACAAATCTGCCATCGCTTTGTTTCTTTCGGAATTCCTTTATCGCGCCGTCCGGGAGGAGGCGGAGAACCGTCCGCTGTTTGCTTATCTGTATCATTCCGTCATCTGGCTGGATGAATGCAGGGAGGGGTTTGCCAATTTCCATCTGGTCTTCCTGATGCGCCTTTCCCGTTTTCTCGGTTTGTATCCCAACCTGGAGGATTATCATGCCGGAGATTACTTCGATTTGCAGAATGCTTGTTTCACTCCCTTGCGTCCGCAGCTCCACTCCAATTACATCGCTCCCGAGGAGGCGGCCCGCCTGACACAGCTGATGCGCATGAATTATGAAACGATGCATCTTTTCACCATGAACCGGTTGGAGCGTACCCGCTGCCTGAACATTATGAATGAATATTATCGTCTGCATCTGCCGGATTTCCCGGTATTGAAATCACTTGAGGTATTGAAGGAGCTTTTTGATTGATTATCGTCGATGTAACGGCCCAATAAGTGTGCGCTGCCTTTATTATAGGAGTAGGGAGTTTTACTTACTGCTGTAAGGGTCGTTACGATAAGCTGTAACGGTCGTTACAATATAGGGTAACGACCGTTTCAATATAGGGTAACCGTCGTTACATCATTAGGTAACGGCTTTTACATCTTATGGTAAACGGTCGGTAAATATAATGCGTTGATAGATAGCGTATAATCTCTTGTGGGGGAGGATATGGATTGGTATGTAAAAAGCCGTGTTCAACAGACTTTGGACGCTGAGTCCCTCTGTTGAAGCACGGCTTATATGATAGGGGAAGTGTATTTCTTTATCCCAGCAACTCTTTTACTTTGGCTGAGATGGCGCGGCCTTCGGCAAGTCCGGCAAGTTTCTTGCTGGCTACACCCATTACCTTGCCCATGTCCTTGCCGCTGGTGGCGCCGACTTCGGCTATGATTTCCTTCAAGGCTGCCTCCAGTTCTTCGGCGCTCATCTGCTTGGCAGATAGGTTTCAAGCACCTTTACTTGTGCCAGCTCATCGTCTGCCAAGTCCTGGCGACCTTGCTGTACATAGATTTCAGCGGCGTCTTTGCCTTGCTTGGTCAGTTTTTGGATAATCTTCAAAGCATCTGCATCGCTCAGGGTATCGTTGGCTCCGGGAGCGGTTTTGGCTTCAAGGAATACTTTCTTTACGTTTCTCAATGTTTCGAGAGCCACTTTGTCTTTGGCTTTCATGGCTGTTTTAATGTCTTCGCTGACTTTTTCAAATAAATCCATATTGTTATAGGTTTACTCCTGTTCCCCCGAAGGGGAGGAGGATGGTTTTACATATCGGGAACGGAAAAATCAGAAGGTGATGACTCCCCCTGCACCGCCTTCTGCCTCTTGCGCGGCTTCGGTGGCGAGCTGCCCTTCCTGCTCTGCCTTCATCTTGATGCTGTTCAGCGTGCTTTTGTCACGCAGATAGGTCGGAGAATTCTCTACCATGCTGATGATGTCGGCGTTGTCCATGTCTTCGGGATTGAAGAGATAGATATGGCGACGGCGGCTGCGCTGGGAACGGGCATTGGCATCCTTGCCATAGTACACTTCGCGGCGGTTGCGTCTCTGTTCCTCTTCCTCCTCCAGCTCGGCAAGGCGTTGCTGTTCTTCGGCGGTGCGCTGGGTGATGCGGTCGTCCATCTCCTTCATGTGGATGTCCTGGATACCGAAACCAGTGGCAAGCAGGGTGATTTTCACTTTCTGTTCCAGCTTGTCGTCAATGGCCATACCGAATTTGGTTTCGAAGTCGCGGCTGAAACGGTTCATGAACTCCTTCACCTCGTCCATCTCGCTCATCATCAGCTTGTATTGTGCACTGTAAGAGATGTTGAGGAGTACTTTCTTGGAGTTGAAGATGTCGTTGTTGTTCAGCAACGGCGAGTGCTGCGCGTTCTTGATGCTTCGCTGACACGGTTGTCACCTTCGCCGTAGCCGGTACTCATGATGGCTACGCCGCCGTCCTTCAGCACTGTTTTCACGTCGTTGAAGTCGAGGTTCACCTTTCCATGCAGGGTGATGATTTCGGCAATACTCTTGGCGGCTACCGAAAGGGTGTCGTCGGCCTTGTCAAACGCGTCGTCTACGGATAGCTCGCTGTATATCTCGCTCAGCTTTTCATTGTTGATGACCAGCAGGGCATCTACGTGCTTGCTGATTTCCTCTACGCCATCCAGTGCCTGGTCTATCTTCTTGTCGCCCTCCCAGCGGAAAGGGATGGTGACGATGCCGATGGTCAGGATGTCCATTTCCTTGGCGGTTTGTGCAATGATGGGTGCGGCACCCGTACCGGTACCACCGCCCATTCCGGCAGTGATGAATACCATCTTGGTGCCGTCGTTCAGCATATTCTTGATGTCTTCGATGCTCTCTTCTGCTGCCTTGCGGGCACGGGCAGGGCGGTTTCCGGCTCCCAGGCCTTCTTTTCCAAGCTGTAACTTCACGGGCACGGGAGAGTCCTTCAACGCTTGGTTGTCTGTGTTGCACAGTACGAACGTCACGTCGTGTATACCTTCCCGGTACATATGGTTCACGGCATTGCCGCCACCTCCGCCTACACCGATTACTTTAATGATTTTCGGTGAATCGGTCGGGAAATCGAATTGTACTATATCTTCCATAATAACTTAATTTTCTGGCACATTATCACATTATTACTTCATATCGTCGTCCGAGAAGATTTCGTTGGAAAGCTTGTTGAAAGTCTTTTCGAACCAGCTGGGGCCTTCTTTCTTTTTCTTCTTCTTTTCTTCCTTTTCGCGCAGCTCCCTTTCTTTGCGCTCACGCTCCTTGCGTTCTTTCTCTTCCTTCTCGCGCTGTGCCTTGGCGGCTCGTGCGGCGGCTTCCTGCTCTTTCAGCGCTTCGTCGTCAACGAATATGTCGGCCGGTTTGGGAGGAACATGGGAGGCGGGCTGCTGCACCGGCTTCACCTCTTGCAGGCAGCAATTCTCGTTGCCGGCAGCCAGCAGGCCCAGCAGTGTGTTGTGCATGCCGTCCTTCTTGGGCTCGTCGCTGCGTGTGTGGACGGTGGTCTGTACGAACTTGGCGGTCTTTACCTTTTCAATCTTGCTCACTCTATGGAAGGCTTTCTCAAGATTCTTCAGATTGGCTCCTCCACCGGTGAATACAACACCGGAGAAAAGTTTGTCCTCGTAGCCGGAAAGTTGCAACTGGTTCCATACGTTGGCAAGAATTTCTTCTGCACGTGCTCCGATAATATTGTTCAGCAGGGCCAGTTCAAAGGTACGGCCGTCTTCCGACGTGCATACGGCAGGGGTCTCGGCGTCTTCTTCCTCCTCGTAGAGGGCATCACCGTATTGCAGTTTCAGCTTCTCGGCATCTTCCTCTTCCATTTGCAGGGAAGTGATGTCGTGGGTAATGTTGTTTCCACCCAGCGGCAGTACGCTGAGGTAGCGCAGGATATTGTTCTTATAGACCAGCACGGTGGTGGTGTCGGCACCGAAGTCCACCAGTGCACAGCCCGAACGCATCTCGTTTTCGGTCAGCACGGCTTTGGCCAACGCAGTGGGAGCCACGAGCAGGTCGTCGGCAATTTCCACTTTGGCTTGCTCGAAACTGTGTTCGAGGTTCTTCTTCAGCGAGGCACGCGCCACGATGTTGAGGAACTGCCCGGTGATGTATCTTCCGGCAACTCCTACGGGCTCCACATGCAGCGTGTTGTCTATCTTGTATTCTTGCGGGGCTACATCCAGCACACTCATGTCTACCAAGGGTACATCACGGTTCTCGTCGCAAATCTCGTCTACCAGTTCTTGCGAAATGATGCTCTCTTCCTCCAGCGTACGGCTTACCGCATTCCTCACCGTGCGCAATGATTGTCCGCCGATGCCTACATATACTTTGGCGATGGAGTTGTTCAACTGGCCTTCCAGCTTGTTGATGATGGAAGTCAGCGCTTGTGCGGCCTTGTCAATGTTGTAGATGGCCCCTTTGTGTATAAACGGGGATGCATCTTCGCGTGCATAAGCCAACACCTGGATACTTCCGTCACTGCTCTTCTTTCCTGCGATACCGGAAATCTTGGAAGAACTCAACTCGATAGCGGCGATGAAATCTGTTGTTGCCATATCTATTTATTTACTATTTTACTATTTACAATTTACTATTTGCTGCGCTTTGATAAAGAAGGACTATTAGTAAATCCCTTTCTCTACTCTCTCTTTGTGCAGATGATTTGATTATCAAATTCAACGCTGATACGGGAGTATTTGTTCCAACCCACCTGGTTCAATCCTCTTTCGTAGAATGCCTTTACACGTTTCAGCTTCTTCTCGAATCCGGCAATCTTGCTAAATAGATAAGATGGTCGCCGACACGGGGCACTAACTCGATGTTCTTGCCGGGCAATACGTGAATTTGCTCTATCTGTGCATTCCAAAAAGAATTCTTTTGCAAAAATACACCAAACTTATATAAATCCCTCATGGCAAACGACTTTTCTACATTTCCGGTTACAACGGCGAGGTGTGCAACGCACTTTGCATCGGGGGGCATCACGGTACCTTTGTTGTCCAGATAGTAGTTTTCGCCGTTGGCGCTCATCACGCGCAGGATGGGGGTGCGCTGGGTCACTTCGATGCAGAGCTTGCCGCTCGGGGTTTTGTAGCACTCCACCTGGTCGATGAGGGGATGCTTGGCAAGTTCGCGCTCCAAGGTCTTGGTACGCACGCGTTCCAGGTCTTTCCCAATGGGGCTGATGCCTTTCTTTTCCAGCAGGGTAGCTACTTCCTTCTTCGTGATGAAGCCGGCATATACCGTGTCTTTTATCACCAGTTCCACGTCTTGGCACACCTGCGAGGTGGGCTTGCGGTTGAAAGCTGTGACAGCCACTACCAGGTAAGCAATGACAAGCAACAGAACGATAGAAAGTAGAATCCTTTTAACCATGATATTTTTCTGATAATAGTTGGGTGATTTGGGGCGCATAGTTGTCCAGGTCACCGGCTCCCAGCACTACCAATACTTCGGTGTGCTTTTGGGCGAGGAGGCTGAGGACGTCTTCTTTCCTACAGATGCATTTCTCGATGCCGGGGCGGAGGTTGTCATAAATCAGCTGACTCGTCACGCCGGGAATCGGTTGCTCGCGGGCAGGGTATATCTCTGTCAGAATCACCTCGTCGGATAGGGAAAGGCTGTCTGCAAAGTCACGGTAGAAGTCGCGGGTGCGGGTGTACAAGTGAGGCTGGAAGATGACGGTTATCTTCTTGTCTTGGTACAGCTCGCGGACGGACTTCACGCTTTGGGCTATTTCCGCCGGGTGGTGGGCATAGTCGCTGAGAAATACAATCCGGTCATTCTTCAGCTTGAAGTCGAAACGGCGGTCCACTCCGCGGAAGCTTGCCATGCCTTGCTTGATTTCTTCGTCGGTGGCACCGCTGAGATGGGCGAGTGCCATGGCGGCAACACCATTCTCGATGTTGATGCTGACGGGAACACCCAACTGAATATCGTTGATGCGGGTGTCAGGCGCCACGAAGTCGATGAAGATTTCACCGTTTCCGATGCGGATATTCTCGGCATGGAAGTCGCCTTCGTTGCGCGAGTAGGTATAGGTGGCGACGCCCGGTTGTACGTCGGCTTGCATTTCCAGTCCTTTGTGTAGAATCAAGGCGCCGCCCGGCTGGATAAGCGTGGTGTAGTGGCGGAAGCTTTCGAGATAGGCTTCTTTGGTGCCGTATATATCCAGGTGGTCGGGGTCGGTGGCAGTAATGACACTCATCCAGGGCGATAGCCAGTGGAAGGAGCGGTCGAACTCATCCGCTTCGATAACGGTATAAGGGCTGGTGGCGGAAAGCAGCAGATTCGTACCGTAGTTCTTCGAAATACCTCCGAGGAAGGCGATGCAGCCCACGTGTGACTGGTGCAGCAGGTGGGCAGCCATGGTGCTGGTGGTAGTCTTGCCATGCGTACCTGCCACGCACAGGCCTTTGCTGCTGCGGGTTATAATGCCTAATACTTGGGAGCGCTTATGTATGTCGAAACCGTTTTCACGGAAATAGGTCAGTTCTGCATGCTCTTGCGGCACGGCGGGGGTATAGACACGAGCGTGCTTGCCTTGTCTTTGCACTCCTCCGGAATAAGGTTGATATCCTCTTCGTAGTGTATCTGTGCTCCTTCCGTAATCAGACGTTCTGTCAGTTCGCTCGACGTACGGTCGTAGCCCGCTACTGTCTTTCCTTTAGAGAGGAAATAGCGTATCAGAGCGCTCATGCCGATGCCGCCGGCACCGACGAAATAAACGGAGTGGATGGCTTCAAGCCTCACCCCCTGCCCCTCCCCCGTAGGGAGGGGAGATGAGTTACTATTGCTTATATTTTTATTCATATTCAAATTTTTTCTTCAAACTCTTCTTCCAAAAGTATGATATTATAAAAAGAACGATAGCAGTACTATCTATTCCCCCTTCCTACGGGGAGGGACAAGGGAGAGGCTCTTCAATACCTCCTTCGCAATAATTGTCGCCGAGTCCGGCAACGCTAGCTTGGCGATATTCTTGCTCAAGTCTTGCAGCTTCTCGGGGTTAGCGATTGTCTCCAACGCCACCGGCAGCAGCTTCTCTTTCGCTTCCACATCCTTCACATAGATAGCTGCATCCTTATCCACCAGCGCCAGCGCATTCTTGGTCTGATGGTCTTCGGCCACATTGGGTGAGGGAACCAGGATGACCGGCTTGTGCAGCAGGCAGAACTCGGAGATGGAACCGGCTCCGGCACGTGAAATCACCAGATCGGCAGCGGCATAGGCGTTTGCCATATCCTTAATGAAGTCCGTCACATACAGATTCGGAATGGCACTGATATGCGGGTTACGTACGGCTTCTCCCGTAGTGGCTGTAATGGCTTCTCTGACTTGGTCAATGTATATCTTGCCAGTCTGCCAGATAAACTGTACGTCGGGTGGGTACGAATGACATCCAGTCCGGCAGTCAATGTCTGGTTGATGGTACGCGCTCCAAGACTGCGCCCAGAATGAGGATAGTCTTCTTTTCCGGGTTCAATCCGAAGTACTTTACGGCGTCTGCGTGCAGGATGGAATGTCCGAGCAGGTTCTGGCGCACCGGATTACCTGTCATGATTATCTTTTCTGCCGGGAAGAATTTTTCCATACCTTCGTAGGCCACGCAAATCTTGCATGCCTTCTGTGCCAGCAGCTTGTTGGTGACACCGGCGTAGGAATTCTGTTCTTGTATCAGCGTGGGAATACCCATCATGCCCGCCATTTTCAGCGTAGGACCACTGGCATAGCCACCTACACCGACGGCTACTTGCGGGCGGAACTCCTTGATGATGCTCCGTGCTTTCCACTGGCTTCGTATCAGTTTCAGCAGTACGGAGAAGTTCTTCCACAGATGTTTGCGGTCGAATCCGGCAACGGGTAAACCTATAATCCGGTAACCGGCATCTGGAACACGCTGCATTTCCATTCTTCCTTCGGCACCTACGAAGAGAATCTCCGCGTCGGGACACAACTCTTTTATGGCGTTAGCGATGGAGATGGCCGGAAAGATATGTCCTCCGGTACCGCCGCCGCTGATGATAAGCCTCACCCCCTTCCCCGTAGGGAGAGGGGTAGAGTTACTTTTGGTTGTATAGTTGTTCGCCTCTTTACTCATATTTTTGTTCTTTTTTATTTTTGTATTATTGGCATGCTCTCCATTACTCAATTATTCTTTTCTCCCCTCTACGGGGGAGGGGTTGGGGGAGAGGCTGTTATTCAAACTCCGCATCACTGTTCAGTACCTTTGCTGTCGGCTCGGCGGCTGTCTGTGCTTCGCTATCGGCCGGTTGTTCCGGGTTCTCGGCATTTCCGGCATCTATCAGCATCGGCACTTGCGCATCATGCATCCGCTGTTCCTCCAGCTTGGCTGTATAGCGGCTGACACTCAGTATCATGCCGATGTAGGCACAGTTGATGAAAGTGGATGTACCACCCTTGCTGATGAGTGGAAGCGGTTGTCCCGTGACGGGTGCCAGACCTACGGCAACCATCATGTTGAACAGCGCCTGCGTGACGAGCAGCAAGGCTATTCCGGTAATGAGGAAAGCGGGGAAAGTGCGGTCGCATTTTTTGCGATACGGCCCACTCGCACCAATAGGCAGACATAAAGGAACACAACGACTATTCCGCCTACCAGTCCCAGTTCCTCGATGATGATGGCATAGATGAAATCGGAGAATGCCTGGCTCAGAAAGTCACGCTGTACGGAGTTTCCCGGACCCTTGCCTACAACGTTGCTCGTAGCTACGGCAATACGGGCATGTGCCACTTGCCCGTCGCCGTCGATGTCGAATTTGGCGGCAGGAACTTCCTCCTTGTTGGTAAAGTCTGCAATACGGGATTTTACAGTGGTGAAGCGGTGCCCCATCGGTATATTTTCCAATGTCTTGTCTGGCGTGGCCAGCAGGAAGGCGACAAAGACTGTTACGAATGCCACAATCCCTCCTCCCAGTATCAGCAGTTTCCTGGCAGATACCCGCCCGATGAACATCCATCAGGTAGACCGTTCCGAAGAGCAGCATTCCCGTCGAGTAGTTTTCCGGCAGGATAAGGCCACAGACAATGCAGGTAATAATCATGATGCGCTTAAAGGCTTTCGGACTTGCACCGTCTTCATCCTGCCCTTTCGAGAGGATAAAGGCGGTAACGATGACGACGGCCATCTTCGCTATTTCCGACGGCTGGAACTGAATACCCATGAAGGTCATCCAGCGGGCTGCGCCGTTTACGCGGTCGCCGGTAATGAATCCCATCAGCATCACAAAAGCCAGCAGTCCGATGGATATCGGAAGCAGGAATACCGGGAACACCTGAAACCATTTATAGGGGATGTTGTGTACCAGTACTACAATGACGGCGCCTACCATCAGGAGGATGCTGTGTTGCGTAATCGGTCCCCAATGGTCGCCACTCTTGTAGGTCAGCGTACTGGCAGCACTGAATACCTCTGTGATGGAGATGAGGCAAAGGAAAAGGAAAATAATCCAAATCACTTTATCGCCTTTGAATATGCTCTTTAATAAATCCAATGCTTCGCAAATTAAAAATTAATAATTAAAGAATTAAAAGTTGCCGTTCTTGTTACGGAATTCGTAATAGGACTGTTACGGCATCTGTATCTTATAGTGCTCTGACACATGCTTTGAACTGATCGCCGCGGTCCTCATAGCTCTTGAAGAGGTCGAAGGAGGCACAGCAAGGACTGAGCAACACGGTTTCACCTTTCTTTGCCAGCTTGAAGGCTGCTTCTACGGCATCCTGCATGCCGGTCTGCACGTCGGCTACGGGCAGTCCCAGACGGTCGAAGAAGGCGTGCAGCTTTTCGTTGTGCAATCCCAAATAGACCAGGGCAGAGCACTTTTCGCGTACGAGGTCTTCGATTTCCGTGTAATCGTTTCCTTTGTCTTTACCGCCGAGGATAAGTACGGTTTTGCCGGTCATGCTTTGTAGGGCATACCAGCAGGAATTTACGTTCGTAGCCTTGGAATCGTTGATGAAGCTCACGCCGCGTACGGTGGCTACTTTCTCCAACCGGTGTTCCACTCCCTTGAAGTCGGACAAGGCTTTGCGGATATATTCTTTCCGGATGCCGGCCAAATTGGCCGAGATGCCGGCGGCTAACGAATTGTATAGGTTGTGTGTGCCGTGCAGCGCCAGCTCCTCTTGCTCCATATTGAAGGCTATCGGTTCGTTGATTTCCACTTCACCGTCTTCCACGTATGCGATGGCCCCGTCTTCCTTCACGGCAGCGAACGGGTAGAGATGGGCGCGCAGGCCATGCTTGTCCAGCTCGCGCTTGATGATGGGGTCGTCGTTCCAGAAGATAAAAGCGTCTTCCGGTGTCTGGTTTTGGGTGATGCGGAATTTGGCGTCCACATATTTCTGCATACAGTGGTCGTAACGGTCCAAGTGGTCTGGTGTGATGTTCATCAGTACGGCAATGTTGGCACGGAAGTTATACATATTGTCCAGCTGGAAGGAACTCAGCTCAATGACGTAGTAATCATGCTGCTCCGTGGCTACCTGCAAGGCCAGGCTGTTGCCGATGTTGCCGGCGAGGCCGACGTTCAGGCCTGCACTCTTGAAGATGTGATAAATGAGCGAGGTGGTTGTAGTCTTTCCGTTCGAGCCGGTGATACAGATCATCTTTGCGTCAGTGTACCGTCCCGCAAACTCTATCTCAGAGATGATGGGCGTACCTTTTTCCTTTAATTTCATAATGAGCGGAGCGTCGTTGGGAATACCGGGGCTTTTCACTACTTCGTCAGCATTCAGAATCAGCTCTTCTGTGTGGTGTCCCTCTTCCCAGCAATGCCGTATTTATCCAGCAGTTCCTTGTATTTGTCTTTGATGGCGGACATGTCGGAGACGAACGTGTCGAATCCTTTCACTTTGGCCAGTACGGCAGCGCCTGCGCCGCTTTCGCCAGCTCCTAATACTACAATTCTCATAATGTACTAATATGATTAATGTGCCAATGTGCTAATGAGCTGCGCTGTCGTGCCGCATGGCAATTAGCACATTGCACATTAGCATATTGAATAATTATTATCTAATCTTTAATGTTATAATCGTTATCGCTGCCAATACAATCGTCACAATCCAGAAGCGGATGGTGATTTTGGATTCGTGGAACAGTTTGTCCGGTTTGGTGAATACTACGCTGCATCCCGGCTCTATCAGGCTCATGGAAGTGCGGAAGTGGTCGTGTATCGGTGTTCTTTTGAAGAGACGTTGTTTCACGCCTTTCCGCTTGCCTGCCTTGTAATAGAGGCGTTGCAGGATGACCGAAAGGTTCTCCACCAGGAAGATACCGCAAAGGATGGGTATCAGCAGTTCCTTGTGAATAATGATGGCGTATACTGCGATGATTCCTCCAATGGTCAGACTGCCCGTATCGCCCATGAATACCTGGGCCGGATAGGCATTGTACCACAAGAAGCCGATAAGTGCACCGATGAAGGCACAGATAAAGATTACCAGTCTTCCGAGCCGGGAATGTACATGATATTCAGGTAGCCGGCATATTCAATGTGGCTCGATACGTAGGCGAGTATTCCCAAGGTCAGTCCGATAATGGCAGAGTTCCCTGCCGCCATTCCGTCCATTCCGTCATTCAGGTTGGCTCCGTTGCTGACGGCGGTAACTACGAAAATCGTGATAATCACAAACAGTATCCAACCTGCTGTCTGGGCATGTTCACCCATGAAGCCCACTAGGTCGGCATAGTCGAAGTTGTTGCTCTTGAAGAATGGGATGGTGGTCTGTGTTGCCTTGATTTCCTTGGCGGCATGCACCACTTCTATCTGTCCGTCCGGTTTCTCTATTTCTATGTTCTCGCGGATAACCACCTGCGGACTGAGGTAGAGAGTCAGTCCGACGATAAGTCCCAAGCCTACCTGACCGATGATTTTGAACTTACCGTGCAGGCCTTCCTTGTCCTTCTTGAATATCTTGATGTAGTCGTCGGCAAAGCCCAGCGACCCCAGCCAGATTGTGGTAATCAGCATCAATATCATATAAATATTGCTCAATTTGCCCAGTAGTAGGCAAGGAATGAGTATGGCAAAAATAATGATGACACCGCCCATGCTGGGTACTCCCACCTTGTTTACGCCGAACGGGTCGATGCTGGCATCACGTTGCGTTTCAGTAATCTGCTTGCGTTTCAGTAGATTGATGAACTTATCTCCCCAGATACTCGAAATGAGCAATGCCAGAATGATTGCCATCAACGAACGGAAGGATGTATAGCCAAACATGCCCGCACCGGGGAAGTCATATTTGTCTAACCATTGAAATAAATAGTATAACATGATGTTAATTATTTAATTGTTTAATGTGCTAATGTGCCAATATGCTAATTGATAGTCTGGTATATCTGCTGGTAAAGGAATGAATATCCTACATGACGCATGGCGATTAGCACATTGGCATATTAGCACATTATCTCATTTAATATCTCTTTGTCGTCAAAATGGTGTTTCACGCCTTTAATCTCCTGATAATTCTCATGCCCCTTGCCTGCAACGAGAATCACGTCTCCCGGCTGTGCCAGCATGCAGGCTGTCTTGATGGCTTCGCGGCGGTCGGTGATGCTGATGGTTTTCTGCATGTCGTCTTTATCCAGTCCCGCCAGCATGTCGTTGATGATGTCCTGCGGCTCTTCAAAGCGCGGGTTATCGGAGGTGATGATGACCCGGTCGCTCAAGCGGGCGGATTCTTTGGCCATGATGGGACGCTTGCCTTTGTCGCGGTTGCCGCCGGCGCCCACAACGGTAATCACTTTCCCTTTTCCTTCCAGCACTCCGTGAATGGCGTTCAATACATTGACCAGGGCGTCTGGAGTATGCGCATAGTCCACAATGGCGGTGTAGCCTTTCGGTGAACGGATGGCATCGAAGCGGCCGGTTACCGGATGCAGCGTGCTGAGGGCAACCAGTACATCCTCTTCTTTCTTGCCAAGCAATACGGCAGTACCGAATACCGCCAGCAGGTTGTAGGCATTGAACTTTCCGATGAAACGTACTGCCAGTTCGTGATTGTTGAAGTCGAGCAACATTCCCTCGAAATGAGACTCCAAGACTTTGCCTTTGAAGTCGCTAAGACTACGCAAAGAGTAGGTGTATACCTTCGAACGGGTATTCTGCGTCATCACAAGTCCGTTCTTGTCATCCAGGTTGGTCAGGCTGAAAGCTCCTTTTGGCAGTTCGTCGAAGAACTTTTTCTTGGCTTTGAGGTAGTTCTCCACCGTTTTATGATAATCCAGATGGTCGCGGGTCAGATTAGTGAAAATACCGCCGGCAAACTTCAGACCGCTGATGCGCTTTGGGCAATGGAATGGGAACTGACTTCCATGAAGCATACTTGCAGCCGGAATCTGCATTCTCCGAGCAGGCGGTTCAGGGTTATCGGGTCCGGGGTGGTGTGTTCGGTCGGTACGGGCTGGTCGTCGATGTAATTGCATACAGTGGAAACCAGTCCGACCTTGTAGCCGAAATAGCGGAAAGTATTATATAATAAGGTGGCAACGGTTGTTTTTCCGTTGGTTCCGGTCACGCCGATGAGTTCCATCTTGGATGTAGGGTCGCCATAGAAAGTGGTAGCCACTTTCCCTACGGCATCTTCACTGTCTTTCACCTGAATGTAGGTGATGCCGGCCTTAAGCTCTTCCGGCAATTCTTCACACAATACTGCAACAGCCCCTTTATCGATGGCAGCCGGAATATAGGCATGCCCGTCGGTCTGCGTACCACGCATGGCCATGAACAGATGTCCGGTTCCTATCAGGCGGGAATCTATATTCACCCCCGTTATCTCCATGCTTGTACTTCCGGTAATCCGGACCGGCTGTATTGTTTGCAACAAATCACTTAATCTCATACCTTATTATATATAGTGTATATCCAAATCTTGTTTATTCTCATGTTAACGTAGTGTCAGGGCTATGGTTTGTCCTTTCACTATCCGGCTACCGCTTGCTATGGACTGGTTCCTCACCCGTCCTACGCCGTTTAGCCTTACTTTCAGTCCTTTACTCTCTAAAAGGTAGACAGCATCTTTCGCTCCCATACCTACCACGCTGGGCACGGTGCCCGAGGCCGGTTCCTGGTCTTGCAGGATGACTGCCGACGGAGCTGCTTGTGTATGCCCCCACTGTTCCTTTTTCTTTTGTCCGGCGAACTGTTTCTGAACGGGCACTTTCAAATCATTCAGTACAAGGAGTGCTTCGTTCATCTCTCCGGCTTTCACGGGAGGAATCACATTGGTGGTACTGTCTATGGCACTGCGTATGTCAAAACGCAGGTCTTTGGCATAAACTCTTTCTGCTATTTTCCCAAAGACACTACCTGCCATCAGACCGCCTGAAGCTGGTAACCCAGGCTTCTGAATGGAAACGATGCAACTGTATTTGGGTGCTTCCGAGGGGAAATATCCGCAGAAACTTACAAGGTAATTCACCCGTCCCGACTTATATCCGGCGGCTCCTTGTGAAATCTGTGCCGTACCCGTCTTGCCCGATACGGAGAATTGCTTGCTGCCGGCGGGTTTTGCCAGACCTTGCGATACCACTTTCCGAAGGATTTCGCGGATCTGTGTCAGGGTATGGTCGGAACATATCTTGGGATTGATTACTTCCGTAGGATATTCTTTCACTACCTCACCGTCCTTTACCGCTGCTTTCACAAACTTGGGGCGTACCATGACCCGTTGTTGGCTATGGCATTGTAGAAGGTCAGTATGTTCATAGGAGGTACCTGAGTCTCGTAGCCGATACTCATCCACGGCAAAGTCGTTTTGGCAAAATAACGCTCTTTGGGTCCTTTGATGTTGGGCTTCCCTTCACCGGGTATTTGCAGATGAAGCGGCTGGTCGATGCTCATGCGCTTCAAACCGTCCACGAACTTCTGCGGATTATCCTTGTAGTGCTTGTCGATGAGGTAGGAGACGCCCACATTGGAAGAAACTTCCAGAATACGTGTCACATCTATCTTTCCGTAACCTCCCCGGTGCCAGTTGTGGTCTCTCATCTTGCTGCCGTACATATTCATAATACCGTTGCCCGTGTCTACCTCGGTATCCGGGGTTATCTTGCCATCTTCCAGTGCCACCATAATGGAGGCTGTCTTGAAGGTGGAACCCGGTTCCAACATATCGCTGATGGCATTACTGTTCATTTCGTAGTAATTGCCGTCTCCGGCTTTCATCATGTTGACAATGGCCTTTACTTCTCCGGTAGCCACTTCCATCAGTACGGCTACCCCGACGTTGGCATTGATTTCCTTCAACTTGTCCACCAGGGCTTTTTCGCAGATGTCCTGCATGCCTACGTCGAGGGTGGATATGATGTCACAACCGTCTACCGGGGGAAGGTCTACGATATTCAGGTATTTATTCATCACCTTCTGACGGTGGGTAATACCGTTCCGTCCTTTCAGCAGGGTGTCGAAGGCCAGTTCAATGCCGTTACGGGCTCCCATGGCTGTATCGGCATAGAGACGGCCCAGGGTTTGGGCTGCCAAAGAACCGAACGGCTTTTTACGCTGGTTGTATATCTGTTCGTGGAACCCGCCTCTGTACTTGTTCATCTTGAATACGGGTAACCGCTTGGCTTCCTTATACTGAATGTAAGAGATGCGCCGGTTGCGGTTGGGAAGAATGTTGTAGTTCCGGCTCTTCATCTCCCGCCCCTTGCGCAGATGGCTTTTGAAGGTGGCGGCACTGATGTCCGGAAAAATCTGATGAAGCCCGATACAGATGGAATCGAAATTGGCTTTCCAGATAGAATCCTTGCGCTGCTGGTCCTTTTTGCGGCGCTTCTCGTCCCTTTCGCCGGACATGAAGTCCATATATATTTTATATTCCGGCAGCGAACTTGCCATCAGTTTGCCATCCGAGGACAGGATATTTCCCCGGTTGGGCTTCACCGTTACATTCTCTTTTACGAAGCGGTCGGCTACATCGTGCCAGTACTGTCGCTCGGCAAACATAATCATGGCGCCTTTCACAACAATAGCTATCCCCACCAACCCCATGAGTAGGACGACGAAGAAGTAACGGGTCATTATGTTTTTTTTATTTACAGCCAATGTTATTTACGATTTAACGATTTACGATGTACTATTGAAATTACTTTAATCCTCAATTCTCCATTATTTTAGTAAGTACGGTGGATTAGTGGAAGTCTGCAAATCGCTTTCTTTGGTGGCGATGTATTCCTCGATGCGCGATTGGCGGCTCCGCTCCATCAATTCCGAACTGCGTGTCAGGGCATCGTACTTGATGTCTATCAGCTCTTTTTTAAGATTGTCTATCTCTATCAGTTGCAGTTGGCATTCGTAACGGTTGTTGATGTAAATAATGATAAGCACCATGATAAGGAACAACAATCCGGCTTGGCGGCGGAAGAAGTCTGTGGCCAGAATGTCGCCTCCGATGATGTTCTTCAGTGAGGTGCGTTTTTTCACCTTTTCCGTATTCTTTTCTTCTTGCTTCTTTTCCATTGCTAGTCACTAATCATTCATTACTCTTTCTGCAATTCTCAGCTTGGCGCTGCGCGAACGCGGATTGCGCTCTATCTCTTCCTCGTCCGGTACAATCACTTTGTTGTTGACTAGCCGGAACGGGGTCAATACGTTCCCGAAAAAATCTTTTTCGGCCTTGCCTTCCACGTTGCCGGTTTTCATGATATTCTTCACCATACGGTCTTCCAGGGAGTGATAGGTTATCACCACCAGGCGGCCTCCTGGCTTTAGCGCTTCTGTTGCCGCATACAGCATTTCTTTCAGTGCTTCCATTTCCTGGTTTACCTCAATGCGCAATGCCTGGAATACTTTTGCCAGTTCTTTCTTCTCGCGTTCGCGGCCGAAGAGTGGTTTGACGATTTCCAGAAATTCGCCGATGGTGGCAATTCTCTGCGTAGCCCGTGCCTTAACGATGACAGATGCCAGTTTCCGGCTGTTCTTCAGCTCGCCGTACAGATAAAAAATATCGGCCAGCTTTTCTTCTTCGTAGGTATTCACGATGTCGGCAGCGGTTAGGCCGGCACGCTTGTTCATACGCATATCCAGTGCCCGTCGAAGCGGAAGGAGAATCCCCGTTCGCTGTCATCAAAGTGATGGGAAGATACGCCGAGGTCGGCAAGTATGGCATCCACTTTTTCGATGCCGTGATAGCGTAGGAAGTTGTGCAGGTAGCGGAAGTTGCTGCGTACGAATGTAAAATGCGGGTTGTTCACAATGTTACGTTCCGCATCCTCGTCCTGGTCGAAGCTCAGCAGCCGGCCGCCGTCTTCCAGGCGGGACAGTATCTCGCGCGAATGTCCTCCTCCACCAAACGTTACGTCTACATACGTGCCGTCCGGACGGATGTTCATTGCATCTACGCTCAGCATCAGCAATACGGGGATGTGATATGTTGTTTCTTCTTTCATCATCTGTTGTTTATAGCTTATTTTCGTCACAACAAATATTTTCGTCTCCAGCAGTTCTTCAAGAGCCTCGCTGAACTCGTCGGGTTCATGAATGGTTGGTCGGCACGTTCCTTAGCCAGATTTCTATTGTGTTGTCCACACCAATGAAGCGGACATCACTTTGTATACCCGCCATTTGCAGGTAACGTTTTGGGAGCAGGATGCGTCCGTTCCCGTCAGGGGTCATGACTTCCGCGTCACTTACGAACTGGCGGAAAATCATTTGTTGTTTGGCGTTCCATTTATTCAGCCGGCAGCGAAGTTGGTTTTGAGTGGCAAACCATACACTTTCCGGGTAGAGCACCAGGCAATCCTGATACACGTCCTTACGCAACACGAGTCTTTCTTCAGAAGCGGCTTGCAGCTGTTTCCGGAAGGTGGCCGGGATGAAAACTCTTCCTTTTGCATCCGCCTTAGCCTCGATATTACCTAAAAATTGTATCATTTCTCACCTTATTATAATAAGCGACGGTAAAAATACACATTTCCCCACAATTCCCCACAATCTTTTAACTAAAATCTTAGGAAGAAGTTTTCAACACCTTGTTGATAGCTTATTCATTTGATAATGAAGCTGCTTTTGAAACGCTTTGCTGGTGGGGGATTCGTGTAGTCTCTTTTGAAAAGATTCGGTTGAGGATGACGGTCTTTGGTTTGAAAGTCGTTTGTTGGTGGAATGGTGTCTTGGGTGGGAAACTTCTTTCCCAGCTTTGCGGATATCTAAACCAAGACTTGGTTTCTCTATCCCCAGGCTTGGTTTGGAAAAACCAAAGTTTGGGATAAAGCTCTTTCTTAACTCTTTCTTGTTTTAGTATTAACTTCTGAAACTTTTTTTGTTAACTTCCCGTCTATTTTGTGAACGTTACTACTTACCGGAAGATGATGGGAGGGAGGAGTGATAATATTCCCCCTGGAGTGGTTGATTATTACATTCATCCACAGAATCCAGGGGGGATAAATGTTTTTTTACTGTATGCTGTTCAGCAAGTCTAGCTTGCCCTCGTTCACCAGTTTTAGAATGAGTTCGCCAAACAATGTGTTTTGCCATGCAAACCAGGCGCGGGTGAACTTGGCGGGATTGTCTTTGTGGAAAGACTCGTGCATAAAGCCGGTTCCGGCTTCTGTATCCATCAACATCTTCACGCAAGTTTTAATCTCTTCATCGTTCTGGCTTGTGAAGGCTTTCATCATGATGCTCATCGGCCAAATCATGTCGTAGCCGATGTGCGGACCTCCAATGCCTTCGCCTGCCGTACCTTTGAAGAAGTATGGGTTATCCTCGCTCCATACGAAACGACGGGTGTTCTGGTAAATAGGATCGTTGATGTCCACATCGCCCAGATAGGGCAGTGCGATAAGGCTCGGTACATTGGCGTCGTCCATCAGAAGGTGGTTGCCGAAACCGTCTACCTCGAAGGCATAGATGGTGCCGTATTTGGGATGGTTGTAGGTAGCGTATTTTCGTAGGGCGGTTTCTACTTCTCCGGCCAGGTCGGTACATTCTTTTGCAAGCTCCGGGCGGTTATTGACTTCAGTCAGAATCTCGGCTGCCTTACGCAGCGAAGATACGGCGAAGAAGTTGGAGGGTATCAGGAATTGGAAGGTGGTGGCGTCATCGGAAGGGCGGAAAGAAGATGCAATCAGTCCGACCGGTTTCACCGGATTGCCCCAGCCGTCGTTGGTCATCGTGTCCAGTGCGCGTTCAGTTACCCGCTGGAAATGGTAGGAACCGCGTCCGTCACGGCGCTGTTGGTCGCGGAAGGTGGTCAGGATGTTTTGGATTGCTTTTATCCACTCGGCATCGAAGATGCTTGTATCACCGGTCGTTTTCCAGTAATGGTAGGCAAGGCGTAGCGGATAACACAGTGAATCGATTTCCCATTTACGCTCGTGCACCTCGTCGTTCATGTCGGTAAGGTCGGTTTTCCAGTGTCCGTCGGGGATGGGGCCGTCGTTGAAGGCGTTGGCAAACGGGTCTACATTAATCAGCTTGAATTGGCGGTTGATGACTCCTGCAAGCATCGTCTTCAGTTCCTTGTCTTCATTGGCCAGCTGTACGTAGGGCCACACCTGCGCACCTGAGTCGCGGAGCCACATGGCATGGATATCTCCGGTGTAGACAAATGTGTCGGGCTTCCCGTCTTTCTTGTCCTTGCGGAAATGGACGGTGGTGTCCAGCGTGTTGGGAAAGCAGTTAGTGAACATCCATGACAGCTTCTGATTTTTCAGCAGCTGCTGTATCCGTTGAATTTGTTCTTCTACGGCTTTGGAACGGAACAGTCGTTTTGATTCTACCGGTCGGTTGTCTTTCTTGATAGCGTCGGAGGCGCATACGTGGTTACTCATGGCCGGCTGTACGGCAAAAACGGCAGGAGTAGCCATTGTCATTGCTGCAAATGTGCAGGCTGTAATGATTGTCTGTTTCTTCATGTTGTTTATTAATTACTCGGTTTTTCTTTAGGTATCTTGGTTTGTGTCCCATGATTGCCCAAAGATAAGCATATTTACTTTTTTATCCGGCCAATTAATAAACAATTCTTAGGTTGCCGTATTCTCTTATCTGAAATCTTTCAGTTCCTGTTGCAGTTTCTGGCGGGTAAAGAAGATGCGGCTCTTTACTGTTCCAAGTGGGAGGTTCAGCTTTTCTGCGATTTCACGGTACTTGAAACCGGAGACATGCATGGAGAAAGGTATCTTGTACTCACGTGGCAAGGCATTGACAATGCGGTGCATTTCCTTCAGGTCGTAGGCGCCTTCTGTGCTGTCGAGTGTGAGGTCGTGCGGCGTGTTCAGATGATAGAGATTGTCTGTGGTATCTACAAATGTCTGGTCACGTACCACTTTACGGTAATTGTTGATGAAAATATTACGCATGATGGTATATATCCATCCTTTAAAGTTGGTATCAGGTGTGTACTTCTCTTCATTGTCCAGAGCTTTCAGGGATGTCTCTTGAAGCAGGTCGTTGGCCTCTTCGCGGTCGGAGGTTAATTTATATGCAAAGCGTAATAAGTCGTTTTGAACTCCGAGTAGGTCTTGGGTAAATGTTCTATTATTCATAATGGATGTTTTTTAAATTATTGTTCGTTTTATTGATGATGCAAAGCTACGGATGATTTCTCTTTTTGATAGACGGAAATCAAACTCTCTTTGGGGTAAAATCTAACAATTGGCAGTTTTCGGGTGGCTTTGGTTAGCTTTCAGTGCCTCGGATAGGTGGAAAAGTGGGATGTAGCCAGAGATTGCTATCCTGATTTTTGTAAATAATATTGTCGCAAAGCGTAACGGCTTGAATGAGTTTGTGTACGAAATACAAGGGGCGAGACCATGAAAGGCAGACGCGGGATTGTCCCGGCCTGCCTTTCTCTCTTTTGATACAACTAAAATCTGTACTCTTCTTAATTTATGGAAATCACTGGTTTTATATGCTGAGTGCTTAAACAAAATCCTTCAAGTCTTGTTGTAGTTTTTTGGCGGGTGAAGTAAATGCGGCTCTTTACCGTGCCTAAGGGCAACCCTAGCTTCTCTGCAATTTCGCGGTATTTGAAGCCGGAGACATGCATGGAGAAGGGAATCTTGTACTCCCGTGGAAGGGCGTTGACAATGCGGTGCATCTCTTTCAGGTCATATGCGCTTTCTGTGCTTTCAAAAGCGGCGTCGCGCGGCAGGTTCAGGTGATAGAGATTGTCCGTGGTATCCACGAAAGTCTGGTCACGCACCACTTTGCGGTAATTGTTGATGAAGATATTGCGCATGATGGTGTATATCCATCCTTTGAAATTAGTATCGGGCGTATACTTCTCTTCGTTATCCAGAGCTTTCAGGGATGTTTCCTGCAAGAGGTCGTTGGCTTCTTCACGGTCGGAAGTAAGTTTGTATGCAAAACGCAATAAATCGTCTTGAACTCCGAGCAGGTCTTTTTTAAATGTTATATTGTTCATATGTGCTATGTTTTTTTTCGTTAATCTTGATATTGCAAGTTTACGGAAGTTTTCTCTTTCAGGCAGACGGATTTCAAACACACTTTAGGGGAAAAACTATCAATTGACAGTTTTTAGGTGCTATTTGATAGATTTCGGGTGCAGTTTTCTGTCATTTTTTTGCGATTAATTAAAAAGATGAGTTAATTTTGCGCATTCATTTCATCAAAAGAAGAATGGCTGACGACTCTTTATTTTTGATTGACATAGACAAGATACTTCGGGAAAAGGCTCCGAAGCAGTCTAAGTATATCCCCAAGTTCGTGGTTTCTTATTTGAAGCATATCGTTCATCAAGAGGAATTGAATGTCTTTTTGCGGGAGTCGAAAGATAAAGTCGGTGTAGATTTCCTGAAAGCTTGTCTGGAGTTCCTTGATGCCAATATTGTGGTAAAGGGGGAGGAAAATCTGCCTAAAGAAGGGCTTTATACTTTTGTGTCCAACCATCCCCTGGGTGGGCAGGATGGAGTGGCGTTGGGTTATGTCCTGGGCTCCTTTTATGGTGGCAAGGTGAAATATATGGTCAACGACCTGCTGATGAACCTGCACGGACTGGCGCCGCTTTGCATCCCCATCAACAAGACGGGAAAGCAGGCCAAAGACTTCCCGAGAATGGTGGAGGCGGGATTTGCTTCGGACAATCAGCTCATCATGTTTCCCGCAGGGCTTTGTTCGCGTAGGCAGAATGGGGTCATCCGTGACTTGGATTGGAAAAAGACCTTTATCGTGAAGAGTGTCGAAGCCCACCGTGATGTCGTTCCTATCCACTTCGAGGGGCGGAATTCCAACTTCTTTTATAATCTTGCCAATCTTTGTAAGATATTGGGTATCAAGTTCAATATCGCCATGCTTTACCTGGCAGATGAAATGCTGAAGAATCGTCATAAAACATTTACCATCACCATAGGGAAGCCTATCCCCTGGCAAACTTTCGACAAATCGAAAAGCCCGGCCGGATGGGCGCAATATGTGAAGGATATTGTATATAAATTGTAGAGAGACCGTATTTATATTAAAGAAGAACTACTAACAGAAAAATATGGAAGATGTTATTGCACCGATAAGCAAGGAGCTGTTGAAAGCGGAGTTGACTGAGGAAAAGCGTCTGCGCATGACCAATAGAAGTCATAATCAGATATATATCATTACTGCCCAAGACTCTCCGAATACAATGAAGGAGATCGGCCGTTTGCGCGAGATTGCATTCCGTGCTGCGGGAGGAGGAACGGGCAAGTCTATGGATATTGATGAATATGACATCATGGACAACCCGTACAAGCAGTTGATTGTCTGGAATCCGGAAGCAGAAGAAATTTTGGGTGGATACCGTTATATCTTAGGTACGGATGTGCGTTTTGATGAACATGGTGCCCCTATTCTGGCAACTGCCATATGTTTAACTTTTCGGATAAGTTTTTGAAGGACTATCTTCCTACGACCATCGAGTTAGGACGTTCGTTCGTTACGTTGGAGTATCAGTCTACGCGTGCAGACAGTAAAGGTCTGTTTGCGTTGGATAATCTGTGGGATGGTTTGGGCGCACTGACCGTAGTCATGCCCAATGTGAAGTATTTCTTCGGAAAGGTGACTATGTATCCCAGCTATCATCGTCAGAGCGTGATAAGATTCTTTATTTCCTTCGGAAACATTTTGCGGATAAGGACAACCTGATTACTCCGATGAAACCGTTGCTTCTGGAGTCGGACGAGAATGAATTGGATGCTCTATTCTGTAAAGACTCTTTTAAGGAAGACTATAAGATTTTGAATTGTGAAATCCGTAAGGCGGGGTACAATATTCCCCCGTTGGTGAATGCCTATATGAGTCTTAGCCCTACCATGCGTATGTTCGGTACAGCCATCAATTACGGTTTCGGAGATGTGGAGGAAACGGGTATCCTGATTGCCGTGGACGAGATTCTGGCAGAAAAGCGCATCCGCCACATCGAGTCGTTCATAGCGAGCGAACCGGAGTCGTGCAAGCTTACGTCGGGAGCAAATAAGGTTGTGTCATAGGACTATCCGGAAGAATGCTTGTCGTCTGTTATACCGCTGGCAAGCTATTCCCGTTTATTTTCCTGTATAAATCAAGTGCAAATACATCCGTCATTCCGGAGATGTAATCCAATACCGCCTGTATTCTTTCATAGAGTGCAGGCGCTTTTATGTTGTACTGGCCCGATACGCGATTGATGAGCAGTTGCGAATATGCCTTTTCCGGAGAACATACGGCGTCAATCATCAGTTCGAGCAGGGTACTGATGATACGGAAACCGGCAAGTTCAATGTCCAGCACGTCGCGTGAGCGGTAAATCTTCTTCAGGGAGATGTCTGCACAGTGCTTGTAGGCATTGGCTGGTACTTCGGATATATGGTTGATGAGGCTTCCTTCAAATTCTCCTTTCAGAATCTTTTCTTCATTGTCTACAAAGGCTTGCACGCACTCGCCGATAAGCAGTCCGATAACGCTGGAACGCAGATAGGCTATTTGCTCGTTGGTGTCGCTTACTATCTCCATGGTTTTGAGCCGGTGTGCTCGGCGCTCTTTCGAGAAATAAGAGAGAAGTAGCTCTTTGGTTTCTTGTGTAGTCAGAATTTTCAGTTTATGGGCATCCTCGATATCCATCATCTGGTAGCAGATGTCATCGGCGGCTTCCACCAGATAGACCAGCGGGTGGCGGGCATATTTCAACGGGGCATTGTTCTGCTTCTCCATACCCAGCTCTTCTGCTATGCGGCGAAAACTTTCTTCCTCTGTGATGAAGAAACCAAATTTTGACTTCTTGCCTGCGAGACTCGATGAAAAGGGATATTTCACGATGCTTGCCAGGGTGGAGTAGGTGAGTACAAATCCTCCCTGCCGCCTTCCCTCAAACTGGTGGGTAAGCAGACGGAACGCATTTGCATTCCCTTCAAAGTGAGTAAGGTCCTCCCATTGGGCAGGTGTCAGTTGGCCCTTCAGGGACATTCCTTTTCCCTCGGAAAAAAAGGTGGAAATAGCTCGTTCTCCCGAATGTCCGAAAGGAGGATTTCCCAAGTCGTGTGCCAGGCAGGCGGCCGAAACTATGGAGCCTATTTCGGTGAGGTAGCTGCCTTGCAGTTCCGGGTGGCGGGCAATGAGAACTTTCGATACATCGTTGCCTAATGAGCGGCCTACGCATGATACTTCCAAGCTGTGTGTCAATCGGTTGTGGACAAATACACTACCGGGAAGAGGGAATACCTGGGTTTTGTTCTGCAGACGGCGGAAGGGGGCAGAGAAGACAAGGCGGTCATAGTCACGTTGGAATTCCGAGCGGTTTTCATGGCGTTCCTGGTGAAACTCTTCCAGTCCGAAGCGTTTGGCAGATATGAGCGTATTCCAATTCATCATGATGTTATTTGAGATTTGACGATTTACTATTTACGATTGAAGTTACTATTATTTAACTGCAAATGTATCACTATTTTGTATAAAAAGCCGTATTTTCGCCCAAGTTTATAGTAAAAGGAAGATGAATTGCGAAACTTGAATTACTCGAATTGTAAGAATAGAAGTAGCCCCAATCGTAAATAGTAAATCGTCAAATCGTAAATAACATCATGTTGAACGTACAAATCATCAATAAATCAAAGCATCCGCTTCCGGCTTATGCCACTGAGCTGTCTGCAGGAATGGATATCCGTGCAAACCTTAATGAACCTATTTCGCTGGCTCCGATGCAGCGGTGTCTGGTGCCTACTGGCCTTTATATCGCTCTTCCGGAAGGATTTGAGGCGCAAGTGCGTCCGCGTAGCGGATTGGCCATTAAGAAGGGGATTACCGTGCTGAACTCCCCTGGAACGATTGATGCCGATTACCGTGGTGAAGTTTGTATTATTCTCGTCAACCTCTCTGCAGAAACCTTCGTCATCGAAGATGGGGAGAGGATTGCACAAATGGTGATAGCGCGTCACGAACAAGCATTTTGGCAGGAAGTGGAAGTGCTGGATGAGACGGAGCGCGGTGCCGGTGGCTTCGGGCATACGGGTAAAAAATGAATGGATATTGTTCCGTTTTACGGGTTAAGAATTTATAATTAAATAGATGAGAATCAGAGTAAAAATAATACTTGCGTTGTTGATAGGTACCTTCTGCTTTACTACGTACGGAGTGCAGGCTGCCAATGTTCAAGCTTCTAAGGAGAAAATGAGCGGGTACGGTCGGTCTGAAAAGGCACGGAAGGAATTGAAGAAACGGAAGAAGTCGAAGAAAGCCGACGTTTCGCCCGTAAAGGAGCTTACCCCCGAACAGCAGCGCCGTTACGACTACTTCTTTCTTGAAGCCGCCCGTCTGAAAGTCCAGAAAGACTATGATGCGGCTTTCGATGTCCTGCAACATTGCCTGACGATAAACCCGAACGCATCATCGGCTTTGTATGAGATGGCTCAGTATTATATGTACCTCAAGCAGGTGCCGTTGGGACAAGCCGCCTTGGAAAAGGCGGTGGAGAATGCTCCCCATAATTACTGGTATGCCCAGGGACTTGCCAATCTGTATATGCAGCAAAACGAAACGGAGAAAGCCGCTGCCTTGTTGGAAAATATGGCGGTACGTTTCTCGGATAAGCTGGACCCGCTATACAACTTGCTGGAGATTTACAACCGCCAGGAAGAGTATGACAAAGTTATCGGTATATTGAACAAGCTCGAGGAACGGATGGGCAAGAATGAACAGCTCAGTATGGAGAAGTTCCGCATCTATCTGCAAAAGAAGGACGACAAGAGCGCCTTTCATGAAATAGAAAGTCTGGTAGAAGAGTATCCCAACGATATGCGCTATCAGGTTGTGCTGGGGGATGTCTATATGGCAGAACGGGAAAAAGCAGGAAGCTTATGAGATTTACAAGAAGGTGCTGGCCGAAGAGCCGGACAATGCAATGGCCATGTACTCATTGGCTTCTTACTACGAAGAGACCGGACAGAAGGAGCTGTATGAACAGCAATTGGACACGCTGTTGCTGAACAAGAAAGTGGCTTCGGACACCAAACTGAATGTGATGCGGCAGTTCATCGTGCAGAACGAGCAGGCAGGCAAGGACAGCACACGTGTCATTACGCTCTTCAACCGTATCATGGAGCAGGAGCCCGATGAGGCGCAATTACCTTTGCTGTATGCCCAATATCTTCTTTCCAAAGGAATGAACAAGGAGGCAGGACCGGTTCTGCGCCAGGTTCTGGCGATAGACCCTACCAACACAGCGCTCGTATGACATTGCTGGGGGAAGCTGTGCGCCAGGAGGATTACAAGGAAATAATGAATTTGTGCGAAGCCGGTGTGGAGTCCAATCCCGATATGTTGGAGTTCTATTTCTATCTGGCCATTGCTACAACCAGGCGGAACGGACGGATGATGCCCTTGCCATCTGTCAAAAGGCTTTGTCGCACGTCAAGGACGACAGCAAGAAGGAGGTCGTATCAGATTTTTATGCCATTATCGGTGATGCTTATCACACCAAGAATCTGCATGCGGAAGCTTATGCGGCTTATGATTCCGCTTTGGTGTACAATCCTTCAAACATCGGTGCCTTGAATAACTACGCATATTATCTTTCCGTGGAGCGCCGCGACTTGGACAAGGCGGAAGAGATGAGCTACAAGACAGTGAAAGCCGAGCCGAACAATTCCACCTATCTCGATACATATGCATGGATATTGTTTGTTAAAGGTAATTATGCCGAGGCGCGTCTCTACATAGATGAGGCGATAAAGAATGATAAAGATAGCAGTGACGTGGTCTTGGAACATTGCGGAGATATCTATTACATGACTGGCGATGCGGAAGGTGCCTTGAAATACTGGAAACAAGCCTGGGATAAGGGCAATCGCTCTGATACGTTGAAACAGAAAATACAAAAAAAGAAATATATATCAGATGAAACTAAACCTGCTGAATGATATGGCAAGGACGTGCCGCCTATTGTCCTTGCTGTTGTTGCTGGCTGTGGGGCTTGCCGGTTGCAAGACTTCGCGTCACTCAAGTCCTCTGTCCGGAGAATCTGCCTGCCTTTCCTCCAAAGTGCAGCTGACGGTACCCCATAAAGATGCCACCCTTACTGTGAACGGTACGATGAAGTTGAAGAAGGAAGAATGCATGCAGATTTCCTTTCTGATGCCGATACTTCGTACGGAGGTGGCACGTATGGAAGTCACCCCGGATGAGATTCTGCTGGTAGACCGTATGGGAAAACGTTATGTCCGTGCAACACGTAAGGAACTGAAGGATGTGTTGCCCAAGAAGGCGGATTTTGCCCATTTGGAGAAACTGCTTTATGCTGCTTCCAAACCCAATGGCAAGAAGGTGCTTACCGGCAAGGAACTCGGGATACCCTCTCTGGAAAAGGGAAAGATTGAACTTTCCAACTTCTCGGATAAGCCTTTTGCCCTGACTCCTACCCAGCTCTCACAGAAATATAAAGAGGTGGAGCTGGAAGAACTGCTGGAAATGCTGATGGACCTTTGATTAGTTGATAATTGTCAGATAATCCCTCATAACTTATAACTCATAACTTATGAAGCTTCTCCTTCTCTTCTTTCTCCTCCTTTTGCCGGTTTCTCCGCTCCTTGCCCAGTCCAACAAGCTGATTAAGGAACTGGAAAGCAAGCGTGGTGCCTTGCAGAAACAGATAGCAGAGTCGGAAACGCTGTTGATAACCACCAAGAAGGATGTGGGAAGCCAGTTGAACGGTCTTGCTGCACTGACCGGACAGATAGAAGAGCGCAAACGCTATATTCTGACTATCAATAATGATGTGGAATCCATAGAGCGCGAGTTGTCTTCATTAGAACGTCAGTTGACCCGCCTGCAACGTGACTAAGGGACAAGAAGAAGAAATACGAATCGTCCGTTCAATATTTGTATAAGAACCGCTCCATTGAAGAGAAGCTGATGTTCATTTTCTCTGCCAAGAGCCTGGCACAGACCTATCGACGCATGCGCTATGTACGTGAATATGCTACTTATCAGCGCCTGCAAGGCGAGGAAGTGTTGAAAAAGCAGGAGCAGGTGAACCGTAAGAAGACTGAGCTTCAGCAAGTGAAGGTTGCCAAAGAAGGATTGTTGAAAGAACGTGAAGAGGAGAAAGTCAAGCTGGAAGCGCAGGAGAAGGAACAAAAGTTGTTGGTAGCCAATCTGAAAAAGAAACAGCGGGGATTGCAGAACGAACTGAATAAGAAACGCCGTGAAGCCAATCAGCTCAATGCACGCATTGACCGTCTGATAGCGGAAGAAATAGAGAAAGCGCGTAAGCGTGCGGCAGAAGAAGCGCGCCGTGAGGCAGCCGCACGTAAAAAGGCTGGTGAAAAAACCGAAAAAACGGCAACTGCCTCTACGCCCGCAAAGCCGAAGGCACAGCCTTTGGAAACTTACTCCATGAGTAAGGCAGACCGTGAATTATCAGGGAACTTTGCTAATAATCGCGGTAAGTTGCCGATGCCCATCACCGGCGCGTATATCATTACCAGCCATTACGGCCAGTATTCTGTGGAAGGTTTGCGCAATGTCAAGCTGGACAATAAGGGCATTGATATACAAGGGAAACCGGGTGCCCAAGCCCGTGCCATCTTCAATGGTAAAGTGGCGGCTGTCTTTAAACTGAACGGACTGTTCAATATCCTTGTTCGTCACGGGAATTATATATCAGTCTATTGCAACTTGTCATCGGCCTCGGTGAAGCAGGGCGATGATGTCACCACCAAACAGCCCCTCGGACAAATCTTCTCGGATGGGGCCGACAATGGCCGTACGGTGCTACACTTCCAATTGAGGAAAGAGAAGGAAAAACTGAATCCGGAGCCGTGGCTGAACAGATAATGATAATTTAAATTTTTACTCCTTCCAGCAACTCCAGATACATCCCTATCGCCTCCTCTATCTCCTTGACAAAGATAAATTCATCGGCAGTGTGTGAACGGGCACTTTTCCCCGGCCCCATCTTTAGAGAAGGGAACGGCATCAGTGCCTGGTCGGACAAGGTCGGTGAGCCGAAAGGAGTACGTTTCATGCAATGGCCTTTTGCACTACCGGATGCTCCGGAGCTACGTGTGAAGAGCTTAGCCGGAAGGAGCGGGCTTTGGCTTCACACGTGATGTGTTTCTGTATTTCATCGAATAGCTCATGATTGCTATAACACTCGTTGCTGCGAATGTCTACGACAAAAGTACAACGGTCGGGAATGACGTTATGCTGTGTACCGGCGTTTACCATGGTTACGCTCATTTTCACGGGACCCAGCAGGGAAGATTCTTTTGGGAAACGGTAATCACGAAACCAGGCAATATCATCCAATACCTTATATATAGCATTATCTCCCTCGTTTCGGGCAGCATGTCCCGATTTTCCGGTAGCAGTTACGTCCAGCACCATCAATCCTTTTTCTGCAATGGCAGGTTGCATCTCTGTCGGCTCGCCTACAATGGCAAACTGTATGGGAGGGAGTTCCGGCAATACGCATTCTATTCCCCCCTTGCCTGATACTTCCTCCTCACACGAGGCAAGATATATCAGATTGTAGGCCTGAGTGGTGCGGCACAATGTCAGGAATACTTGCAGCAGGCTGACTACACTGGCTCCGGCATCGTTGCTGCCCAGCCCGTAGAGCTTTCCATTACTTTCCAGCGTTGGTTTGAAAGGATCTTTCCGCCACCCGTTGACGGGTTTTACGGTGTCGATATGGGAATTCAGCAGCAAGGTCGGTTTCTTTAAGTCGAACATCGGGCTGAGGCACCATACATTGTTGCCTTTACGTCCTGTTGCCATGCCTTGCATTTCGATATAGTTCTGCAGATAATCTGCCGCCTTCTCCTCGTCGCGGCTCAAGGAAGGAATGGCTATCAGTGATTTGAGCAATCCGATTGCTTCGGAAGTTAAAGTCGGTATATCGTAAATCATATTCGGTAAATAAATAATCTGGCCGCAAACTTACGGATAAAAAATGAAAAGGACGCCAAACCGACGTCCTTTCTGTTTTTTCAATATTGTTTAGAAGAAGCAACTGAGTGATATCATCAAGTTGCGGTTTTTGTTGCCTGAATCTTTAATGTTCTCTACCAGTCCCCAGTCATAACCGATGGAAATCTGATATTTCTGACTGAATTCGACTCCGGCTTTTAATCCGAGACCGAAATCAAAACGCTTCATGGCATCATCCCCGAATACATTGGTGGAGTTATCATCAAACTCATATTCGTCAAGAATATCTCCTTCTGCCTTGGCTTTGCCAAAAAGACCGATGGCTAAATAAGGACCGGCATTGCCGAATATGGCAAAGTTCTCATTCACTGCATATTTATAGCCAATGTGTACAGGAATTTCCAGGTAGTAGGGATTGAACTTGATAGAAGCAGCAGAGCCTCCGTCTATTTTGGCTCCTTTCAGCGTAAGTAATGCACCCATATCGAGGTAGACTCCTTCTGAAATTTGAGGCAATCCTACTTCAGCCTTTACCCCAGCATGAAAGCCTATTTTACTGTCGAAACCGGTAATGGAGAAGTTACTGGAGTTCATGCCGACTGTTGCTCCCCATCTGAGGTTGTCTTGGGCATTGATGCTTGCTAAACCTATGGTCAGCATAGCCATTAAAAGCAATACTTTTTTCATGTTCATTGAATTTGATTTAGTTTGTATATCACCACAAATATATAGATATTTAATATATTTCTATTGTTTTAATGGTAAAGAAAGTTTCTTTTGTGGATAATTTGCTAACGGATGGTCGGATACTTTAAAGGTAAAGTTTGAATAATTACCCGCTAATATCAAATTAGTTTCAAATGAAACCACTACCTTTGTACCGTATTTACCAATATCAAAAGTTATGACTTATCATCATTTATCTGTCCTGGTGCATCGCCAGGCAGAGAAGTATGGAGACAAAATAGCCCTGAAATACAGGGACTATGAAACTGCACAATGGATACCCATCTCTTGGAAAGAGTTCTCACAGACTGTACGCCGGACTGCCAATGCAATGGTGGCTTTGGGAATAGAGCCACAAGAGAATATCGGTATCTTCTCGCAGAATAAACCCGAATGTCTCTTTACTGATTTCGGTGCATTCGCCAACCGGGCGGTGACTATACCTTTGTATGCTACCAGCTCACCGGCCCAGGCACAGTATATCATCAACGATGCACAGATACGTTATCTGTTTGTAGGCGAGCAGTTCCAGTACGATGCCGCTTTCAGCGTGTTCGGATTTTGCCAGTCTCTGCAGCAGCTCATCATCTTCGACCGTGCTGTGGTGAAAGATCCGCGCGACATGACTTCCATCTATTTTGATGAATTTATGGCAATGGATGAAGAGTTGCAGCACAATGCCATTGTAGAAGAACGTACAGCAGCTGCCTCAGATGATGACCTCGCCAATATCCTTTATACTTCCGGTACTACCGGTGAGCCGAAAGGTGTCATGCTCCATCATTTCAATTATAGAGAGGCTTTCCGCATTCATGATATCCGATTGCCTTTCATGACAGACCGGGATGTTTCCATGAACTTCCTTCCGCTGACCCATGTATTCGAAAAGGCATGGACCTACCTTTGTATACACCGGGGGGTGCAGGTCTGCATCAATCTCCGTCCACAAGATATCCAAACTACTATTAAAGAGATACGCCCTACACTGATGTGCAGTGTACCCCGTTTTTGGGAGAAGTCTATGCCGGTGTGCAGGAGAAGATTTCCCAGGAAACCGGTCTGCGTAAAGCATGATGTTGGATGCCATCAAGGTGGGCAGGACGCATAACATTGATTATTTGCGCCAAGGAAAGACTCCTCCGATGATGCTTCATCTGAAATACAAGTTCTACGAAAAGACCATTTATGCTCTGCTGAAGAAGACGATAGGTATTGAGAACGGTAATTTCTTCCCTACGGCAGGTGCTGCTGTGCCCGATGAAATCTGCGAGTTTGTGCATTCTGTAGGTATAAACATGGTGGTGGGCTATGGTCTGACGGAATCTACGGCTACCGTTTCCTGCTTCCTCAACGAAGGCTATGAGATTGGTTCCGTAGGTACGGTGATGCCTGATGTGGAGGTGAAGATTGGCGAGAACAACGAGATACTTCTTCGTGGTAAGACTATCACTACCGGCTATTACAAGAAACCGGAGGCAACGGCTGCTGCCATCGACCGTGACGGTTGGTTCCACACGGGTGATGCCGGTTATTTGAAGGATAGCATCTGTATCTGACGGAGCGTATCAAAGACTTGTTCAAGACCTCCAACGGAAAATACATTTCGCCGCAGGCATTGGAAACGAAGCTGGCTATTGACCGTTACATTGACCAGATTGCTGTCATTGCCGATGAGCGTAAGTTTGTTTCCGCTTTGATAGTTCCCGTTTATGGCTTTGTGAAGGATTATGCCAAGGAGAAAGGCATTGCATACAACAATATGGATGAGTTACTGCAACATCCCAAGATACAGGCGTTGTTCCGTGCCCGTATCGATACCTTGCAGCAGCAATTTGCCCATTATGAGCAAGTGAAGCGTTTCACGCTTCTGCCGGAACCATTCAGCATGGAGCGTGGGGAACTGACGAATACGCTGAAGCTGAAACGTTCTGTTGTGGCAAAGAACTACAAGGAGCTGATTGATAAGATGTACGAAGAATAAAACTTTGTTTTTTTGTTTATAACCGTCCGACCTGGGGTGAATCTTTTTCATTCCGGGCCGGACGGTCTGTTTTTTATCTCCTTCTTCTGAACAGAAAGAAACTACCCCCTGCACTGCGAGAAACTAATCATCTGTACACTGCTGACTGGCTGTTTTTATGCTCCATATTATTCTTACAACAGCTGTTGTAAGAAAAGAACACAGCTATTATAAGAAAAGAATACAGCTGTTGTAAGAAACTAACATGACTGTGATAAGAATAATGAGATGCGAAAAAATAGTTAGTTTGTCGCAGTGGAGAGGTTAATTTGTCGCGGTGCCGGGGAGGAGTTCTCTTGTAGATAATGAAAGCCTCACTCTTAGGCGAGGGAGAGAAGGGTGATGCCGTAATCTGCTTAAAACCATGCAATAAAGCACCGGTTCTGCCAGCAGCTTTTATTCATTAACTTTTATTAGCAAATAAATCGTCCTTTTCCGATAGGGTTGCGGTTGTACCCCCGGTTTTATATACGAGAGCTTGAAAGAAATCTGCAGAATAAAGACATTTGGATAAGCTTAAATATTAACCGTAACATACTAATAGCCTATGAAGCATACAAAGAAGAAGAAATGAGAGGAACAGTCAATCAGACTGGCCGATCGGGATAACAGATTTCCGAGAATCTGTTTATTAACTTAACACATATTTAATCTAATATTTATTTTCCGAAAAACAGCTTATGAAAAAAAGATTTATGCTAACCTTGGTTTGCCTGATGGCGGCCATTAGCTGGGTAGCAGCCCAAAATTCCCCCATTACCGGTATCGTTATTTCAGCTGAAGACAATGAACCGATTATCGGAGCTTCCGTATTGGTAAAAGGAAGTACTACCGGAGCCGTAACAGATTTAGACGGCAAATTCACTATTACAGATGCACCCGCAGGTGCCACGACACTGCAAGTGTCTTTCGTAGGTATGATAACACAAGAAGTTCCCATCACTCCGGGAACGATAAGAGTCACATTAAAGAATGATGCCAAGCTACTGGATGAAGTGGTGGTAACGGCATTGGGTATTGCAAAGAAAGAAAAATCACTGACTTACTCTACTCAAGTGGTGAACGGCGACGAATTGGTTCGTGCCAAGGACCCCAACATGATGAATGCGCTGGCCGGTAAGACGGCAGGTGTGCAAATCAACAAGAGTTCTTCCGGTCTGGGTGGTTCTTCCAAGGTCATCATCCGTGGTAACCGTTCTGTAAGCGGTAATAATCAGCCTCTTTACGTGATAGACGGGGTGCCGTTCGGTTCCTCCACTAACGAAAATACTTCAACTACCATTGGTGGTGATAATGACAGTGGTAACTACGACCGTGGCGACGGTATCTCCAATTTGAATCCCGATGATATTGAGAGTATGAATATCTTGAAAGGTCCTGCGGCAGCCGCTTTGTATGGTAGCTCGGCTGCCAACGGTGTGGTAATCATCAATACCAAAAGAGGTAAAGAAGGTCGTGCCAGCATTTCTTTCAATACCAATACCACTTTTGATATGGCTGCCTATGGTATTCCCGAATTCCAGAATCATTATACCGGCCAAACGACCAGCTGGGGTGGCAAGATAAAAGGCAGTCCCGACTATACTGACGATTTCTTCAAGACGGGTGTTACCACTATTAACTCTCTTTCTTTAAGTATGGGTTCAAAGGCTATGCAGACTTATTTCTCCTATGCCAATACTTACGGCAAGGGCGTGGTAGAAGGCAACCGTTTGGTGAAACATAACTTTAATTTCCGCGAAACAGCGAATTTCTTCAATAATAAGTTGACGGTCGATGCCAACGTCAATGCCATGTATCAGAAAGGAAACAACCGTACCACTTCAGGAGGTTATTATATGAATCCTTTGGTCGGGTTGTACCACTTCCCGCGTGGTGGTGTAGAGGGTGGTAAAGATTTTAACTACTACAAGGATAACTATCAAGTGTTGAATACCGGACGTAATATTATGGATCAAAACTGGTACAAGACTTCCGGAACCGATATGGAGCAAAATCCTTATTGGCTTATCAACAAAGTGCCTAATGAAGATACGAGGTACCGTACTTTGATAAACCTGAGTGTGAAATACCAGATTAACGATTATTTCAGTATCCAGCTCGTGGTAGCGCCGACTATATAGTGGATAAAGACAATACCCGTATGTATGCAGGTACCAGCCCTATCCTCTGCGGTATGAATGCTGCTGGAACCGGAACCAATGGCCGTTACAGCTATAATGAACAAAGTGAACTTTCTACTTATGGAGATGTCCTCTTTACGTATCAACAACAGTTCGAGAACTTCAGCTTTAATGCATCAGTCGGTGGCAGTATCAATGATTATAATGGCAATGGAACCGGTTTCGATTCCTATCCGGGTACACTCTCCATTCCCAATGTATTTACGATGCAGAATGTGACTCTCAATGCAGGCTCTTTGAGTGATTGGAAAAAACATACACAAAGCCAGAGCGTGTTCTTTACCGGTCAGATTGGTTTAAAAGACCAGCTTTTCCTTGACGTGACGGCACGTAATGACTGGACTTCTACCTTGGCCTATACCAAGTATAAGAACAAGGGCTTTTTCTATCCGTCAGTAGGTCTTACCTGGTTGCTCAACGAAACTTTGAAGTTGCCTTCCTGGATTAGTCTTGGGAAAATCCGTGGGGCATGGTCACAAGTAGGTAACGGTTTGGATACCTATCTCTCCAATCCACTTAATACGATTACAAAGAACGGCAGTATCAGTTTTAATACAACTTCTCCTTTTGATGAGTTGAAACCTGAAAAAACGACTTCTCTGGAATTTGGTACCGAATGGCGCTTCTTTGACAGCCGCTTGGAGTTTGATTTTACTTACTACAAGACGAATACAAAGAACCAGCTCTTCACCTTGCCCGCTCCTTCCGGTTCAGAGTATAATACCTATTATGTAAATGCAGGTGACATTCAGAACAGTGGTATAGAAATTATGATGAACGCCACTCCGGTGATGACCAATAGTTTCCGTTGGAAAACCGGCGTCAACTTTGCCACCAACAAGAACGAAGCCAAAGCATTGGCCGGTGAAGCATTGGGATATTTCCAATTTAGTGGCGGTGAGAGTAATAATGTATGGAGCCGTCTGGAAGTAGGTGGTTCGTTCGGCGACTTTTACGGAACAACTTTTGAACGTGACGATAACGGTAAAATCAAGTTTGGCGATGACGGTCTGCCATTGGTGAACAAATCCGATCCTAAAAAGCTGGGTAACTCAAATCCTGATTTCAATTTAGGATGGAGCAATACGCTTACCTGGAAAGACTTCTCGTTGTATTTCCTTATTGACGGACGCTTTGGTGGTAAAGTGATGTCACTGACAGAAGCCGACCTTGACCAGCAAGGTGTGAGCAAGGCTACCGGTGATGCACGTGACCGTGGATATGTGATGCTCGAAGGGCATAAGATATCCGGAGAGCAGGCTATACAAGATTTTTATAATCTGGTGGGCGGACGTGCCGGTGTGACAGAGTACTATACTTACAGTGCCACTAATATTCGTTTGCGCGAACTTTCCATAGGATACAATCTGCCCCAGGCATGGCTGACTAAGATTGGTGTTATCAAGAGTGCACAAATTTCGCTGGTGGGCCGTAACTTGTTCTTCTTCAAGAACAATGCTCCTTATGATCCCGATGGTATGCTGTCTACCAGCAACCGTTTGCAGGGTGTCGATGTGTTTGGTATGCCTACCAACCGTTCGATAGGTTTCAACTTGAAGGTTAACTTTTAAATAGACTTATAATTATGAAGAATATATTGAAATATACGGCAACTGCGTTGCTGGCAGCTTCCATGTTTACCGCATGTACCGGTGCATTCGATGACTTGAATACCAACCGAAAGGAGTAAGTGACGAAGAATTGAAGCAGGACAACAACTATATAGGCATGCATTTTATTCCGATGATGCAGTCCATCTATTATAATAATGGCGGTGGTACTAATCCGTGGGAATATCAGCTGATACAGAATCTGAATGCGGATATGTGGTCGGGCTATGTAAGTACGGCTACTGCCTTTGCAGGTAATGTAAATAACATTACTTATGCGATGAATGCCGGATGGAATGATAACTGCTGGGATTATGCTTATAATCATGTGATGTCCCAGAGTCTTAAAATTACGCGCAAATGTGAGAAAGACATGGAGACATATTCCCATTTCGCAGCCATCAATACCATTTGTCGTGTGATAGCCATGTCTCGTTTGGCCGATCAATACGGGTGTATTATCTATACTCATTATGGTGAATCGGCTACAGGTGGTACTTATGATTCCGGGCAGGATGTTTACAAGAAGTTCTTTGAAGAACTGAGGGAGGCTGCTGATGAACTGCGTGCAGTGAAGGACAAAGATGTGGCTTCGTTCGCTCCGTTTGACTATGCTTATGGGGGTGACCTCAATAAATGGGCCAAATTGTGTAATACTATCCGTTTGCGTCTGGCCATGCGTATCGTGAAATACGACGCTGCATGGGCAAAGAGCGAGGCTGAGGCTGCATGAATGATAGTAATGGCTGATTGAAACCAATGATGCGAATTTTGGTATTGCTGGAAACGGTTATGTGAACCCGCTTTACGGCCTGGCCTTCAGCTATGGCGACTGTGTGCTCAATGCCAATATTCCCTCTCTGCTGGGAGGGATGAATGATGCCCGTTTGGAAAAGTATGCCACAACAAATGCTGACGGTGATTTCTTCGGTATCCGTAATGGTGTGAAAGGTTTGGAAGAGGGCAAGAACTCGGATAATTACAAGGCGATTGTGAGCAAACCTAATCTGGTTGCAACGTCTCCGGCTATTTTGGCTACTGCCGGTGAAACGATTCTTCTGGAAGCTGAAGCTGCCCTGCGTGGTTGGAATGTGAATGGTAAAGGTACTGCTAAGGATTTGTACGAGAAGGGAGTGAAGGCTTCATTTGAACAATGGGGAGCTGCTGTAGGCGATTATTTGAGTGGCACTACTGCTGCTGTTGCTTATGTGGATCCTATTATTCCGGCAGCCAGTATCGAAGGTCAAAGCAAGGTGACCGCTCAATGGATGAGTCTTTGAGCAACGAGGAGAAATTTGCCAAGATTGCTACACAGCGCTGGATTGCTGTCTATCCCGAAGGTATGAACGGTTGGGCCGAGTTGCGTCGTACCGGTTATCCTAAACTGTTCCCAGTGATGGTAAATTACAGCCAGGGTGAAATTGATACTGACCTTGGACCACGTCGTTTGCCTTTCACCATTAATGAAAAGGACAATAATCCTACCGGTTATGCCAAAGCTGTCGAAATGCTTGGTGGTCCTGATAATGCAGCAACCCGTGTATTCTGGGATGTGAACAAATCGAATTTCTGATATCCTTAATGAGTAAAAGGTATGCCGGAGGCAACTTCGGCATACCTCCTTAATCTCTTGAAAGGGAATCATTTTATTTTGATAGATTTCAAATATCTTCAGATAGAGTTTAAACCTCTGTCTGACTATTCTTGCTTAATATTGTAGCTTGATTTATGTTAGCTGAAAAGAACAAGTTTCGTGCGAAAAATTGAATTAAACTTATTTACTGTATATGAGGAATATCATTAAACCTCTCTGCTTGTTGACCGGTCTGCTTTGTACCCCGGCTGTTTGGCTTCATGCCCAAGTAGATGAAAAGTTGAAAGCCGACATCGTCAGTACGGGTTACGTGCACAGTCCGTTGCCGCTCGACGAGACAAAGGCTTTCGAGACATTCGGCTTGAAAAAGAAAGTGTTGGAAACTGTGATGCTGTGTGATATGGAGGATTTCTCCAAATGGTCGCACAAGGGCATCGGTAAGATTGGTTTGACTGACGAACGGAGCAAGTCTGGCAAGCATAGCCTGCGTCTGGAAGCTCCTGTCCATCCGGAGAAGATTCTCGGCTGGGGGTTGGGACGTGGCACTTGCATGGCCTCTTATGATATAGGAGGTGTGAACTGGGAAGGTTACAACCGTCTGAAGTTCTATATCTATCCCACGTGCGAAGGGGCACGCAGCATTTACTTGAACCTCTATGTGGAAAATGACGGAGAAATAAAAGTACCCGACATTTACGGTCGGGAAGGATACCACGAAATCAACTTGAAAAACAACCAATGGAACGAATGTTTCGTCGAGATGTCCGGGCTGGCGCGCGACAAGGTGACCAAGATTTCATTTGCTATCGAAGTGTTCGGCAAGGAACGCACTATGGGAGATTCCCTCCGTTTCGATGTGGATGCCGTGGAATTGCAGAAAGTGGAGAATCCGGAAACCGTGAAAGGCTGGATGCCCGCACAAAACCGCATCATCTTCTCTACTACCGGTTATGGCATAGAGAGTCCCAAGAGCGCCATTGTCAATGTGGAAAAGCACGGCGGACAGTTCCAGTTGAAGGATGCCGCGACGCAGGCCATTGTCTATACCGGCCCATCCGTAAGGAAAAGACCGGTCTGGGAGAGTTCGAGACGATAGACTTTTCCGACTTCAAGACGCAGGGACGTTACGTCATTCAGGTAGAGGATGTCACCACCTTGCCTTTCTATATCCATAAGGATGTGTGGGAGGATTCTGCCTGGCGGATGGTCAACTTCCTGTTTTGCGAACGTTGCGGTTATCCCGTTCCCGGAAAGCACGGGGCTTGTCATAATGACTTGCATGCCACTTACAACGGACATATTATTCCTATAAACGGAGGATGGCACGATGCTGCCGACATGTCCCAACAGACCTTACAGACGGGAGAAATAGCCTATTCCTTGCTCTTGATGGCCGAACGCGCCAAAGAAAAAGGCAATGTCGACTTGTACAACCGCCTGATGGAAGAGGCTTTGTGGGGAATGGACTATGTGATGAAGACCCGTCTGGGCGATGGCTACCGTGCACAGACATGGGGCACCAACCTATGGACCGACGGTAAGGTGGGCACCGACGATGATGCCGGTCGCCGCGAACTGCTTGTCCATAACGGAGCTTTGGAGAATTTCCTGCTTGCAGGAATTGAAGCGTATGCCTCCATGATGGTTGAGAAGGATGAAGCCCTCAGGAGCAATCTGAAAAAGATTGCAAAGGAAGACTTCGGTTATGCCATGAAACGCTTTAATGAGTTGGGCTTTGCCGAACTGATAAAGAAGGGTGGGGGACATGCCGCCATGGCATCCGAAAGCCAGTATCACGCCAATATTTCATGGGCAGCCAGCATGCTCTACAAGCTGACCGGCGAACAGCAGTATGCCGATGAGGCCGTGAAGGCTATCCGCTACACCTTGCAGTGCCAGCGCACCGAACCGCTGAAAGACAAAGACAAGACCTGCGGCTTCTTCTACCGTGATTTGGCCAGGAAGTCCATTGTACACTATACCCACCAGTCTCGCGACTATGCCTATATGGAAGCCCTTGCCGCCCTTTGCGAGACACAGTCCGGCCATGCCGAGTATGAGCAGTGGATTCGTGCCATGAAACTCTATGGCGGTTATCTGAAGAATATCATGAAGTATGTATATCCTTATGGAATGGTGCCCAGTGGCATCTATCACAAAGATGAAGTGAAGGATTCCGCCAACTTCTATGCCGTTCAGGTAGGGATTCGCAGCGGTGCCGATAAGGATTTTGAGGAACAGCTCGAAAACGGTATCCGTCTGGATAAAGAGCATTATTTGCGCATATTCCCCGTCTGGTTCTCGTTTAAGGGAAATATTGCCGTACATTTGTCTACCGGTAAAGCTGCCGCTATCTGTGCCAGGGTACTGAAGGACAAGGAACTGAAAGACATTGCAGAACAGCAGCTCTTCTGGGTTGTAGGCCGGAATCCTTTCGGGCAGTCCATGATTTATGGGGAAGGCAGCAACTATCCGCAGCTCTACACGGCATTGCCCGGAGAAACGGTGGGAGAGATACCCGTAGGCATGCAGTCCTATTTCAATGAGGACGCGCCCTATTGGCCACAGTTCAATACGGCTACTTATAAAGAGGTGTGGGGCTCTTCGGCAGCCAGATGGCTGATGTTGGTTTCTGAATTCTAAAGCAAGATGATATGAGTGACAAGACTGTTTATTCACGGCGCAACCTGGCCATCGACATGCTGAGGGCATTGACCATGTTCATCATGATTTTCGTCAATGACTTCTGGAAAGTGCATGACGTACCCCATTGGCTGGAACATGCCGTCTATGGTGAGGATTTTATGGGACTGGCGGATATTGTATTCCCCTGCTTTTTGTTTGCAGTGGGAATGTCCATACCTTACGCCATTGAGCGCAGATATGCCAAGGGCTTCTCGGCAGAGTCCACCTTGGGGCATATCCTTTCCCGCACCTTTGCCTTGCTGGTGATGGGGGCGTTTATAACGAACTCGGAGTTCCGGCTTTCACCGGAAGCTCCCTATCCGATAGGAGTATACTGGTTCCTGATGGCCATAGGCTTTATCGGTGTGTGGAACCAATATCCGAAACCGGCTTCCGGCACTCAGAAGAACCTTTTCCGTGCTTTTAAAATAATCGGAGTATTGGTTCTCCTTTACCTTGCCTTCACGTTCCGCAATCCGCAGGGAGGTGTATTCGGTGCCTATTGGGGAATATTGGGCTCCATCGGCTGGACCTATCTGGTATGTGCCGTAATCTATATCTTCAGCCGTGACCGGTTGCAGTATCTGCTGCCTGCCTGGGGTGCCTTTATCCTGATATGCCTGCTGGGTACGCCTTTGCGCGAGGGCTTTGGTGGTGAGGCTATCCTTGCCTTTCCCGAACGCAACTTCTATCAGGGCATGTTGTCCATCCTGCATATCGGCAACGGGGCTTTGCCCGCATTTACAATGGGAGGTGTCATCCTTTCCATTCTCAGCGCCCGCTATGCCGGCAAGGGTGACGGCTGGAAACTCCGCAATGGGCTGACGGTTGCCGTTCTGCTTCTGCTGGTCGGAATTGGGACACACCATTCTGGATTGTGGCCAAGATGGGTGGTACTCCTCCTGGGTGTTCTATGTGACTGCCATTTCCGTGGGGCTCTACACACTGCTCGGCTATCTGGTCAGCCATCAGTCACAGGTTGGTTCAACCTGATACGCCCTGCCGGAACGGCTACGCTGACCACTTATCTGGTGCCTTATGTCTTCTATGGCTTTGCTGATGTGACCGGTGTTGTCCTGCCGGACTGGTTCACACATGGATTCATGGGGCTGGTCAACTGCCTTTGTTTTGCCTTTGTGGTAATCGGCGTTACGTGGGTGATGGAAAAACTGCATGTTAAACTTAAAATTTAGATAGAATGAAAAAGAGCTTTTTACCTGCATTCTTGCTGCTGTTCCTTGCGCTGGGCATGTTCTCGTGCCAGCAGGGAGCTAAGGAAACAACCAAGGAATATCCCATGTTCTGGACGTGGCTGGACTATCGTCCCGGCATGAACTTCGACTCCATCTGCCAAGTGATGAACGACATCGGCATGGATGGAATTATGCTGAATGCGCCGACTCCCGACGATTACCGGGCTGCCATACCGGTTGCCCATAAACACGGAATCGAAGTGTATGCCTGGTTATGGACCATGAATCTGGAACACGACCGTGACAAGATATTGAAGGAGCATCCCGAATGGTTCAGCGTGAATCGTAACGGCAAGAGCCTGGCAGACACTACCGCCTATGTAGCTATTACAAGTTTCTCTGCCCGGCATTGCCCGAAGTCCGCGAGTTCATCAAGGAAAAAATCAAGGCCTACTGCGAAGTGGAAGGCTTGAATGGCATTGCCATCGACTATCATCGTTTTGTGGATGTGGTGCTTCCCACCACCTTGTGGCCCCATTATGGCATTGTGCAGGACCGTGAATACGCTGCGTGGGATTACGGTTACCATCCGGAAATGCTCAGGTTGTTCAAGGAGCAGCATGGTTATGACCCTCGCGAACAGGAAGACCCTTCGCTTGATGTGAAGTGGCGTCAGTTCCGTTGCGACCAGATAACCGAAGTGGCCAATATGATTGCCGAAGTGGTGCACTCCTACGGCAAGACAATGGCTGCCTCCCCGTTCCCCACCCCGAAGATGGCTTCACGCATGGTGCGCCAGGACTGGGGCAAATGGAATCTCGACATCGTGTTCCCGATGGTTTACCATACCTTCTATACGGGCGATGCCAGCTTCATTTCCGACTGTACGGTTGAGAATGTACGCGACAAGAACGATATGACTACACTGTACTGCGGCATGACCGCCACCGACGGCCCGATGATGTTCGAATGCATGGATGCCGCTCTCAACAACGGCGCCCAGGGAATTGCCGTATTTACCATTCATGGACTGCGTTCTCCGGAGGTGAAGAGGCAGTTCAAGGCTTATACGGACAGTGTCAGAGTCGTGCGTGCCGCCAATGGCGGGGTGATAAAGGCTACCCATCCCGAAGTGGCGGATCCCGACCCCTTCAAGCATGAAGCATTATGAAGCTGATGCAGGAACGCATGCAGCAAATCATAGCCAAGGCTGCCGGCAAGGAAGAGCCGGCTCCGCTGGCATTGGGCGAGTACAAGGAGGTGGATTCCTATGACGCGACACGCTGCTACCAAGTGGTGGATGAGAATAGCAAGACTACTTTTGACGTGACATTCTATCTTTACGGCGACGTTGTTTCCGGTTGGGATGTAGCAGTAGCAGACAAGGCTTCTACTAATAAGAAATGAAAGGACGTTTTATGATAGTGAGAGATTACGGGAGCAAACTCCTTCTGCTCTTGGTGTTTTCAATGGTAGGCATGGTTTGTTGCAATGCCCAGAGTGGAAAGAGCTTGTCCGTAAAGAAAGTAATGTGTACGGCTTCACCGGAAGGTGAGGCTGTGCCGTCCTTGCTGGACGAGAACGGGATAGAGTTTCAGCCCCTTGATGTGGTCAACTGGAAAGATTATCCCTACAAGCCGGAAGTGAGTTTCCGCATAGCCCATACGGGGCGCGAAATCCTGCTCCACTACAAAGTGAAGGAAGCCAGTGTGCGTGCAGTGGCCTCCGGAGACAATGGCCGGGTATGGGAAGATGCTTGTGTGGAATTCTTCGTATCTCCCGAAGGTGACGACCGCTATTACAATTTCGAATGTAACTGCGCCGGCAGGCTGCTGATTCAGGGAGGTGCAGTCAATGAGCGCCGTCCTACGGCGAGTCAGGAGGTGCTGGGCATGGTGAAACGTTGGAGCTCGTTGGCCGGCGAACCTTTCGAGGAACGTTTGGGCGAGTGCAGCTGGGAACTGGCCATGGTTATTCCCGTTTCCGCTTTCTTCCAGCATTCCGTCGGTTCTCTGGACGGAAAAACAATGAAAGGGAATTTCTACAAGTGTGGTGACAAACTCCAGACTCCCCACTTCCTTTCTTGGAGTCCTATCGGGCTGGAACGCCCCATGTTCACTGTCCGGCCTTTTTCGGCACCTTGTCTTTTGAATAAATCTTTAGGGTGTTCTGGTGGAATCATTTGCCGTTAGCATTACTTATTGGATTGACAATTGCGGAATTATGTGTTTTTTTATACCTTTGCACTTCCTAAATTGTAAATGCATATATGATTACCGCAGAACAACTGAAAGATATCAAAGAACGTACCGAGGCGTTGAACCGCTATCTGGACATTGAAGGAAAGAAGATACAGGTGGAAGAAGAGCAGCTCCGCACCCAGGCTCCCGGTTTCTGGGACGACCAGAAGGCTGCCGAGGCTCAGATGAAGAAAGTGAAAGGCTTGCAGCAATGGATTTCCGGCTACAATGAGGTAAAGACCTTGACTGACGAGGTACAACTGGCTTTCGACTTTTACAAAGACGAACTGGTGACTGAAGAGGAAGTGGACGATGCCTATGCCAAGGCAATCACTGCTGTCGAGGCCCTCGAACTCAAGAATATGCTTCGCGAGGAAGCCGATCAGATGGACTGTGTGCTGAAAATTAACTCTGGTGCCGGTGGTACGGAGAGCCAGGACTGGGCAAGCATGCTGATGCGTATGTATCTGCGCTATGCCGAGACTCACGGCTATAAGGCCACCATCGCCAACCTGCAGGAAGGAGACGAGGCAGGTATCAAGACTTGTACCATCGAGATTTCCGGCGATTATGCCTACGGCTACCTGAAAGGTGAGAACGGTGTACACCGCTTGGTGCGTGTTTCGCCCTACAATGCCCAGGGCAAGCGTATGACTTCTTTTGCATCCGTGTTTGTCACTCCCTTGGTAGATGATACCATCGAGGTGAACATCGAACCTGCCCGCATGTCATGGGATACCTTCCGAAGTGGTGGCGCCGGTGGACAGAACGTCAATAAGGTAGAGTCCGGTGTCCGTCTGCGCTATCAGTATAAGGATCCATATACGGGCGAAGAGGAAGAAATCCTGATTGAAAATACCGAGACGCGAGACCAGCCCAAGAACCGCGAGAACGCTCTCCGCCTTCTCCGTTCCATGCTTTACGACAAGGAACTTCAACACCGCATGGCCGAGCAGGCAAAGGTGGAAGCCGGTAAGAAGAAAATCGAATGGGGTAGCCAGATTCGTAGCTACGTCTTCGACGACCGCCGCGTGAAGGACCACCGTACCAACTTCCAGACCAGTGATGTGAATGGTGTGATGGATGGAAAGATAGACGGCTTTATCAAAGCTTACCTGATGGAGTTTGCAGGAAGTGGCGAATAAATTTTCTCCCTTTCATTTGCATTCTTCCCGAATTTCTTCTTACTTTGTTCATCGTTGAACTTTAAACTATAAAACACACCATGGGAAAAAGTAAAAAGAAAGCAATGCACAGCCAGAAGGAAGAGCAACAAGCCAAGAAAGTGATGATGACGATGGGAGTAATAGCCATTGTATTGGTCATCGCCATGTTTGTGGCTTACTCTTACTGGGGCTGATAAATCACTGGAAACGACATGCCGCAGGAGATAGAACGGAAATTCCTCGTGACGGGAGAATACAAGCCACAAGCGTATGCACACAGCCGTATCGTACAAGGATACATCAGCAGTGTACGTGGACGGACAGTACGGGTGCGCATCCGCGATGAACGGGGATTTCTCACCATCAAGGGTGCATCCAATGAATCGGGAACCAGCCGCTACGAGTGGGAAAAGGAAATTCCGCTGTGCGAAGCGCGGGAATTGCTGAAGCTGTGCGAACCGGGTATCATCGACAAGACCCGTTACCTGGTGCGCAGCGGACAGCACGTCTTTGAGGTGGATGAATTCTATGGCGAGAACGAGGGACTGACTGTGGCCGAGGTGGAACTCTCCTCGGAAGACGAGCCTTTCGTGAAACCTGCATTCATCGGACGGGAGGTGACGGGAGATGTCCGCTACTATAACTCGCAACTGATGAAACACCCTTTCACCACGTGGTAGCAAACCAATTGTATGCCGTACTTGTTTAATCGTCATGGAGAAACTTTACGACTACCTGCCAAGAGAACTGGTCACCTTCCTTTTGGTCACTGTATTCTCTTTACTCATCGGGCTTTCACAGCGTAAAATCAGCTTGAAGCGCGAAGGGGAAACTACGCTTTTCGGTACCGACCGCACCTTCACTTTTATAGGCATTCTGGGCTATCTGCTCTATATCCTCGACCCTACGGGCTATCGTCTGTTCATGGGAGGAGGAGCCATTCTGGGACTGCTGCTCGGACTGAACTATTATGTGAAGCAGTCACAGTACCATGTGTTCGGAGTAACCACCATCATTATTGCACTCATCACCTACTGCATTGCTCCCATTGTGGCCACGCAGCCGTCGTGGTTCTACGTCATGGTCATAGTGACCGTCCTGCTCTTCACCGAGCTGAAACACACCTTCACGGAACTGGCCCAGCGCATGAAGAACGACGAGATGATTACGCTTGCCAAGTTCCTTGCCATCAGCGGCACTATCCTGCCGATGCTGCCCAATGAGAATCTTATTCCCGGCATCAACCTGACGCCATACAGTATTTGGCTGGCCACGGTGGTTGTATCGGGCATTTCCTACCTTTCTTATCTGTTGAAGCGTTACGTTTTCCATGAGTCGGGCATTCTGGTTTCGGGCATCGTGGGAGGCTTGTACAGCAGCACGGCTACCATTTCCGTACTGGCGCGAAAGAGCCGTAAGGCTTCTGTGCAGGATGCTCCCGAATATGTGGCGGCCATGTTGTTGGCGGTCAGTATGATGTTCCTCCGTTTCTTGATATTGATAGGTATTTTCAGCCGGGAGACGCTACTGGCCATTTATCCCTACCTGCTGATAATGTCGGTGGTGACGGCAGCCGTGGCATGGTATCTGCATTCCAAGCGGAAACGGGTGGACGACGGCACGCAGACCACGGAGGACGAGGACAGCAGTAATCCGTTGGAGTTTAAAGTGGCGCTGATTTTTGCCATGCTGTTTGTCGTGTTCACTATCTTGACACACTATACGCTGGTGTATGCCGGTACGGGTTGGCTGAACCTGCTCTCTTTCATTTCGGGCTTCAGTGACATCACTCCTTTCATCCTGAACCTGCTTCAAGGGACGGGCAGCGTGGCGGTGCTGGTAATTACGGCTTGCAGCATGCAGGCTATTGTCAGCAATATAGCGGTAAACATGTGCTACGCGTTATTCTTTGCCGGTGGAAAAAGCCCTTTGCGGCCGTGGATATTGGGGGGATTCGGCTCTGTTATTGCCGCAAATATCTGTCTGTTACTTTTCTTCTATTTTCTCTAAATTGCTTTCTTTTTGCTTTTTTAACTCCGAAAGTCTCGTAAATGCATGAAAAAGGGGCTATTTTTGCCGAATTCATTGTGACAAAACTCGAACGGGAAACGTCTAATACCAAGACAATAAACATGAATAGTCACTAAATATAAAAACGCAATGAGAACAAAATGGACTGTGCTGCTATGGATGCTGATGATTTCGGGACTGCTTGCAGCGCAAAACACGGCAAACACTTCTTTCCAGGTTAAAGGAATTTTGCTCGACTCACTCACCCAGGAGGGTGAACCTTATGCTACCATTAAAATCGTGAAGAAAGAGGCCCCTGCAAAGGCGCTGAAAATGCTGGTAACGGATATGAAAGGCCAGTTTCAGGAAAAAGTTCCCGGTACGGGCAACTTCGTGATGACCATCACTTCCGTGGGACGTACTCCCATCGTGAAGGACTTTTCTGTGAAGGCAGGGGAGAAGCTGGTGGACTTCGGTACGCTGTATATCGTAGATGCTTCCAATGAGTTGGGACAAGTGGAGATTGTAGCTCAGAAGCCTCTGGTGAAGGCAGATATCGACAAGATAGAGTACAATGTGCAGGATGACCCTGACGCCCAATCGAACTCCGTGCTGGAAATGCTCCGCAAGGTACCGTTGGTAACGGTGGATGGCGAGGACAATATTCAGGTGAACGGGAGCAGCAGCTTCAAGGTATACGTCAACGGAAAGCCCAACAACATGATGAGCAACAACCCGACGGAAGTGCTGAAAAGTATGCCTGCCAACAGCATTAAGCATATCGAGGTGATTACCAATCCCGGCCCCAAGTATGATGCTGAAGGTGTGGGCGGTATTCTGAACATTGTCACCGTGGGTAGCGGACTCGAAGGCTATACGGCTACGTTCAGTGCCAACGTCAGCAACCGCGGTGCAGGCGGTGGAGCATTCGGTACGATAAAGAGCGGCAAGCTGACTGTCAGCGCCCGCTACAACTACAATTATAATGACCAGCCCCGCAACTACAGCAGCGGCAGCCAGCATGTGACGTCGGAAGCTGTTACGGAGAATTCTTCCAATCTGGACTATGACGGCAGTAACAAGGGCTACGGTTCCTTCCAGTCGGGCAGCATGGAGGCCAGCTACGAAATAGATACACTGCGCTTGGTCACTATGTCTTTCGGACTTTGGGGTGGCGGAAACAAGAGCAACGGCTCTACGGACTACATCGCCACCTTTCCGGAGAACATAAACGCCGCTCCCATTTATAGCTATTCGGCTTTCAACCGCAGCAAGTCTTCCTGGTATTCCATCGATGGAGGTGTCGACTACCAGCGTCTGTTCAAGGTGAAGGACCGCATGCTGACATTCTCCTACAAGATAAACACCCGTCCGCAAACGTCGGATTCCTACACGGAATATGAAATAGACAAAGGCTATAATCCCGATTGCTGATTATCTGAAACGTCTGAGAAATTTGCATAACGACGGCGAGCAGAACACCACCGAGCATACTTTCCAGGCCGACTATACCACGCCTATCGGCAAGCTGCATACGCTGGAGGCTGGTGCCAAGTACATCCTGCGCAACAACTCTTCGGAGGACGACCGTTTTGATGCAGACGATACCGGAAAGTATGAATACAACAAGGAGCAGAGCTCGCACTACAAGCATCTGAATGATATTATTGCCGCCTATCTGGGATATGGGCTGAAAGTGAAAAGGCTGTCCGGCCGTTTGGGAGTGCGCTACGAGCATACCATCCAGGATGTGAAGTATCTGGTGGGGCGTGGCGAGGACTTCACAAAGAACTTTGACGACGTAGTGCCTTCCGCCTCCATCGGCTACAAGCTGACGGATATGTCCAATCTGCGCTTGGGCTACAACATGCGTATCTATCGTCCGGGAATCTGGTACCTGAATCCGTATCTGAATGATACCGACCCCTCCTACATCAGTCAGGGTAATTCGGAACTGGACAGTGAGAAGAGCCATGCATTCAATTTGAGTTATAGTAATTTCACGCAGAAGTTCAATATTACCTTTCAGCACGCTATTCATTCACCAACAACAGTATTGAGAATGTAACGAAGCTCATGCCCGATACGGAGATTGAGGGATTGAAGAACCCCACGGGAAAGGATGTGCTCTATTCTACCTACGCCAACATCGGTAAGACCCGCCGTGCCAGTGTGAGTGCTTACGTCAACTGGAACGCTACTCCCCGTACACGTATCTACATGAACATGAGCGGTGATTATTCTTACATGGAGGCAGTGAGGGCATGCGTAACGACGGCTGGAGCCTCTTTGCCTACGGTGGTGCACAGCAGACGCTGCCCACGATTGGCGCATCAGTCTGAATGTCTTCGGACAGACGCCGTGGATTATGCTGCAAGGTAAGGGTAGCAGCTTCTTCGATTATGGCTTGAGTGTCAACAAGTCATTCCTAAACAAGCGTCTCACTTTGTCCGCTTTTGCCAGCAACTTCTTCAAGAAGTATATGGACCAGAGCTCTACTACCGAAGGTGCCGGCTTTATACGCGAAAGCAGCTATAAGTATAGCCGCCAACGTTTCGGCATAAGCGTCAGCTACCGCATCGGCGAGCTGAAGGCAAGCGTGAAGAAGGCTGCACGCACCATCAGCAATGACGATGTGAAGAGTGGCGGTAGCGGTTCCGGTGGCGGCGGTGAATAGACTACTACGAATTCATTTACGGATATATCAGGCAGGTGACTGTTCCGTCCATTGTCATGACGATGAGACGGTGGTCACCTGCCTTCTTCAGTGAGGTGACCGCCGAATGGGATACTTTATGGCTCCAGGCTATCCCGCTTCCGTCTGTCCGCACGGCATGGACCACTCCGAATTCGGTAGGATGAACACATACTCTTCCGTGGTTTCCATGGCGGGTGGGGATGAAATTACCTTCATACGGCATCAATGTATTCCAAAGTGGAGTGTAGTTTCCTTTTGAGACATCTGCTGCCGTAATGTTGTTCTTGATTCCTTTTATGTACATGGTCTTTCCATCCGGAGAGAAACCGATTGATTCGCGTCCTTTCGCTTCATCCGATGCCCAGAGGATTTTTCCGTCTTCCGGGTTGAAGGCGCGTACAAAGTAGTCGGAACTGAGCACTATGACCTGTTCTGATGCTTTTCCATTCTTCCGGTAGGGCAGCACTGTGGGCCAGCAGGCTCCCGGAGAGAAGTATCTTCCGCGTTCGGTGTCGAATTCCCATACTTTTTTCCCGGTTTTCCGGTCGATGGCATAGAACATGGCTCCCCAGGTTCCGATATAGATGCGTTCGTGGTCTATAGCCGGGCGGGACTCGATGTAGCCGTTCAGTCCGTCGGTAACCCAATTGAGCGTGCCGTTTGCCAGGCGGATGGAGTAGAATTTTCCGTTGCTGCTGCCTGTATAGACATTGCCGTTTGCTACTGTAGGGCAGGTACAATGGGGTAATCCGTGTTGAATTTCCAACGGGCGGAACCTTGTTTTTTGTCCAGTGCATGAATAAACCCGTCGCAGGAAGTGACAACCACCAGTTGGGAAGTGATGAAGGGAGCCGAGAAAATCTTATTTCCTGTGGCATAAGTCCATACCGTTTCTCCGTTGCGGGCATTCAGGGCATGAACCATTCCTGCCGTATTGGTATAGATATACAGTTCTCCGTCAATGCTTCCTTGTGAGGCAACGTCGGTTACGTCTTTCTGCTTCCACACCTCACGAACGGCAGGATAGGTGCTGTTGATGCTGAAATCAGGGCGGTAGTAGACGGTATCTTTCTTTTCACCCGGAATGTTCGATGAAGCAATAGCTGTTGCATTCAGGCGGACAACATTCCATGCGGGACGGGTTTCCGTTTGGATGATGCGTTCGCAGAAGGTGATGGAATCTTCGTTGACTGTGACGAGATTATAGCCACCTATCGGGTCTTCCCTCCGCAGGAGGAGCGCCCGATGACTGCCGGAATGCCTTCGGCGTCATAAGCGCGGTTGGTGTGCAGGTGTCCGGCAAGAGTCACCAGTACATTGCGTGTTTTGAGAATATCCGTCACTTCGTACCAGTTACTTAAATCCCGGTTCAGTGGAAATGGTTGACGAAAATGACCGGCAGTTCTTTAGGGGTGGCCCGTACAATGGAGTCCAACCAGAGTATTTCCTCACGTGGAATGTGGGGAGGCCCCATGCGCAGGCTTGGTCCGGTACCACAACCGATGAAGCGTACTCCTTGCCAATCGTAGCAGAAGTGGGATGCTTGGAAAATCTTGTTGAACATGGTGCAGCCGTTTTCGCTCCAGTTCACGTCGTGGTTTCCCGGTAGCAGCAGATAAGGTTTCCTGAAGCCTTCCAGAATTTCCTGCAGCAGCAGGAACTCTTTTGTATCACCGAATTCGGTGACATCTCCACTGAGAATCGTGAAGTCCACGGCAGGATTGGCATTGATGTCTTCAATGGATTGCCGCAGGTCGTCTTCGGCATAAGCGAAGGAATTGAGGTGTACGTCACTGAGCCAGGCGAAAGTGAACGAGACGCGGTTACTTTGTCCGTAAGATAGTGCGGACATTGCCATCATGCAGATGGCCAATAAGATACGTTTCATGATGATGATTGGTTTGAATTTGCCCAAAGATAGTGATAATTCTTTTATTAATAAATAATATGTATTGGTTCTCAGGGGAATATTGTATTTTTGTTGATAAGGAATGAACGGAAAATATAGTAACCGGCATTGTAACATTTTCAAGTTCTTTGTATCTAAAGAGTGAATTAAAAAGTGTACAGTGATGGAAAAGTTATTTCTGACTTTAGTATTGTTTTGGTTTTCTGTCTGTTCTTTTGCAGAAGATTACTCTTTTTCGGTGATAAAATCGGGTATAGGAAAGAAGTCTGTCATTTTTATTCCCGGCTTTGCGAGTTCGGGAGACGTCTGGAAGGAGGCAGTGGCGGAATTGGGAACACATTATACCTGCTACGTGTTGACTATGGCTGGTTTTGCCGGTGTACCGCCGGAAAAAAATCCATCCTTCGAGGGCTGGAAAAACGAGATTGCGACATTCATTAAGGAAGAAAGGATTGACAGCCCCATACTCGTAGGGCACAGTATGGGAGGCGGACTGGCACTTGCTGTTGCAGCAGACTTTCCCACACTCGTTGGAAAGATTGTCATAGTGGATGCTTTGCCTTGTTTGATGGCTTTGACCCACCCAGACTTTAACCCCGTAGCGATAAAGACTGTTCTGATATGATTACCCGGATAACTGCCATGAACCACGAGCAGTTTGTCCGGATGCAGCGAATGAGTGTGGCTAGTTTGACAACGGACTCTTTGAAGTTTGACGAAATCGTGGAATGGGGTGCAGCCTCTGACAGAAAGACGTATGCCGCGATGTATTGTGACTTTGCGAACACGGATTTGAGGGAGCGAATCAGAAGTATTGCCGTTCCGGTCCTGGTTTTGCTGGAACCGCATTTCAAGAATATAGCATCTATTGTAAATGAACAGTATAGGAATCTGCACGGAGTGCGGTTAAGGTATGCCGAGCAGGGACTGCATTTCATGATGTTTGATGATAAGGAGTGGTTTATGAATGAGCTAACCGGTTTTATAAAAGAGTGACGAGTGGAGTTTGAGGCTATATATAGGGAATATTGGAGTAAGGTGTTCCGTCTGTGTATGGGATATGTGAATGATTATGGTCTGGCCCAGGATATGGCTCAGGAGACATTTGTTGCCGTTTGGCAGAAACTGTCGTCATTCAGAAATGAGGCAGCAGTCGGTACTTGGATTTTTCGTATTGCCACCAATCGCTGTCTTCGTCAGTTGGAACGGCAGAGCCGCATGGTTCCGGTTACTCTCTCGACCGACCTGCCCGAAGAAGAAAGGACGGGTATCGGTCTGCGGCTTCGTCTGTTGTACAAACTCATTGCCGAACTTCCGGAGATGGACCGCATCCTCATTTCACTCGAATTGGAAGATGTCAGGCAGGCAGAGATTGCCCGAATCACTGGTCTGTCTGAAGGTAATGTCCGGGTGAGGATTCATCGAATCAAAGCATTGTTGACAAAGAAAATAAGAGCGTATGAAGAGTGACATAGATATAAAAGAATTGTGGCGGAAACAGGCTGTCCCATTTGCCGACTGTTCCGGATTATTCAAGGAGGTAAATCACTTCAAGAGAAAGAAGGTTCTTGAACTGATAGTGCTTAATGCGGTTTTATGGATGACCATCTGCTTTGTTGCGTTTGTCTGGATATACTTTAAGCCGCAATTGTTGGTTACGAAGATAGGGATTCTTTTGACAATCGTGGCTATGGGCACTGTTGCTGTGTTCACTCATAAGATGATTCCCTTGTATAGAATTGTGGATGAGGAGCAATCCAACCGGGAGTATCTGAATGAGTTACTTGCCGTGAGGCGTAAGGAGAACTTTATGCAAACCAAGCTGATGAACTTTTATTTCATCTCGTTGTCTGTAGGAATAGGACTTTATATGTACGAGCATATTCAGGAGAGTTCACTACAGTTCAGGGTCGTTGCCTATTCGGTTTTCCTTCTGTGGGTTGGTTTGAACTGGTTTGTTTTTCGTCCCCGAATTATCCGGAGGAACAGACAGAGACTTGATAGTTTGATTGTCCGGGTGGAGAGGATCAAGACGCAAATAGATGAACTTTAGGGTATTGAATTGCCCAAAAATCCCTTTTTGAAGCTTGCACTCTCTGCTGAATAGAGAAGTGCGGGTTTCGGGAGAGTGGAAATGGGCAATATTTTTCAGACAGAAGAACAAAAGAACATATTTATTTCCTCTCTTTTGTCTTTTTGTTCTTCTGTCTGAAAAATAAATCTGCATCATCTGCGTCTGAAAAATGGTGTATAGTCTGTTCCAATACACCCGTTTTTAGCATAAGATGTCATTTGGGAATCGTTGAGAATCCCAGTTTCTCCAGTCCTTTCTGCACATCCGGATGACTCATGAAGAGCTTCCACAGCAGCCCCGACCGGTAATTCTCAATCATCACGGCTATCGGGCCCTGGTCGATGGCGAGGTAGCGTCGGGGATACCAGTTGTCCGTCTGGCTGAAGGCATCATAGAAGCCATAGGGTCCGAAGACTTTATCGCCCATCTCGTAGAGATGCCGCATCACCTGCAGCGACTGTTCCGGGGTATAGACGATGGATGACAAGGCGGCAGTTGGAGAGATGATTCCCTGGTCGTCGCGTTCGTTGGGAGCGTGGGCGGCATATCCGTTGACGGAGTAGCTGGCTGTCAGTCCCCAGCAGTCGGGCCCGAAACCTTTGTAGTGCTTGGGGTTGCGGACACAGTAGGCACGGTTCACAAGCGTCAGGTTACGCATCTCGTCGAAGTAGTTGGCGCAGTATTCATCCTTCAGCGATGGGTCGGAGGCCGAGGAACGAGTATTGTGCCAGAAGAGCGGTCCGGCTTCTGTGCTTGATAGCGCAGATGCAACTCGATATTCTCCACTTTATGAGGGTCTACAATGGCCCCGTTCTGCGCCCAGCCCTCGTGATAGACTGCTGCAGGCACGCCGTGGGTAGGCGAGGCGGCGGCAAGGATATACATGATGAGGCATTCGTTGTAACCGTGTACGGGAAAGTTCATTTCCCAACCGTATTCCGGACTCCAGTGCCAATAGAGCACGTTCTGGCCGTTCTGGCGGTAGAAGTTCCAGTCCACTTCGCGCCACAGCTTGTCGATGCGGGCGGCGAGGGCTTGCTCGGCGGGCGAACCGTCGATGTAGTACTGGTGGACGGAGAGCAGCGCCTGCATGATGAAGGCTGTTTCTACCAGGTCGCCGCCATTGTCTTTCTGCCCGAAGGTTTCACCTTGCCCGTATCGCCATACCACCAGTGTGGGTAGGCACCGTGGAAACGGTCAGCGGTTTCGAGGAAGGAGACGATTTTCTCCATTCGTTCCAGCCCTTCCTGGCGGGTGACATAGCCGCGGTCTATACCGGCAAGTATAGCCATGATGCCGAAGCCGCTTCCACCGGACGTGATTACGTTCTGGTCGTTCTCCGGATAGACACCGTCCATGTGGATGCGTTCGCGTGCCAGTCCGCTGTTGGGCTCGGCACCTTCCCAGAAGTAGTTGAAGGTACGGCGCTGTACGGTGTCCATCAGGCATCGTCGCTCAGCCGGTCTTCTTTGGCGACGGGGCTTTTGCATTGCGTGAAACCGAGCAACAGCAGGAACAATAATAAACTGTATTGTATTTTCATTGTACCAATGCTTACTTGTTTTTTATCATTTACTTATCTATATTCATTGCACGGTCAATTCAACAAGTATAGGACAGTGGTCAGAAAGATAGCTGTTCTCTGGTTTGTCTTGGATAACGCGGTAGCGGTCTATCTTTGCGCTTTTAGTCACGAAGACATAGTCCAGCAGTACGCGTTCCTCCACCGGCAGACGGCCGAAGTCATGGAAAGACCAGGACGGACCGTAGGTGACGGCAGCTGTCTTTGCGGCATTTTCCATTCCTCCTTTTCCAGCGTTTGCAGAGGTTCTTCACCGGGCGTACAGTTAAAGTCACCAGTGATGATGGCGGGCATGTCCGGTGCTATCTCCTTGATTTTGTCGAGAATGAGTTGCACGCCCTCTTTGCGGGCTGTCTTTCCGTCGTTGTCCAGATGGGTGTTGAAATATACAAACTTTTGTCCGTTGTTCTTTTCCTGCAGTATCGCCCAGGTGGTGACACGGTTGTAGGAAGCGTCCCAGCCCTTGATGCCGATAGTTTCGGGTTGCTCGCTGAGGGAGAAATTGCCGTATTCCACCAGTGTAAATCGGTCGGTCCGGAAGAATATCGGGCAGTATTCGCCTGCTTCCTTGCCGTCGTCGCGCCCCACACCGAGTGCTGTGTATTGCGGCAGCCCGCGTTTTAGGTCTTCCATTTGGTTGTGAAGCACTTCCTGCATGCCCAGCAAGTCGGGGCTGTAGTAGGCTATCATACGGCAGGCGTCACCCTTGCGGTAATTCCAGTTGTTTACACTGTCCGAAGGAATATCCAGGCGGACATTGAACGTCATCACTTCCAGCGGCTGTCCGTTCTGTGCGGAGGGCTGGCTCTTGCAGCTGCCAAGGAGCAGAATGCTGCAAAAACAAAGGAGTAAAGTAGTATATCTCATGTTTTCTTGTTTTTAGAGTGCAATTATTAAATTATTTTATTTATTTCAGTGTCAGTCGGGCTGTCTTTTCTGCCTGGCTGCTGCCACCTATCATCACATTGAAATCTCCCGGCTCGGCCACGTGGTTGAGGTCGTAGTCGTAGAAGCGGAGCAGCTCAGGGGTAATCTTGAAGGATACGGTCTTACTTTCGCCCGCTTTCAGGAACACCTTTTCAAAGCCTTTCAGCTCGCGTACGGGGCGGGTAATGCTGCCTACGAGGTCGCGGATATAGAGCTGCACGACTTCTGCGCCGTCACGCTTACCGGTATTGGTCACGGTGACTACGGCAGTGGTGGAGCCATTTTGTCCCATGACCGGGGTACTGAGGGCGATGTCGCTGTACTGGAAAGTGGTGTATGAGAGCCCGTAGCCGAAGGGATACAGCGTTCATTGTCCACATCCAGATAGTTGCTGCGGAACTTCTCGAACCAATTGCCGGCAGCCAGCGGGCGACCGGTATTCTTGTGGTTGTAGAATAAAGGTATCTGCTACGTTCTTCGGGAAAGTCATGGTCAGCTTACCGCTTGGGTTCACGTCACCGAACAGTACGTCGCCGATGGCGTATGCCGCTTCACTGCCACCGAACCATACGTTCAAGATAGCGGGCACATGTTCCTGCTCCCAGGTGAGCGTCAGCGGTCGGCCGGTGAAGAGGGTCAGTACAACGGGCTTTCCGGTCTTCAGCAAGGCTTCCAGCAGGGTGCGTTGCACGTCGGGGATATCGAGGTCGGTACGGCTCGAGCTTTCACCGTTCATTTCGGAAGACTCGCCCAGGGCGGCTACAATCACGTCGGCACCGGAGGCCACCTTCAAAGCTTCGTCCAGCAGTTCCTTATCCGTACGGTTGTCCCGGCCCAGCGATCGGCCGAATAGGGTGGCGCGTTCCTCGTAGGCTACATCACCGATGAGGTTGCTGCCTTTGGCGTAGGTGATGTTCACCCGGCCGGCTGTCATTTCTTTCAATCCTTCGTACAGAGAGGGATAGTCGTCCAGGCGTGCGGCAACACTCCAGGTACCGGGCATGTTGCTGCGGGTATTGCCCAGGGGGCCGATGACGGCGACGGTGCCTTGCTTCTCCAAAGGAAGGACGGGACGAGAAGACTTCTTGCCTTGTCCCTCAAAAGGTTCGTTTTTCAGCAGCACAAAGCTTTCGGCGGCAATCCGGCGTGCGGCGTCGCGGTGCTCGCGCGTGAAGATGTCGCGTGCGGGACGGCTGAGGTCGCAGTATTTGTAAGGGTCATCGAACAGCCCTAACTTGTATTTCGCTTCAAGGATGCGGCGGCAGGCTGCATCCAGCGTCTTCATGGTTATTTTGCCTTCGGTGAGCGACTTTTTCAACGTGCCCACGAAACCTTCGCTCACCATATCCATGTCCACACCGGCGTTGAGCGCACGAGCGGAAACGGTCTGCAGGTTGCCGATTCCGTGTTCCACCATTTCGGAGATACCGGTAAAGTCGGTCACCACAAAACCGTTGAAGCCCCATTGTTTGCGCAGCACGTTTGTCATCAGCCAGTGGTTGGCGGTGGCGGGCACGCCGTCCACTTCGTTGAAGGAGGCCATCACACTACCCACTCCGGCGCGGACGGCTGCTTCATAGGGGTACATGTATTCGTTGAACATGCGGTTGCGGCTCATGTCTACGGTGTTGTAGTCGCGTCCGGCTTCTCCGGCACCGTACAGTGCGAAGTGCTTGACGCATGCCATGATTTCGTCGTTCCGTGTCAGTTGGTCGTTCAGGTCTTTTCCCTGATACCCCAACACCATGGCGCGGGCGATGGCACCTCCGAGGAACGGGTCTTCGCCCGACCCTTCGGATACACGTCCCCAGCGCGGGTCACGGCTGATGTCCACCATCGGGCTGAAGGTCCATGAGATGCCGTCGGCACTGGCTTCGATGGCGGCGATGCGGGCAGACTGCCCGATGGCTGCCATGTCCCACGTGCAGGAGAGGCCGAGGGGGATGGGGAAGATGGTCTCATAGCCATGTATCACATCCATGCCGAACAGCAGGGGGATGCCCAGGCGGGAGTTCTCTACGGCCAGTTTCTGTACGTCGCGTATCTTGGCCACTCCTTTCAGATTGAAAAGCCTCCCACGAGCCCCTGCTCAATCTTCTTGGCCACGTCGCTGCTCTTTGCCTGACCGGTGGTGATTTCTCCGGTCACGGGCAGGTTGAGCTGGCCGATTTTCTCTTCCACAGTCATCCGGCGCATCAGTGCGTCGATGAAGCGGTCCATGTCCTGCGGAGACTTCTGCGCCTGCACGGTGACGCCTATTAAAGCGGTCGCGAGCAGCAGACTTGTTCTCTTGAAAATTTTCTTCATATTCATATTGAATTAATTGTTTGTAAGTATGTTCCCTTCATTGTTTTTAGATTGCCGTCACTCTATTGCAGTGGCGCTATGACTTCTTTGCAACGGTGCTGCAATTTCTCTGCAGTGATACTGCAAACGATTTGCAGCGCTACTGCAACTGCTTTGCAGCAACACTGCAACTGTTGTGCAGTGCTACTGCAACACTTTTGCAGTGCCACTGCAAAAAGTATGCAGCTCTTTGCAGTAGCAATGCTTTGATTGAAAGCAAGTTATGAAATAGACCTTTTGCCATTGATTGGGTCGGCTGTTTCCTTTGGCCGGGTATCAATAGTCGGGGTTCTGCACCAGTACTCCGTTCGATTTGTCTATCTCTGTCTGGGGCAGAGGCAGCAGCGCATTCTTGTCCTGGTAATTCTTTCCGGCAGCTTGCAGCACTTCTTTGGCAATGCCCCAGCGCACGAGGTCGTAGAAGCGGTCGGGTTCCAGTGCCAGCTCTACGCGGCGTTCGTGGCGAATGGCGTCACGCAGCACAGACTGGCTGGCAGATTCTACCTTCGGAAGCACGTCTGCCAGTGTGCCGCGGGCATGGGCGCGTACTTGTTCCAGATACCCGGCGGCTTCGCCCGTCAGCCCTTTCTCGTTGGCGGCTTCGGCAGCCATCAGCAGCACGTCCGGATAGCGGATGAGGCGGATGTTTACCCAGAAACCCATACGGCTGTACTTGCGGCGCAGTGTCGGGTCCGTGTAGGCCTTCTTGTTGAAGTAGGCACCCATGGCGGTGGATACGGGTGACTCGCCATAAGGCTGGTTGGTATTCTCCGGTGTGATGAGCTCGTCCGTGCTGCGGCGGAAGTAGAGCAATGTGGCGTTCCGGCGCGGGTCGCCCGGCTCAAAGGCTTCTCCCATCAGTTTGGTGGCCATGTGCCAGCCCCATCCCAGGTCCCACTCGCCGGCTCCGCGCACCCCTTGCACCTGGCAGAACTGGCTGCCGATGCTGGCATCCTCTTTCATGGCATCGGTGGCTTCGCATTGCAGTTCGAAGATGCTCTCGCCGCAGTTTTCCCCTTCTACGGTGAAGAC
>ENA-OQJX01000091-OQJX01000091.1-human-gut-metagenome-genome-assembly--contig:-NODE-91-length-60943-cov-3.074964_pt1 | contig 60943 bp, 65 predicted proteins | sample MGYA00242615_ERZ504782 | MGnify/ENA primary metagenome ERZ504782 (study PRJEB26092, sample SAMD00036354) | human gut metagenome | host: Homo sapiens | study: EMG produced TPA metagenomics assembly of... | reverse complement strand
ATGAAGGCGAACGATTTTCTTTTTAAATTCAGGTGTGTAACTTTGTGACATAATACTTCCTCTTTTCTCTGTAAGATGATTATATCTTATTAGCCACTTCTGTTACAACTTTATTATAGCACTTCAAGGGGATTGTGACTCCGGTAGATCGAACCGTTTATCGGAATCTTGAACAAGTGAGAACTGCGATTTCCCAAAAAACAGAATGGAAAGAAGTCCTATATGAAGACCTGATTCAGGAAGCAATGAAGAATCGGGTGGAACGGGTGTCTTTTCCGAATCTCAAACAATCGGATGGATGGAGGCTTGCAAAAGAAGGAGAGCATTATACGGTGTATCTGGATGGAGAGCGATTTCTGACAGGAACATCAGAGAAGGTTCAGGAATTGAACCGGAGAGCTGGGGAAGGGAAACATCCCATGCTGCAGCGTGCGTTTACAGCATTGCGAGAGCAACAGGGAATGAGTCTGGAAGAAGTGGCTGAAAAAATGTACCTGTCTGTTCCGGAAGTGAAAGCAGTGGAAAAAGGAGTGTTGCAACTGCAGCCGGAATCCTTGCAGCTTTTTTGCAATGCCTGTGGAGTTTCAGTAGATGCATTGCAGGAAGGGAAGGTTATAAAACAGGCATCAGCAGATCAGTTAAAAGAAGGAATCAATAAAATGACCCGTCAGATCGATCAGCTGGAGAACAATCAGACATATCTGCAGGGAATTGTAGAACGATATGGATTGGAAACCTCTCCGGAATTGGAGGAAGCGAAAAGGAAGATCGCAGCGTATGAAAAGAGCATTGGACGGACAGAGAGTATGATAAACCAAGCATCCACGGAACAGATCTTAGCGTATGGGAAGAAGTGTGAGGCATATCTGGACTTTGGGAATAGTGTGGATCGTGTGCTTCACCCACTGGAAAAAGAAAAATATTATCAAGGGAAAAGAAGACATGAAGCAATTTTAGTATGCAATACACCTGAAATGATTCAAAATGTGGGTTTGAGAGAGTTACCAATGCATATTACACAAAAACATGTATTAGATTGTTTACACGAAAAACAAGTGGATAATGTTCATTATCACGGACTGTCTACGCAGGAGCTAAAGCGCCTCCCACGAAGCATTGGAATCCCCCGTTATATTGGCAGAATCTTTGACAAAGGATGATTCTTTAGTAGCTGTACTGGATTATCGGGAACAGGATGGAAACCCAGTGATTGTAGCGGTTCGTCCGAATGGAAATGCCATGTATGAATTGCGAAAAGTAGACTCCAACTTTATTACAAGTATGTATGGAAAAGACAATTTTTCAGAGTTCTGTCAGAGGATCTTAGATCAAGGGAAGTTACTTTATGCGAATAAGGAAAATGGGGAAAAGCTAGGATATTATCTGGAGAACCAGAAATCTCAGATACCAGAATATGACAAATTTTAAAGAAGATGGCATTATCGGAATCGGAACAAATCAAGCCGAAACATATTCGAAGGTTCTAGTGTTCCGAAATCCGGAACAAAAAAATCCTCTCTGGAAAACCAGAGAGGATAGGGGCTTGCGCTTGCGTCGCTCCAATTGCGACGGGGCCACCTTGCCCTTTGTGTTACCTATTGTATAACAATATACATAGAATGTCAAGCAGATTTTTACGAAAAAGGAGAAGTTGTAACGTTCCGGATTTCGGAACAGGGAAGGAGAAAACAGATGGAAAATGAAAGAGACCAACAAGACGTACTTATGGCACTGCAGGGAATGGGGCGGATGAGCTTAATGATGGATCCGGTGTTTAAACTGACCGCAACGGGAACCATCTTATTGATCCAGCATTTCGCGCGCATGCACAAGGAAGGGATGCTAAACAAACGGGAATTCCAAAATTTTCAGGAGTTTGCAAAACTGACCGAAGGAAATTATCAGATTGTAAATGTGCCAGTGGAAAGTTGGAAAGAACTGGAAAAAAGTGGATTTCTCTCACAGATGGAAGAACGGAATGTCCGCTACATTCGGATGCCGGATCTGAATGACAAGGATGGGTTTGTGCAGCTGGCTGTTTATGGGGAAGACCAGCTGAATTTTCAGGGATGGTATGACCGGTTTCTGATGGCAAGAATGCAGGGCGGGGAGCATGAACTGCAGAACTTAAATAACCTTACCAGTGGCAGAACAAGCATTGTCAGTATTCCGATGGAACAGGAAGTAGATCTTTTAAAAGCAGATTTCGATACGCTGCAGGTCAATTATTCCATCCTTCCGGATTTGAACATTGGAGATGGGGAAATCCAGGTGGTCGTTGCAAACGCCGATCTTCCCAAGGTAGAACACTGGTATCGAATGTTGCAGGAAAAATGCCTGTCAGAAGGCAAAGAGATCAAAGGCTTCGAGACAATTGACATGGGTCAGTATCGGGAAACAGGGACAATGAATGAAGAGGCTTATGTGGATACTGCATCCGGGGAAATGAAAGAAAAGCTGGAAAAATACGAAGGGCAGGAACGGGGAGAGTTGGAAGAAAAAGTGTTGGAAACGGAAAATTCCATCAAATCCATCAGCAATGAACGGTATCAGGAACTCCATAGTCATCCGGATTATGTGGAAATTACGATCAATACAGAAACCCTGATCGATCAATCTAGGATTGCTAGAGAAAAGAATCCGGAAGTAGAGGCAAAAGGGATGTTTGCCAGCCGGATTCCGGGTACCTGGGAGAGAAGGAGAGAACACTGGTCTTGCCAACAGACCAGGTGTTTCAAACGGATGGTGGGAAAACCTATCTTGCCTTTTTAGCAAAAAATGAGAAACAGATCCTTTTGGATGCCAATGGAAAACCTGTTTCTGCGGATCATCGGCCAACCGGTTCTGATCTGTATACTTCAAACTATGAGAAAGTGGATCGCATGTTTAAAAAGAAAGAATTGCTGCAGACAGAAAATGTGCAGAAAGAAGCAATCAAAAAAGTGGTAGGACAAGTCCCGCAGAAACTCCCAGCCATGCCACGAAAGGGGGTGTAATGTATGGTAGAAAAGCGAAAATTGCCGTGGGGGATGCTGGCAGCTCTTCTGGTAGGATTGCTTGTTATCTCTTACTTTCTAAGTGGTTTGACAACATTAGATGGAGTGACATTGGCAAACTGGCAGGACAAACTGCTGTATGTGATTCTCCATCCACTTCAAAACTGGTGGAACGATCTGACCTTTACGTTTATGGGGATTGCACTGATTGTATGGATCGGCATTGTAACATACCTTATGGACTATTATCGCAACCGACAGGTCGGTGTGGAGTATGGATCGGAGCAGTGGGCAGATATCAAACAGATCCAGAGAATCTTAATGAATAAAGACGAAACAAAGAATACGTTGCTCAGCCAAAATGTAGCAGTGGATAATGGGAAATTATCAAACATGAATATGCTGGTCATCGGGAACGCCGGAAGTTATAAATCGACTTCACTGGTCATTCCCAATGCACTTCTGGCATCGATGACCAATGTATTTTTGGATATCAAAGGAGAACTCCTCAGAAAAACAGGAAGATATTTAGAGAATCAGGGAGTTGCAATCAAAGTTTTTAATCTGATCAACCCGGAAGAATCGGATCGGTGGAATCCCTTTGTTTATATCCGAGACGAGGTTGGCTTGGTCAAATTGATCACAAATCTGCAGGAGTCTGTGAAGCCGCCAGATGCCATGAAAGGGGAACCGTTTTGGGATCAGGCAGTGAGCTTGTATCTGATGTCTCTTTTCTCCTATGAATGGCTGCGGCAAGAACGGGAGAAAAAGAGCATCCGGAACAGTATCAGGCGGCCACATTGCCGAGGGTTCTGCAGTTGGCAAATTTAGAAATGCAGCAGGATCGGAGGAAAACAGTACCCGATTACAGGAGAAAATGGATGATCTTGCCAGAAAATATGGGCAGATTATCCACCAGTGCGTGATTACCGGAAACTAAAAGGCAATATGGAAGCCCAGGAAACCGTCAGCTGCGTCATTTTGATGGTAAACGCAATGCTGCGCCTTTGTGAGATTCCTGCAATCAAGAGAATTCTAGAGTCGGATGATATGGATATCAAGAGTCTGGGAACAGGTGCGGATGGAATCCCAGGGAAAAAGACAGCCCTCTTTTTGGTCATGCCGGATAATGATCCGTCTTTTAATTTTTTGATTTCGATGTTTTATACGACCATGTTTGATGTATTGATCCATGCTGCAGATCATGAGTATGGAGGAGCACTTCCGATTCATGTCAGACTGTGGGCGGATGAATTCTATGCGGGCCCGAAACCAACCAGGACAGAAGTGTTGATGGGAACGATCCGGGGAAGAAATATGTCCATTGTACCGATCCTGCAGTCGATCGCACAGGCAAAAGCATTATTTCCACAGGATAAATGGGAAATTTTTATAGAAAACTGTGCAGTGCTTGTTTATATGGGATCGGGGCCAGCCGCAAAGAGTACTCATAAATTTATTTCAGAATTAATCGGGGAAATGACTATTGATGTGCGGAATGATGGACGTACCTATGGTGCTCATGGAAATGCAAATATACAGAATCAGAAATTAGGAAGAAGTCTGATGACACCGGCGGCTGTCAAAAGAATGAGTCGGAAGGATTGTATTCTTTTCATCGAGGGGCAATATCCGGTTTTTGATCAAAAGGCAATTCCATTTCAGACGCCACGGTGGAAGGAAATGGAAAAATTAGCTGGGGAAAATGGATATCACCATCTGGTAAAGGTCATATTTGATGAAGAGCAAAGAGCCTATTTACAATCGAAACGAAAAAGCAGATCCAATTTTTGAGTAAAGAACAAAGTGAAGCGTACAAAGAGATGGCAAAAAAGGATGACACAATCTATTATCGGGAAATTGATAAAGAGGCATTTCTCTATCTGAATTTCCGGAAGTACCCAAAACCCACCGAAGAAGAGATAACAAAGGCATTTCAAGTAGAACGTCAGGTAAGGAAGGAGCGGGTGGATCTGTTAAAACAGCAGGAGCTTCCGGAGGACGTGAAGCTATATCAGGAAATGGAAGGGCAAGGATCTGCAGAGAAAGGAAAGGAATCAAATAAACAGGAGAAAGATCTGTCAGGAAGCATCTTGGATTGTATGGAACGCTATCATACAATTTTAAGCAGAGAGCAAAAGGAAATCATTATAGAGAGCCTGGAAAAAGGACTGACAGAAGAGCAGGTGAAGCACTTGATGTTTTATCCAGCAGAAAAGATGCGGTGTTACCAACGAGCATTTTTATTGAGGAATGGTACGGGATAGCATACCGTTTGTTCCGGATTTCGGAACAAAGCAAAAGATGCAGTGTAAAGGGGTAGGCCTTGCTCTGCATCTTTTACTTCGATTTGTGATTGAAAGCCTTAATCGGCTTGTTTCTATTATAAAGTTCCGGATAGAAAAACACAAGAAAAATTTGACAGGAGGAAGATTTTTCCCTTAAAATAGTAGAAAAAAGAGAAATACATAGAAAATGTTTAACAGCATGGAAGAAAGAAAATAAAAGAGCCAGCAGTCACTGACTCTTCTTTTGATCTTTACTCATCGTCTGACAAATAAAAATCCCCAAAAACATCTTTACTATAACAGATAGGATGAAAAAAGTCAAAAAATTTTTTCTGCTCATGCTGTATAGTAAAGAGGGAAATATGGAAACAAGAAAAAAAGGATCACACTTAAATATCGAGGAAAGAAGACAAATCGCAATTCTGGACAAGGAAGGTTGGTCTCCTTATAAGATTGGAAAGAAACTAAAGAGGGCAAGCAATACGATCAGAAACGAAATTAAAAAGGGGAACGGTAAAACAGGTGGTAGGATATAAAGAGACGGAAATCTATTTCCCGGATACCGGGGATATCGTATATAAAAACACAGGAAGGGATGTGGACGCAAGAAAAAACTCAATTCTTGTGCAGCATTTTTGCGTTATGTAGAGAAGAAAGTGAAAAAAGGGAAACGCTCTTTTGCTGCAGCCAGAGCAGAGGCATTGGAAACAGGTGTCTTTAAACGGGAAGAAGTGGTAAGTGTGGATACTTTGTACAGTTATGCAGAGAATGGAGAAATTGCAGTAAAAAATATCGATCTGCCGGAAAAAGTGAAACGCAAACAAAAGAGAAAATCTTACTGTAGAAAACATAAGCGTTTAACGGGGGAAAGCATAGAGAAGCGTCCTGAGACCATCAATGAAAAAACGGAGTTTGGACATTGGGAAATTGATTGTGTTATTGGAAAAAAGACAAACGATAAAGTGCTACTTACCCTGACAGAACGGATGACTCGGAAGGAGATCATTCGTAAAATGCCAAAGAAAAATGTAAAGAGTGTACATAAAGTGCTGAATCAGCTAAAAAAAGAAGTCCCCAATTTCGGCTTGATCTTTAAAAGTATTACAACAGACAATGGCTCTGAATTTGCAAAACTGCATCGATGGGGCAAGCGTGCCGGAGTATCTATCTTCTATGCGCATCCATATAGTTCCTGGGAACGAGGTCTGAATGAAAATACGAACAGAATCATTCGGAGATTTATTCAGAAAGGTGTGGAAATGAAGGGGCAGAGTAAGAAGAGAGTTCAGTGGATTGAGGACTGGATCAATACCATGTACAGAAAATCACTGGGTGGAAGACTGCAGATCATAGATACCAGGAAGAAATCGAAACACTATTAAAAAGCAGAAGTGTAGAATGTGTATGAAGAATGCTAAAATTTGTGAAAGTCTAACAAAAAGAGAAAAAAAGGCGAAAACATGTAAAAAATATTACACTTTTTGTCTTTTTTATGGTATAATATTAAATGTAAAGAAGAGTAGCAAATCTAACAGAAAGCCAGTATTTCCAAGGGCTTTGTGCACATTTCTAATCATCAAAAATTAGTTCAAGTTGTTTTCGGAATCCCCCAAAATAAAAAATGTGGAAAAAAGTAGAAAAATAGTATTGACAATCTAAAAAGTCAATAGTATAATAATCAAGCAAGTTGTGGTTGAGAAAATAGCAGCTTCAAATTATGGGGTCTTAGCTCAGCTGGGAGAGCATCTGCCTTACAAGCAGAGGGTCACAGGTTCGAGCCCTGTAGGCCCCATAGATTTAAGTGAATATGGCGGAATAGCTCAGTTGGCTAGAGCACACGGTTCATACCCGTGGTGTCGCTGGTTCAAATCCAGTTTCCGCTACGAAGAGAGAGGTCTGAATTTCAGATCTCTTTTGTTTTTTTGCTCCAAGAGTTTTGGATAAAAAGAAAAAAGAATAAGGGAGAAAGAAAAATGTTGATGAGTATTGCGTGTATACTGTTGCTTGGCATGATGATGGGATGGCTTTGTAAAAAAGTGCATCTTCCGGGGCTTTTAGGAATGTTGGTGACAGGGATCGTATTGGGGCCATATGCTTTGAATCTGATCGATGTTTCCATTTTGAATATTTCGTCTGAGCTTCGAAAGATTGCATTGATCATTATTCTGGCAAGAGCAGGGCTTTCACTGAATCTGGAAGACTTGAAAAAAGTAGGGAGACCGGCAATTCTGATGTGTTTTGTTCCGGCCTGTTTTGAAATTCTGGGGATGATTCTGCTGGCACCGAGGCTGCTCGGTGTTTCAATTTTGGATGCAGCCATTATGGGGACTGTTGTAGGAGCAGTCTCGCCTGCCGTAATCGTTCCGAAAATGCTGAAGCTTATGGAAGAAAATTACGGGACAGGAAAAAGTATTCCTCAATTGATCCTTGCGGGTGCTTCTGTGGATGATGTTTTTGTAATCGTCTTATTTACAGCGTTCACCGGTCTTGCACAGGGAAATGCGATATCTGTAAAAAGCTTTGTGAATATTCCGGTTTCCATTGGATTGGGGATTGTTGTCGGGATGACTGTCGGATATCTGATGGCAAAGTTTTTTGAAAAGGTACATATCCGGGATACGGCCAAGGTGATGATCTTTCTGTGTGTTTCGTTCATTCTGGTCACATTGGAGGATCAGCTTGCGGATGTGATCCCGTTTGCTTCATTGATCGCTGTGATGGCAGTCGGGATCACGCTCCAGAAAAAGCGGAAAAGAGTTGCAGAACGTTTGTCTGTTAAATTCAACAAACTATGGGTTGTTTCAGAAATTATGCTATTTGTTCTTGTGGGAGCCACAGTGAATATTAAATATGCGCTGTCTGCAGGATTTGCGGCTGTTATTTTGATTTTTGGCGTGCTTGCATTCCGGATGGTGGGAGTATTTTTCTGTCTTTTAAAAACCGGTTTAAACAGGAAGGAGCGGACATTCTGCATGATCGCATATATGCCGAAAGCGACTGTTCAGGCGGCCATTGGAGGGATTCCGCTTGCCATGGGGCTTTCCTGTGGGAATATCGTTCTGACAGTGGCAGTTGTGTCGATTCTTATTACAGCTCCTCTGGGCGCGTTTCTGATCGATCTGACTTATCAAAATTGTTGAGCCGGTAGGGTATATTTTTGGCAGAAAAGCTGATATACTAGTGAAGTAAATTGAATGTCAGAAATAAGGAGAGTGTGAGATAGAGATGAATTTTCAGGAAAAACAGCAGGAATATGCAAGATTGATCGTAGAAAATGGCGCGGCCATCCAGAAAGGACAGGAACTGGTCCTGCGCTGCCCCGCAGAATGCTGGGAGTTTGGCCGGATGATCGTAAAGGCCGGATATGAGGCAGGAGCAAAAGAAGTGATCGTACACTGGGGCGATGATGAAGTTGCACGCTTAAGATACGAGTATGCACCGGTGGAGGTGTTTGAAAATGTTCCGAAGTGGCGCGCAGATTCCATGAATAGCTATGCAGAAAATGGAGCGGCATTTATTGCGATCACAGCAGAGAATCCAAATGCTTTTAAAGGCGTGGACAGGGAAAAACAGATGGCAGCTGCAAAAGCGAATGACAAGGCGATGGAGCCGTATTACAAACGGATGGTGTCAAGCCAGGTGCAGTGGGTAGTGGCAGCTGTTCCGGGAAAAGAATGGGCAAAGCAAGTGTTTCCGGAAAAAAGCGAAGCACAAGCCATGGAAAGTCTGTGGGAAGCGATCTTCTGCGCAGTAAGGGTTCAGGATGGAGATGCAGTTCAGGCATGGAGAGAGCATGATGCGCTGCTTTCCGAAAAATGTGAGATTTTGAACAAGTATCAGTTTACAGAGCTGCATTATGAGAATGAGGACGGAACGGATTTCAGAGTAGGACTTGTGAAAAACCATATCTGGGAAGGCGGTTCCGAGGAATCCGGATCGGGAGTGCGTTTTATTGCAAATATGCCGACAGAAGAAGTATTTACAATGCCGGATTACAGAAAAGCAGAAGGAAAGGTCGTAAGCTCCGGCCGCTGAGTTATCGGGGGAATCTGATCAAAGACTTCAGTCTGACGTTCCATGAAGGAAAAGTTGTGGATTTTGATGCCAGAGAAGGATACGATGCATTAAAACAGTTGCTGGATACAGATGAAGGTTCCAAAAGTCTTGGAGAAGTAGCGCTAGTGCCGTACGCTTCTCCGATTTCTGAGATGGGAATCCTGTTCTATAATACCTTGTTTGATGAGAATGCATCCTGCCATCTTGCATTGGGAGAGTGTTATCCGACAACCGTTCAGGATGGAGAGAAGATGAATGAAGAAGAATTGCATCAGATCGGCGGGAATCATTCCATCAATCATGTGGACTTTATGATTGGTACAAAAGACATGAAGATTACAGGAATTACAGAGGATGGAAAAGAAATTCCAGTCTTTATAGACGGCAGCTGGGCACTATAAATGCAGAATTTGTTGCAATAATTTGAAAAATTGCAAAAAATGTGAAAAAAGGGTTGACATTCCCTGGTACAGGTAGTATACTAACAAAGTCGGTTGCGGGAAACGCATCCGATGGATATGGGGTCTTAGCTCAGCTGGGAGAGCATCTGCCTTACAAGCAGAGGGTCACAGGTTCGAGCCCTGTAGGCCCCATACCATAAAAGATGGCGGAATAGCTCAGTTGGCTAGAGCACACGGTTCATACCCGTGGTGTCGCTGGTTCAAATCCAGTTTCCGCTACTGAAAAAAGAAGTCCTTGAATGAGGGCTTCTTTTTTGTTACAATCAGAGAATGAAAAAGAAAGCTGGAATATCCGGCTTACAAGGAGGCAGAAGATGAATAAAAAGTCATGGATGGTATTGCGGATCGTGGCGGGATTGTATCTGGTATTTCTTGGGGTTCAGATTATTTCTCAGGTGACCAAGGAGCAGCCGAACAATCTGGCGCTGATGATATGTGCCGCAGTTTTGTTTATTGGAGTGGGGGTTGTATATGCAGGTGCTGCGATCAGCAGCGTATGGAAGATGAGCAGGGGAGGAGAAAAATCTCAGGAGGATGATCTTCAGATTGTGGAGAAAGAGGATTCGATGGAAACTTCACAGGAAACACGAAGAGAGATTCCGGATATTCAGTTCAAGCAGGAAATGCCGGAAAAGGAAGAAGCAAAAGAAGAAAAAGAAGCTCCGATTGATACAGAAGAACAATCGGACAGCGAATAGAAAAGAAAAGCAGTCAGAAATAGAAAGGAGCAGATAAATATGAGAATTGGAATGGGATATGATGTGCATAAATTAGTAGAAGGAAGAAAACTGATCCTTGGCGGTGTAGAGATTCCTTATGAAAAAGGACTGCTCGGACATTCGGATGCGGATGTGCTGCTCCATGCGATCATGGATGCGCTTCTGGGGGCGGCTACACTGGGGGATATCGGGAAGCATTTTCCGGATACAGATCCTGCGTATAAAGGGATTTCCAGCATCAGACTGTTGGAGCATGTTGCCGATCTCTTAGAAGAACATCAGTTTCTGATTGAAAATATTGATGCAACGATCATTGCACAGAGACCAAAGATGCGTCCTTATATTGATACAATGCGCGAAAATATTGCAAAAGCATTAAAAATTGAGTCGGATCAGATTAATGTCAAGGCAACGACAGAAGAGGGACTTGGATTTACCGGAAGCGGAGAGGGGATTTCCTCTCAGGCAATCTGTATGCTGGAAAAAGTGATGAATTACAGCAGTGTGGATGTGACAGCGCAGACAGGTGGATGTGCCGGCTGTCAGGGGTGCAAAAAAGCATAGATGGGAGAACGAGGATGGAACTTCGAAGACTGGAAGAACAGGAGCACCAAAAGACCCGGAAGCTGTGGGAGGAAGTGTTTTCAGACGATACCAGGGCATTTCTGGATTATTACTATTTTATCAAGACAAAAGAGAATGAAATCTGGGTGATTGAAGAAGACGGAGAGATCCAGTCCATGCTCCAGCTGAATCCTTATCAGCTTCAGGTGGCAGAGCATCCGTTTTTATGCCGTTATATTATTGCAGTGGCCACAAGAGCACAATACAGAAGCCGGGGTTATATGAGCAGTCTTCTGCGAAAAGCGATGCAGGAGATGTATGGGAAAAAAGAGCCGTTTACATTTTTGATGCCGGCAGCAGAGGCAATCTATACTCCATATGATTTTAGGTTTGTATACAGCCAGAGGCAGGCGGTGTTTGAAAAAAAGGCAGAGACAGAATTGATCGAAGAGGAAGATGCAACAATGTTTCAGGCAGAAGAACTGGCTGCGTTTGCAAAGGAGCGGCTCTTTGGAACGGCTCGGGTATATGCAGTGAGAGACGCGCATTACTATCAGACACGCGTATTGGAGCAGCAGAGTGAAAACGGCGGAATCCGAATGCTGAAAAAAGACGGAAAGCTGGTGGGGATTTACTGCTATGCAAAAGAGGAAACCTGCGAAGTTTTAGAACCGCTGATCCTTCCGGGATATGAGACTGTATTTTGGGATTCCATATCCGGTTTGAGTGAGAAGCCGGTCAAAGTACTGGCGTGTCCGGAAGTGTTGGAGCCTTGTGCAAGGTCTGTGGAGAGGAAACCGATGATCATGGTACGGATTCTGCATCTTGAGACCTTGTTATCAGTGCTTACGGTCAAAGAGGGAGAAAGTCTTTCTTGTTCCTTTGCGGTCATTGATCCGATCTTGACTGGAAACAGCAGGATCTGGAAGCTGTGCAGTCAGGAAGATGGCAGGATACAGGTCACAGAGACGGAGGATTCTCAGGGAGTGCTGACAATCGGTGCGCTTACGGAACTTGTATTTGGCTATCGAAGTGCGGCGGACCTAAGAAAGGATCCGGACGTATGTCTTGGCAGAGAGCTGGAGTGTGAGCTGGAGAAAATTTCACCGCTCTCTCCGGTATTCTTGAATGAGATTGTGTGAAAGAAGTTGACAAAACAGAAAATTTTGCATAAGATATAATCTGGACTAAGAAATAAAAGCAAAGGCTTAGAACGAAAGAAGTATCTGGTCATACGCTCACAGAGAGGAATTGTCACCGGCTGAAAGCAATTCCGGGAAAGCGGCCAAAGAAGTGCATTCGGGAGCTGATTCTGCGAACACACAAAGAGTGTCAGTAGCAGGGTACGTGTCGCATACGTTACGTGCAATGAGTGAAAGAACCAGATTCTTTTAATAGAGTGGAACCGCGGAAGAACTTCGTCTCTAAGTTGTAGAGATGAAGTTTTTTTGTTTTAAAATGGCAGAAAAGTCAGGAGGATGTCATATGGGAATGCTGTCTTATATCCGGGAAGAAATCCGGGTGGTGAAAGAACGTGACCCGGCGATCAAATCGAGTATGGAAGTGCTGTTATATCCCAGTTTTAAGGTGATCTTGCGATATCGGGTAGCGCATAAATTATATCTGAAAAAGCATTATTTTCTGGCCAGATGGATTTCCCAGCGTGCAGCCAGAAAAACGGGAATCGAGATCCATCCGGGCGCACAGATCGGGAAAGGGCTGTTTATTGATCACGGAAGCGGAGTGATTATCGGTGAGACCACAGTGATCGGAGATAACGTGACTTTGTATCAGGGGGTGACTCTTGGCGGTACCGGGAAAGAGCAGGGAAAGCGGCATCCTACATTGGAGGATAATGTCATGGTCAGTGCAGGCGCAAAGATATTGGGTTCTTTTACAATCGGAGAGAATTCAAAAATCGGAGCCGGTTCGGTTGTGCTGGAAGAGGTGCCACCGAATTGTACCGTAGTGGGAGTTCCGGGAAGAATCGTAAAGAGAGATGACAAAAAGGTGCTTCGAAGTGAAATGGATCAAATCAACCTTCCGGATCCGGTGCTCAGTGATATCAGAGAACTTCAGAAAGAGAGCAGAGAGCTTCACGATCAGCTGACGGAGATGGTACAGAAAATGAGATGTATGAAACAATGTAAAACAGAACAGACGGGAGAGGAGAAAAAAGATGAAACTGTATAATACAATGTCAAAAACAAAGGAAGAGTTCGTTCCATTGGAAGAAGGAAAAGTAAAGATGTATGTCTGCGGACCTACTGTTTACAACTTCATCCATATCGGAAATGCAAGACCGATGATCGTGTTTGATACGGTCAGAAGATATTTTGAATATAAAGGATACGATGTGAATTTTGTATCCAACTTTACAGACGTAGATGATAAGATCATCAAAAAAGCCAACGAGGAAGGTGTGACAGCAGAAGAGATTTCCAAACGCTATATTGAAGAGTGCAAAAAAGATATGGAAGGGATGAATGTCAAGCCTGCCACCAAAAATCCTCTGGCAACAGAAGAAATCGGCGGCATGATCGATATGATCCAGACGCTGATCGACAAGGGCTATGCTTATGAAAAGAATGGAACAGTTTATTACCGTACCAGAAAATTTGAAGGGTATGGAAAGCTGTCACATAAAAATCTGGACGATCTGCAGTCCGGCGGACGTTCCCTTCTCGTGACGGGAGAAGATGAAAAAGAGGATTCTCTGGACTTTGTACTCTGGAAACCGAAAAAAGAGGGAGAACCTGCATGGGAGTCACCATGGAGTGAAGGGCGTCCTGGATGGCACATCGAGTGCTCGGAAATGTCCAAAAAGTATTTGGGAGAGCAGATTGACATTCATGCCGGTGGAGAGGATTTGATCTTCCCGCATCACGAAAATGAGATTGCACAGAGTGAGGCTGCCAACGGAAAAGATTTTTCCAAATACTGGCTGCACAACGGCTTTTTGAATATTGATAACCGCAAAATGTCCAAATCTCTTGGGAACTTCTTTACTGTACGTGAGATCGGAGAAAAATATGATCTTCAGGTACTGCGTTTCTTTATGCTGAGTGCGCACTACAGAAGTCCGCTGAACTTCAGTGCAGAATTGATGGAGGCAGCAAAGAACGGTCTGGAGCGTATCGTGACAGCAGCAGAACATTTGAAATTCCTGCTCGAAGGCGCAAAAACAGAGAATATGACAGAAAAAGAGCAGGCAAAGATTGTAAAAAGTCAGGAATTTACCCGGAAATTCGAAAAAGCCATGGATGATGATTTCAATACAGCAGATGCAATCGCGGCAGTGTTTGACTTGGTGAAATTTATCAACACAAATACAGACGGGGAAAGCTCTAAAGAATATCTGCAAAACCTGTTGAGCCAGCTTGTCGCATTGACAGATGTACTTGGAATTATCGTAGAAAAAGAGCAGGAGATGCTGGCAGACGATATCGAGGCGCTGATTGCAGAGCGTCAGGCTGCAAGAAAAGAGAGAAATTTTGCCAGGGCAGATGAAATCCGTGACGAGCTGCTTGCAAAAGGAATCATTCTGGAAGATACAAGAGAAGGGGTAAAATGGAAAAGAGCGTAAATTTTGAATTCAGAGATCTGATGGAAGAGATGCTGCAGTTTGATCCGGTGGATGTATCCGCATATTCTCCGCTTGTGCTGGCTTATATTGGAGATTGTGTATATGATCTGATCATCAAGAGCATGGTGATTAATCAGGGAAACCGTCAGGTTCAGAAGCTTCACAGAGAGACCAGCGGGTATGTGCAGGCATCTGCGCAGTCATTTATGATGCGTGCCATGCAGGAACATCTGACAGAAGAAGAACATGCTGTCTATAAAAGAGGGCGGAATGCAAAATCCATATCCCTGCTAAAAATCAGTCTATTACAGATTATCGAAGAGCAACGGGATTTGAGGCACTGGTCGGATATTTGTATTTGAAAAAGCAATATGAGAGGTTACTGACGCTTATAAAAATCGGACTGGAAAGTCTGAAAGAAAATCAGGGAGAAGAAGATGCAGGAAAATAGGAAAGAATTTGATAATACAGAGCATACCCTTGTGATTGAGGGGAGAAATGCAGTGCTCGAAGCGTTTCGTTCGGGAAAGCCGATCGATAAAGTATTTGTGCTGGACGGATGTCAGGACGGACCGGTGCGCACCATTGTAAGAGAAGCGAAAAAGCATGATACGATCATCAATTTTGTGGGAAAAGAGCGACTTTCACAGATTTCCGTGACCGGAAAGCATCAGGGTGTAATCGCATATGCGGCTGCCTATGAATATTCGGAAGTGGAGGATATGTTAAAACTGGCAGAAGAACGAGGGGAAGATCCGTTTTTGATTCTGCTTGATAATATCGAAGATCCTCACAATCTGGGTGCGATCATTCGAACTGCAAATCTGGCAGGGGCACACGGCGTGATCATTCCGAAGAGAAGAGCAGTGGGACTGACTGCGACCGTGGCAAAAACTTCTGCAGGAGCCTTAAACTATACTCCGGTCGCAAAAGTCACAAACCTGGCAAAGACAATGGAAGAATTGAAAGAAAAAGGGCTCTGGTTCGTGTGTGCGGATATGGGCGGAGAATCCATGTATCGTTTGAACCTGAAAGGACCGATTGGTCTGGTGATCGGAAATGAAGGGAAGGCGTGGGACGTCTGGTGAAAGAAAAATGTGACTTTGTTGCCAGCATTCCGATGAAAGGTGAGATTGATTCTCTGAATGCATCGGTTGCGGCAGGAGTACTTGCTTACGAGATTGTACGTCAGAGAACGATGTAAGGATAAAATGGAGGAAATGATGCAGAGAAACCGGTATGAAATGCTGACAGATGAAAATTTGATCGAAGAGCTGCGCGGCGGGGACTCTGCGATCACAGATTTTATCATGAATAAATACAAGCCCATGGTTCGAAAGAAAGCAAGAGCCATGTTTCTTCTCGGCGGAGAGAATGAAGATCTCATCCAGGAAGGGATGATCGGGCTTTTTAAAGCAATCCGTGATTATGAGACCAGGCAGGGAACATCCTTTGCAAGCTTTGCCGAACTGTGTGTCTCAAGGCAGATGTACAGTGCGATCGAGCATCTCAGAGAAAGAAGCACCTTCCGCTGAATTCGTATGTTTCATTGTACGAAGAATCCGTGGAGGAAGGAAAGAAGGTTCCTCTGATCGATACCATTGAACCACAGGAGGAAAATAATCCGGAAGCATTGTATTTTGGAAAAGAGTTTACCGAGATTTTTTCAGAACGGCTGAAGGAGAATTTAAGTACGCTGGAGAATCATGTGCTGGAATTGCACCTGATGGGAACGGATTACAGGAAAATCGCAGAGCTTCTCGGAAAAAGCCCTAAGGCGGTGGATAATGCTCTGCAGAGGATTAAGAGCAAGGCACAGAAATTGCTGAAAAATGAATTGAGATAAAAAGAAGATGAATTTTATGAAGCAATGCTTGATTCTATTAGGCATGGTGGATTCATGAAGATGGAATAAAAGGTGAAAGTTTATCAAAATTATATAAAAAATATTGACAGAGCTTACCTAATTGATGTATAATATTAGTGTTGTGTTTATCACATAAGCTGCTATGGCGCAGTCGGTAGCGCGTCGCCTTGGTAAGGCGGAGGTCGGGGGTTCAAGTCCCCTTGGCAGCTTGATGAAAATAGCGTGCCGTCAAAGAGTTCTAAACATTCTTTGGCGGCACGCTGTTTTTGTGAAAACAGAAATTTTTGCCTGTTTATACAAAAAGAAAAAGCCGGGATATCATCGCCGGCTGAAAAAAGGGGGAAAAGTATATATGAAAAAGCTTTTTGCTTTGTATGCATATAATATAGGCGAAAAGTGTGAGTAAACTGTGATGGTTCTATAAAAAAGAAATGAAAAATTAAAAAGAAAATAAAAACTGCGGCAATATCTCTGATCAGACAGATACTGCCGCAATTTTTATGAATTTTCTTCCTCTTCTTCTACCAGCTTTAAAATATCAGTTAAATCGCATTTCAAATATTCGCACAGTCTGGCGAGAATTTTCAGATCAATTCTGGATATCTTATTCTTACAGTAGTTGTTTAATTGGGTTCGTTGTAAATTGCAGTTTTTGCAGACGGAATTTTTGCTGATTCCTTTTTCTTTCATTACTACGTCCAAATCAATGATTATCTTATTCATATCTACACCTGCCTTTCCTAAAGTATATGTGCAGTTGTATAAAAATATAAGATGCAATATAATATAGATGTAGAAATATACACCTGTATAAAAATTATAATGGAGAATGAACGTGAAAAAGAAAAGAGATTTCAAGTATATCATAATCATAGGAGTTCTGGCAGCGACGGGGTGGTTCCTTTTCCAGCAGAAACCGGACGTGCGGTCTACTACAGTCACTCATACAGATGGAGAGTACAGGCTTTGGGTAGAGGTGAATGCGAACAGATGGACGATAGAAAACAGAGAGCAGTTTGCAGAAAAGTTGTTGAAAATGGTGGATGAAAATACATTTCAAAAGGTGCATTTCAGTGAAGATCTGGAAGAGCCGCACTGTATTATTTTCCGGGTATATCTCATGCCGTATCATTCGAACTGGGCATTTGAGGTGTACTGCCGCAAGCAGAAAAAGGACACGCATCGTTGGGGGATACGTGTCCGCGAGAATCATTTATAATGTTTCAGAATCTAAAATGATCGTAAATGGTCCGTCATTAACAAGTGCAACCTTCATATCTGCACCAAATTCGCCGGTTTTCACGCAGGAAACAGACTGGCGGCATTTTGTGATGATATATTCATAGAGGGCATTGGCTTTATCAGGAGCACCTGCTTCGATAAAGCTTGGACGGTTGCCCTTTTTGCAGTTGGCATACAGTGTGAACTGAGAAACCAGAAGAAGGCTCCCGTTTACATCTGCAAGAGAAAGGTTGGTCTTTCCGTTTTCATCTTCGAAAATGCGCAGTCCGATCATTTTTTTGATCAGTTTGTCAGCAGTTTCCTGTGTGTCTGAATCAGAAACTCCGATCAATACCAGAAATCCTTTCTGGATTTTTCCGATGGTCTGATCTTCGACAGTTACGGAAGCTTCTGATACTCTCTGGATAATAAATCTCATCTGTAGAATCTCCTGTCTGTTTTATTTGATAATCCGGATCTCTCCGATTTTGTGGATTTCCTTTTTGGGCGCGTCTGCCGGATATCCCAGAGCAGCATTCCGTATACGACATGATCGGAAGGAATTTCAAACTCATCAAGCAGAGCACGGACTTCAGGATCATCACAGAGTGTGCGGAGCTGATTGATCCAGACAGAACCGATTCCGAAGGAATGTGCAGCCAGAAAGATGTTTTCCAGGGCACATGCATTGTCTTCCATACCGTGTGGATTTTCTTTTTGGTTGGAAGGGATGATAAGAACCTGCGGACGGTACATATCATAGCCCTTTCGTCCAAGTTTTCGTCCGATGAGTTCTGCCAGCTGCTGGATTTTTTCCTGATTGCAGAGAACCGTAAACTTCCAGGTCTGCTTGCCCATACCGCTTGGGGCATAGATGGCAGCCTGCAGGATCTCGTTTAATTCGTTATCCGGAATTTCTTTTTGTAAAAATGCGCGGGTACTTCTGCGGGTAAGCAGATTTTCTATGATTGCATTCATATTCAACACCTCCTGAAATAAAATACTTTGATTTCTATTGTATACTTGTGTTCCGGGAAAGTCCAGAGAAACAGGTTGCAGAAAGGAATCTTTTGATCGGAAACTGATAGTAACAAAACGTGTCGAAAAAGATCGGGAAAATGGAAAACGCAGAAAAGATTCCATACGGAAGTATGGTATACTTAATGATAGTGAAAGTGGCGTTTTCATACAGACCAGGAGGGGACGAAGGATGAAGAAAAATCTGGAGCCACTGAAAGATGCACTGGAAGAGTTGGCAGATTTTGCACGCAAAATGGAACCAACAGAATATGCCTACTTCTACAGGCTGATGGAGCGCATGGAGAACAATGTGGAAATCTGTATTTTAGTGAGAGATGACAGATTGGAAAAACTGGAAGCAATTCTTAGACGGGACTGGAATCTGGTGAAGCGGATGTATGGTGATATGTGGAAAATGGATTTACAGAATGAGAAAGAGAGGTATCGATTTTTACAGCTGCTGACAGAGATTGAATGGTATCTGGAGGGAAAAGGCTGATGCGTATGGAAGAAAAAAGGTATGGTTATGCGAATTGAGAGAGCGGCAGATGCGACCGAAAGGGTGGTGATCTGCCGCACTTTCTGCGTGTTGCGTCTTAAAAACGAATTTGGTATGATAAATAGCAGGAATACGGGAGCAAAGGAGATATTATGGACAGAACGATTTATGATAATTATGTAAAAATCTTAAGAAAAGAACTGGTTCCGGCACTGGGGTGCACAGAGCCGATCGCTTTGGCCTATGCATCGGCAAAAGCAAGGGAAGTGCTGGGAGAGTTTCCGGAGCATATGACAGTCTGGTGCAGCGGGAATATCATCAAGAATGTAAAAGGTGTGAAGGTTCCTAATTCCGGTGGGATGAAGGGTGTGGAAGCTGCAGCAGTACTGGGGCTTGCAGGCGGTGATCCTTCTCAGGCGCTGGAAGTGTTAGAAGCCGTGACCCAGACAGACATCAAAAGAACGAAGGAATTGCTTCGGGAATCATTTTGCGACTGCTGTTTAAAAGAAGGTGTGGCAAATCTGTATATCGAAGTTCAGGTTGTAAACGGAGAAAATGAAGCGACAGTCATCATTGAGCAGGAGCATACCAATATTACAAGGATCGAGAAAAACGGAAAAATTGTGTATGCGCACAAGAAAGAAGTGTCAGGGGAAGAAATTGAGGTGGATAAAAGTCTGTTGAATCTGGCAGATATCCTTGTGTTTGCGCAGGAAGTGGATTTAAATGAGGTACGAGATGTGCTTGCCCGGCAGATCAGGTACAATTCCAGAATTGCAAAGGAAGGTCTGGAGCATGAATGGGGTGCCCAGGTTGGGCGGGTGATCGCAGAGGAATTCGGGACGACTGTACAGTGGAAGGCCGTGGCTTCGGCAGCGGCAGGATCAGATGCCAGAATGAGCGGATGCTCCCTGCCGGTCATTATTAATTCTGGTTCCGGTAATCAGGGGATGACCTGTTCTCTGCCGGTGATCGAATACGGAAAAGAGCTGAAAAAGAGTGAAGAAGAGATTTATCGTGCACTGTGTGTATCGAATCTGGTAGCACTGAATCAGAAGCGTTATATCGGCTCCCTTTCGGCCTATTGCGGCGCAGTTTGTGCGGCAGCAGGCGCAGGAGCAGGGATTACGTATCTGTGCGGCGGAAATCTGGAACAAATCCAGAATACGGTAGTCAATACGATCGCGGATGCAGGCGGGATCGTATGTGACGGTGCGAAGCCAAGCTGTGCTGCAAAAATTGCAACATCTCTGCAGGCTGCGATCTTAAGTCATAAGATGGCAATGCGCGGGCTGGTGTTTGGCAGTGGAGAGGGACTTGTCATGGACTGTCCGGAAGATACGATCAAGGCAGTCGGATATGTTGGAAGAGCGGGAATGAAGCAGACAGATGTAGAAATCCTGAATCTTATGATCGGAAAGACAAAAATAGAAGATATCGAAAAATAAGAGAAAGATCAGCCTCATGTAAAAAGGGGCTGATTTTTGTAAGTAAAAGAAAAGCAGATGAAACTTTTCAGAAGAAAATCCGGTCTAATGAGTGTAAAGCGGTTCAAAACAGCAGGAAAGCGGGGTGAGAGGTGATGAAATATCTGGTAAAAAAGGCACAGAAGAAAGACGATCAGGCATTTGTGGAGCTGATGGAGCGCTGTAAGAGCGGGATGTATAAAGTGGCAAGAAGTTATTTAAAGGATGATGCAGATATTGCGGATGCGATCCAGGAGACGGTGATCAATTGCTATGAACACATCGGGCGCCTGAAAAATGCAGATTATTTTAAGACATGGCTGACCAGGATCTTGATTAATAACTGCAAGGATATACTGGCAGCAGGAAAGCGGGTGTATCCTCTGGAGCAGATTGAAGAACAGGAGAATACGTGTATGGAGATGCAGAATTATGAATTTCAGGAATTGATGAACTCTCTGGATGAAAAATACCGGATCGTGCTTCTTTTGTATTACGGAGAGGGATTTAAGATCAAAGAGATCGCACAAATACTGGAGATGGATGAGAATACGGTGAAAACAAGGCTGTCCAGAGGACGAAAGAAATTTGAGCATGCGTATTCCATGTGTTAAAGAAGGAGGCAGTGAAATGAAGAAAGACTATTCTGTAGATGAGATGAAAAAAATTATGGGAAAGGATATGGAGGTTCCGAAATCTGTGGATGAGGGAATGAAAAAAGCGTATGAACAGCTTGGAATTCAGACCACGAGAAGACACAACAGAAAATATAAACTTTGGACAGGTCTGGCAGCGGCAGCAGTACTGACGGCAGGGCTTTCCATCACGGCGTTTGCGGTGACAAAATATCTCAATGTAACGCGAAGTGAGGAGGGGGACACACTCCAGTATCAGATTGAAGTGGATACAAAGCAGAAAGAGGCGCATCAGATCAAGGTGGAGCCGACCTATATGCCGGATGGGTATGAATATCAGGAAGAAGGTCCATATGGCGGAAAGTGGCATAATAAAGAGACCAACAGTGGGATTTCCATCATACCGTATAATGCGGCAGAGCTTTACAAGATGTCCAGAGTGGATGAAGATTCTTTTCGGAAATTCCGTAAGGAAAGCCGGGTAAAGACATCAGATACAGAGAATACCAAACTGGATCTGTTTTTGATGGACTCGGAATATGTGGACAGTGAGAAGACAGAGAAAATGTTATATCTTTTCAATGAAGAAGAGGGATATGGAATTTATATCCACAATACGAGCGATCTTCCACAGGAAGAGATTGAAAAAGTGGCAGAAGGGTTGAAGGTTACCGTTCTGGATGAGACTGTACCATATCCTTCGGAGGAAGAGATCCAGACGGAAATCGAAGAAAAGAAATGGCTGGAAGAAATGGAAGCGCAGGCGGGAAATACGATTCCGGCAGAAGGCGTGCGTTCAATCGGTGAGGAGATCAAAAATCCGTTCAGAGATGAGAATTCAACAGAGTTTGAAGATATCCGGTTTACGGTCAAGGATATCAAAATTCAGGATACGCTGCCGGTCGATCAGTTTCCAAGAGAAAACTATGCCCAGTATGAAGATGAGGTTGCTCTGTGGGTGAATGAAGACACCTCTCTGAAACCGCATGAGAGATATGTGCTCGATGCAGGAGAATGGGGTACAACGGATGCAATGGCAAACAAAGAGGCAGAAACGGTCAATTCCAAGTATGTAGTTGTAAAGATGCAGGCAGAGAATTGTTCTGATTTCCAGACAGAGTGGAATGCAAGCGGGGGAATCAGCATCGCTCCGGATCTGGCATACATGAAGACCAATGAGGACGGAAGCCTGTCAAGGGCAGATTATCAGCTGGTGGGAGCGAATGAAAATTATAACCTGCAGTGGACAGCCGGAAACGGGGCATCTTTCCCGATTTATTTTGACAAGATCTACTATACAGAAGGCGTGCAGAGAATGAAAGATGCATTCTTCCGGCCGCTGGCAGCAGGAGAAACACTGGAATATACACTGGTTTATGTGGCGGATGAGGATCAGCTGGATTCCTTATATCTGGATATATATCCGGGATATGGAAACACAGAGGAAGGTGTAGCCGCTCCATATGTAAAAGTAAAATAAGTGGTTTAGATTTCTTTACAGAAAATGGAAAAACGCCTATACTGTTAGGAAAAGAAGGATTCGGACAGGAGGCAAAAACAGATGGCGGCATTTTTAAAAGAAATTGAAAAATTTTACGGGACAAAAGAGAAAAACCGGCAGGGTGAGGATCTGGAGACGTTTCTGGAGCATTATGATCCCCGCAAATATGAGACACCGAGCTGTACCACAGATGCGGTAATCTTTTCTATAACAGGAGAGCTTCTGGAGGTGAATCAGCTGAAAGTGCTTCTGGTGCGAAGGAGCAATCATCCAAGCATCGGGTTCTGGCGCTGCCCGGCGGGTTTGCCGAAATGAGGGAAAATCTGGAGGATACAGCAAGACGGGAACTGGAAGAAGAGACCGGAGTAAAAGATCTTCCATTGGAACAGTTTGCAGTATATGGAGATTATGACAGAGATCCGAGGACCCGTGTGATCACAACGGCATATCTGTCGCTTGTGAACGAGCAGGACATCACGGTACGGGCAGGGGATGATGCGGCGGACGCGGCATGGTGCAGCCTCTGCCTGAAAGAAAAGGAAGTCCACACAGGAGAAGTCAGCAGAAAAGTCTGGCAGCTTCATGTGTCAAATGAAGAGAAGGGGCTGGATACCCGGGCGGAAGTTGAAGAGACATGCAGGGAAGGGCTGATTCGGGAGCGAAAGTTTCAGGTGCTCACAGGCGGAGAGATTGCAGTAGATCACGCGGCGATCATTGTACAGGCAATGTGTATTCTGGCAGACCGCCTTTTAGAAAAGAGATAAAAAGACAAAAAAGTACTGGTATCGGCAGTGTGAAAAAGTACCTGCCGATACCAGTTTTTTATGATTTTTTCTGTTTTTTCCGGCTGCTGGAAATATATGCGATAAATCCAAGACAACCCAGTGCGATCAGCATCCAGATCACAAAAATAGTCGTTCCCTGCGGGCGGAACATGTCGTAATAGCCTTTCAGATAGATCACGACTACGACCCACGGCAGGATATGTGTCATATAGAAGCGAGCTTTTGCCGGAAACTTTAAGCCGTCTCCGCTGTTTGCTTCCTGAATGAAATTTTTCCAGCCCCATCCGTTTTTGTGCGTACAGAACAAAAGATATACAACTGAGCCGAGCGGAAGGATATTGTTGGATACAATAAAGTCTTCCAGATCCATAATGTTTGTGCCTGCGCCAAGCGGCTGGAAACCGGACCATACGCTGAATCCGAGGATACATGGAATACTTAAAACTGTGATCAGGAGAATATTGATCCCCACGGCTTTGGTTCTCTTCCATCCAAACAGATCCATCCAGAAAGAGACAATGTTCTCGAAGACTCCGACAATGGTGGACAGTGCCGCACAGAATAAAAACAGGAAGAATAAAGAGCCCCAGATCCGTCCTCCGGCCATCTGTGTGAAAATGTTCGGCAGCGTGATGAATACAAGTCCCGGTCCGGCATCTGGTTCTACGCCAAAAGCGAAGCAGGAAGGAATCACGATCAGCCCGGCCATCAGTGCAACGCAGGTATCCAGAAGCACAATGCTCAGAGATTCTCCGGCGAGAGAACGTTTCTTATCCAAGTAGCTGCCGAAGATGGCCATACCGCCCATTCCGATACTCAACGTAAAGAAGGCCTGACTCATAGCTCCAAAGATCACATTTCCGATACCGTTTTTGGCCATACGCTCAAAGTCCGGCACCAGGAAAAAGCGCAGCCCTTCGGAAGAGCCGGTCAGTGTCACGGAACGGATCGTCAGGATAACCATAATTCCCAACAGACAGAGCATGGTGATTTTCATGATCTTTTCCACACCTTTTTGCAGACCAATGCTGCAGATTCCAAAGGAAAGTACGATCACCAGTACCGTCCAGAACATCAGCGTCGGAACGGAAGAAAGCATTCCGGTGTATTTTTCAGAGACTTCAGAAGCTGTCACTGAGGCAAATTCTCCTTTTGCCATGCGAAAGCAGTAGTAGAGCATCCAGCCGCCTACCATAGAATAAAACATGACCAGAAGATAATTTCCGGCAATGGCTGCCCATCTGGCGTAATGCCACCTGGTGTGCGGCGGTTCCAGTGCATTGTAGGATGTGGCAATACTTTTCTGACTTGCCCTTCCTACACTGAATTCACATACAATGATGGGAAGTCCCAGGATGACAAGAAAGAGCAGGTATACCAGGATAAAGGCCGCTCCGCCGTATTTTCCAGCCATGTAGGGAAACTTCCAGACGTTCCCGAGCCCGATCGCACATCCTGCAGATACCAGGATAAAACCGAGGCGGGAACCAAACTGTTCTCGTTTCATAAAAACCTCCATAAACATATAATATTATTTCTCCCCGCGGGAGTTTTCTTTGGAAACTTTGTTAGTATACCACGTTGGCGCGGCAAAGTAAAGAAAATGTTGGGTATGTACCTTGTCGGAAATGCGGATTTATGATAAGATAATCGGAAGAATGTTTGTACACGAGGAGGAATTTATGGAAAACGAAGCAGTTTCAAAAAATTTCATTGAACAGGAAATAGACAAAGACCTTGCAGAAGGCGTTTACGATCATGTGTGCACCCGTTTCCCGCCAGAGCCGAACGGGTATCTGCACATCGGACATGCCAAGTCCATTCTTTTGAATTACGGACTGGCAAAAAAATACAATGGAACTTTCCATATGCGTTTTGACGATACCAACCCGACCAAAGAAAAAGTGGAGTTTGTGGATTCTATCAAAGAAGATATCCAGTGGCTGGGGGCTGACTGGGAGGATCATCTTTACTTTGCATCCGATTATTTTGAGCAGATGTACGAATGCGCAGTAAAACTGATCAAAAAAGGAAAGGCATATGTGTGTGACCTGACTCCGGAAGAGATCAGAGAGTACAGAGGGACACTGACAGAGCCTGGAAAGAACAGTCCGTACAGAGAACGCTCCGTTGAGGAAAACCTGGAGTTGTTCGAGGCAATGAAAGACGGAAAATTCAAGGATGGAGAGAAGGTGCTGCGCGCAAAGATTGATATGGCATCTCCGAATATCAATATGAGAGACCCGATCATTTACCGTGTGGCACATATGACGCATCACAATACAGGAGACAAGTGGTGTATTTATCCGATGTACGATTTTGCACATCCGATCGAGGATGCAATTGAGCATATCACACATTCAATCTGTACACTGGAGTTTGAAGATCACCGTCCGCTGTATGACTGGGTAGTCAGAGAGTGTGAGTTTGAGATGCCGCCAAGACAGATTGAGTTTTCTAAATTATACCTGACCAATGTTGTGACCGGAAAGCGTTACATCAAAAAACTGGTAGAAGACGGTGTGGTAGACGGATGGGATGATCCGCGCCTGGTTTCCATCGCAGCACTTCGCCGCAGAGGATTTACACCGGAGTCCATCAAGATGTTTATCGATATGTGCGGAGTATCAAAAAGCCAGAGCTCTGTAGACTATGCGATGCTGGAGTACTGTATCCGTGAGGACTTAAAGCTGAAAAAACCGCGTATGATGCAGTACTGGATCCGATCAAGCTGGTTATTGACAATTATCCGGAAGATCAGGTGGAATATCTGGATGTGATCAACAATCTGGAGAATGAGGAGCTTGGTATGAGAAAGATTCCGTTCTGCAGAGAGCTGTATATCAACAGAGATGATTTTATGGAAGAACCGCCGAAGAAATATTTCCGTCTCTTCCCGGGCAATGAGGTACGTCTGATGCAGGCATATTTTGTAACCTGTACCGGATTTGAAAAGGATGAAGACGGCAACATCACAGTGGTACACTGTACGTATGATCCACAGACGAAGAGCGGCAGCGGATTTACCGGAAGAAAAGTCAAAGGAACGATCCACTGGGTACCGGCACCGTATGCAGTAAAAGCGGAAGTGCGCCTGTACGAGAATCTGATCGATGAAGAAAAAGGCGTTTATAATGAGGATGGTTCCATGAACTTGAACCCGAACTCCCTGACAGTCTTAAAAGACTGCTATGTAGAACCGAATTTTGAGGATGCAAAAGCATATGACAGCTTCCAGTTTGTAAGACAGGGATATTTCTGTATCGATGCAAAAGATTCCAGAGAGGATGCACTGGTATTTAACCGGATCGTGTCACTGAAGAGTTCGTTTAAACTGCCGAAATAAGCAGCGTGAAATTATGAATGAATTGACTATAAATCTTCACACAGCATCTGAGACACCGCTGTATGAGCAGATTTATCAGCATATTAAAAGAGAGATTCAGGAGGGAAGGATTACCAGCGGGGAAAAACTTCCCTCCAGTCGTTCTCTGTGCAAATATCTGGAAGTCAGCAGAAGCACAGTGGAGCTTGCCTATGAACAGCTGATCTCGGAAGGGTATGTGGAAGCAGTACCGTGTAAAGGGTATTTCGCGGCAGAACTGGAAGGGATGTATCGTCTGGATGTCGTTCCTGCTTTGGTGGGAGCAGAAGAAAAGACAGAGAAAAAAGAGTGGAAATATAATTTTACACCGAACGGAGTCGATCTGAACAGTTTCCCGTATAATGTCTGGCGAAGACTTGCGAAGGACAGTCTGTTAGATGACCGGGCAGAGATGTTCCGTCTGGGAGATTCTCAGGGGGAGTACGGACTGCGAAGTGCGATCAGCAGATATTTGTATCAGGCACGGGGAGTGAATGCACATCCGGATCAGATCATTATCGGAGCAGGAAATGACTATCTTCTGATGCTGCTTTCCACAGTGATCGGCCAGAATCATAAAGTAGCTCTGGAAAACCCGACCTACAAGCAGGCATACCGGCTTTTTAAAAGTCTGTCTTATGATGTATGTGCAGTGGATATGGATGAGAAAGGAATGAAAGTGGCCGATCTGAAAAGTTCCGGAGCAGATATTGCGTTCGTGATGCCTTCCCATCAGTATCCGCTGGGAATCGTAATGCCCATGAAACGCAGGATGGAACTGCTTAAGTGGGCAGCCAAAGACCCTGCACGCTATATTATCGAGGATGACTATGACAGTGAGTTTCGATACAAAGGGAAGCCTATTCCCGCGCTGCAGGGGTATGACCGATGGGAAAAGGTGATCTATATCGGAACGTTTTCAAAGTCCATCGCGCCTTCGATCCGTGTCAGCTATATGGTGCTTCCTGCGCCGCTTTTAAAGGAGTTTCAGAAAAAAAGCAGTTTTTTAAGTTCTACGGTTTCCAGGGTAGATCAGCTGATTTTACAGAAGTTTATCGAGGACGGACATTATGAAAGGCATCTGAACCGGATCCGGACATTGTACAAGAGCCGTCATGATACGCTGATGGGCTGTTTGAAAACATTTCAGAAAATCTGTACGATATCGGGGGAGAATGCCGGAGTACATATGCTGCTGCATTTTGCCGGTGATATGACAGAAGAAGAATTGATTCGAAAAGCTGCGGAAAAAGGCGTTCGAGTATATGGACTTTCGCAATATTATATCGATCCTCCTGACGGGCTAAAACCGACGATCATGCTGGGATATGCAATATCAGTGAAGATAAGATGAAAGAAGCAGTAAAATTGCTGGAAGAAGCGTGGAAGTGAGAATATTCATCCGGGTAACCAGCAGCACATGTCTGCGGCGGACGGACTTTGTTCGATAAAGTAAAAAACAGGAACTGTTCAAAAGTGGCCAGTTCCTGTTTTGCATTATTCTTCCGATTCAGTATCAGTTGCTTGTGTTTCTTGGGAAGGTTCTTCTTCTGTATCAGCAGTATCGGATGCTGCTTTGTTCAGATGCACATATCCGCGTTCCGATACCGGTTTTAAATCATTGTCCAGATCAAAATCCTCTTCTTCCATATCTTCTGTACAATCATACTCGGAAACTGCGTCACTGTCTTTGCAGAAATAAGCAATGATCAGACCGATCGCAGTACCGACAGCCGCAAGACCAAGAAACCATTTCAAAAACTTTTTCATCGTAAAAATCTCCTTTCCAGCAGATGTTATGAATCGATATCCATTGTAATACTTTTCGCCGTTAATTACAAGACCTTTGAGAGTTACTGTTCACAGTAACTTTTGAGAAGCTGTATTGTGGAGAAATACAAAGTGTGCTACACTGGGGACATTGAAAAAAGCAGGGGTGAAACAAAAAGATGGAACATAAAGCAGTGAAAAAAGCGAAGAAAGGGTTGTTCAGCATTGTTTTTGGCCGTACAGCACTGATCCTTATGCTTGTTCTGATCCAGCTGATCGTTCTGGTTGGAGTGGCAACGATACTGAATGACTATGCCGTCTATGTGTACGGCGGATTTACAGTTCTGGCAGCAGTGATCGTAATTTATATTATCAATGAAAGAGGAAATCCGGCATTTAATATGACCTGGGTACTTTTGATCCTGATTTTTCCGGCATTTGGATGCCTTTTCTATATTTGGGTAAAGTCTCAGCTTGGAACAAGATATATCGGAAAGCGATTGTGTATGCTCCGGCTTGATACAGCAAAATATATGCAGCAGGAGCCTCAGGTGATTGAAGCCTTGCGTGAGAGCAAGCCGGCCAATGCAAACCTTGCGCATTATATGCAGTATCAGCTGAATTTTCCTACTTATCGGAATACACAAGTGCAATATTTTGCATGTGGAGAAGAAAAATTTCCGGTGCTTCTGGAAGAATTGAAGAAGGCGGAAAAATTTATCTTTCTGGAGTATTTTATTGTAGAAGAAGGATATATGTGGGGGTCTGTGCTGGAAATATTAAAAGAAAAAGCAGCCGCGGGCGTAGAGGTACGGTTTATGTATGACGGAATGTGCAGCATTTCGCTGCTTCCGCCCGATTATCCGAAAAAAATCCGTCGGTTCGGGATTCAGTGTAAGATGTTCAGTCCGATCCGGCCGGTACTTTCGACGACACAAAATAACCGGGATCACAGAAAAATCTGTGTGATCGACGGAAAAACAGGATTTACAGGAGGTATCAATCTGGGAGATGAATATATCAACCGGAAAGAACGGTTCGGGTACTGGAAAGATACTGCCGTCATGATCAAGGGGGATGCGGTGCAGAGTCTGACGATGCTGTTTTTGCAGATGTGGAATGTTTCAGAATTAAAAAAAGAGAAATTTGAGCCCTATCTGACGACGATGGCAAAGGAATTAAAACCGGAGACCGGATTTGTGCTCCCCTACGGGGACAGTCCGTACGATCATGAAAACGTAGGGGAGGAAGTGTATGTGCATATTTTGAATCATGCGAAAAAATATGTGCATATTATGACGCCGTATCTGATTTTGGACAACGGCATGCTGGATACACTGACAAGAGCAGCAAAGAGCGGAATTGAAGTCTGCATCATCATGCCGCATATTCCGGATAAATGGTATGCGTTTGCGGTGGCGAAGACATACTATCGGGAATTGATCGAAGCAGGAGTTAATATTTATGAATTTACACCGGGATTTGTGCATGCAAAGGTATTTGTCTCAGATGATGATACGGCAACAGTAGGAACTGTGAACCTGGATTACCGGAGTCTGTATCTGCATTTTGAATGTGGGATCTTTGTGTATGACAATCCGGTGGTACATAAAATTGAAAAAGATTTTCAGGAAACACTGAAAAAGAGCTGTAAAGTTACAGCGTCAGATATCGGAAATACCGGTATTTTTATGCGGATCTGCGGAAGAGTGCTGCGTCTGATCGCACCTCTGATGTAGAAAAAAGAAAAAGTGTTTTACAGAATGAGAAAAGTATAGTATAATTCATAGGGCAGTGATTCATAAGAACTGCTAATTAAGAGTTAAAAGCGATGAATACGCAGGAGGATTTGAGATGGTAAAAGCAGTAGTAGGAGCTAACTGGGGCGATGAAGGAAAGGGCAAGATTACAGATATGCTCGGAAAAGAAGCCGATATCATTGTCCGTTTTCAGGGTGGAGCGAATGCAGGACATACCATTGTAAATGATTATGGAAAATTTGCGCTGCACACTTTGCCGTCAGGAGTATTCTATGACCATACGACCAGCATTATCGGAAACGGTGTGGCGCTGGATATTCCGAGATTGTTCGGAGAGGTGCAGCAGATTGTAAAACAGGGCGTACCGCAGCCAAAACTTCTTGTTTCTGACAGAGCACAGATCGTGATGTCTTATCACAAGAATTTTGATGCTTACGAGGAAGAGCGTCTTGGAGGCAAGTCTTTTGGTTCTACAAAATCAGGAATTGCGCCGTTTTATTCCGATAAATATGCAAAGATCGGATTCCAGGTGAGCGAATTATTTGATGACGAGCTTCTGAAAGAAAAAGTGGTTCGCGTTGCAGAGCAGAAGAATGTGATTCTGGAGCACTTATACCATAAACCGTTGATCAATCCTGACGACTTATATAAAGAACTGACAGAGTACAGAGACATGGTAGCACCATTTGTATGTGATGTTTCTCTGTATCTGCACAATGCAATCAAAGAAGGCAAAGAGATTCTTCTGGAAGGACAGCTCGGTTCTCTGAAAGATCCGGATCACGGAATTTATCCGATGGTAACATCTTCTTCCACACTGGCGGCATACGGTGCGATCGGAGCGGGAATCCCTCCGTATGAGATCAAACAGATCATCACAGTATGCAAGGCATACTCCAGTGCAGTAGGAGCAGGTGCATTTGTCAGCGAGATTTTCGGCGAGGAAGCTGATGAGCTGAGACGCCGCGGAGGAGACGGCGGTGAATTCGGAGCGACAACAGGACGTCCGAGACGTATGGGATGGTTTGACTGTGTTGCTTCCAAATACGGATGCAGGATGCAGGGGACGACAGATGTAGCGTTTACAGTTCTGGATGTACTTGGATATCTGGATGAGATTCCGGTATGTGTAGGCTATGAGATCAATGGAGAAGTGACAACAGAGTTCCCTGTAACACATCTCCTGGAAAAAGCAAAACCGGTATTGAAGACACTTCCGGGATGGAAATGTGATATCCGCGGAATCAAGACATACGAAGAACTGCCGGAGAACTGCAGAAAGTATATTGAATTTATTGAAGAACAGATTGGATATCCGATCACAATGGTCAGCAACGGACCGGGAAGAGACGATATCATTTATCGCAAAAGATAAAAGGTGAACGAAGGTGTTCCGTATCTGCCAGCAAAAGCTGGCAGCGGAGCATCTTTTTTTGTGAAAAAATGTTAAGAGATTTTTATGAAAAACTTTAGAAATCAGCCACATCGGCGTCACAATTTGACAGTAGGATAAAAGAGTGTCAGGGGACAAAAAAAGTTCTGTCAAGCAGGCAGAAAAATGACATATTTCAGAGGGCAGTATCATAAAATAATAAGCTGAGGCCGGAAAAAGGAGGTATTTTATGCGTCAGAATAGTATACAGAACAGATTACAGATGATATCGATGGAAGAATACCTGGAGAAAAGACAGAAAATTCGAGAGACCGAAAGAAAAAGAGACAAAAAAACAGTCTGCAGGCAGCAGGAACTGGATGCTGCCGTTGCGATGGCAGAGCTGTATGTTTAACAGAAGAACATTACTCGTTCGAGTCGGAGTCATCCGTATGAGATGTACGGGAAAAGAGTGTATAGATATATAACAGTACAGGCAGCAGGATCGTGGCGGCAATGGCAGCCATCAGAAGCTTCTGAGAGACAACGCTGTCTATAAAAGCAAAGATGAGTGTGCTGACGTAAAGAAGAACCAGCAGGATTGCTCCGATCAGTGCATGATACGTTTTGATTTCTTCATATTAGATTCCTTTCTTTTATCTTTTTATAAATCTGCCGGAGCATCTTTTTGCTCCGGCAGATTTATTATATACAAAAGATAGAAAGATTGCAATACAGCGGTAAAATTAGTAGTTTACTGACAGAGAAAAGTGTTATATAATAGAACCACGATTGAATTTCTAAGAAAAAGGAGTTTTTACAATGAGTGAAAAATGTTTATTAGATCAATGGAGAGATATGGCATACGACAGAGAACTGTCCAAAGAGCAGTTAGAGAAGTTCTGGGGTCGTTATTTCAGCATTGAAAGAGGAATTTATGAGCAGCTTTTGACAGAGCCTGATGTAGAAGTGAAAGGTACGGTCAAAGAGCTGGCTGAAAAATATGGACAGGAAGTTCTGACAATGGTAGGATTTCTGGATGGAATCAACGACAGTCTGAAAGTGCCGAATCCGATTGAGACGATGACAGAGGATACGGAAGTGAATCTGATCTTTGCAAAGAGCTGTTATACAAAAATATGATCGATGCAAAAGCAGACTGGTTATATGAACTGCCACAGTGGAATGCTATTTTTGACGAAGAAAAGAAAAAACAGTTATACCGTGAGCAGAAACAGTCCGGTACGATCCGCAAAGGAAAGAAAATCGGAAGAAATGATCCATGTCCATGCGGAAGTGGTAAAAAATATAAAATGTGCTGTGGAAGAAATGCATAGCAGTATATCGTATGAGAGGGAGCTCGGATGAGTCTCCCTTTTATGTTTCGAAAAAAGAACAGGAGATGAGCATGGAAATTTATTTGATCACGGCAGGGGCGCTGTTTCTCTTTTATTATGGAATCCTCTGTTTCTATACCGGAAAATGGGACTCTACGTTTGCCAGATTCTGGCTGGTGGCGGGGATCGGGCACTTTTTGATGATTCCTGCGACAAAAGAAGAAGTGACGCGAAAGCTTTTGTTCTTCTGTGTGGCGGGAATATGGATCCTTTTTCTTGCGGTGGAGTTTTTTATTGTACGTGCCATGAGGCTGGAAGAAAGAAGAACTGCCGGTATCTGATCGTGCTTGGTGCGCAGGTCCGGGGAGAGCGGATCACAGATTCATTAAAGAGAAGACTGGATGCTGCTTTATTGTATCATCAGGTCTGTCCTTCGGTGAAGATCATCGTATCCGGCGGTCAGGGAAAAGGTGAGGATGTTTCAGAGGCTTATGCGATGGTACAATATTTGCGGGAACATGAGGTAAAAGACGAGCAGATCATGTTGGAGGATCAGTCGCGGACGACGAGGGAAAACCTGCGGTTTAGCAAAGCTTATCTGGAGGAGTTGAAAACACCGGTTGGAATTGTGACAAATAATTTTCACTTGTTTCGGGCACTTTTGATCGGACGAAGTGAAGGGTATGAGAACCTGACGGGAATTGCGGCAGGATGTAACCGGATTTTGTTTTTGAACTATATGGTACGGGAGTTTTTTGCGGTTGTGTGGCTGTGGATTCAGAGAGGAAAAAAGAAATCTGGTTGACAAAACAAAAAGTGATGTTATAATGAGGATTAGGTTGAGAATATAATATTTCAATACAATGACGAGACGAGTAGGATGTGGAAGAAGACAGAGAAGGGAGTCGCAGGCTGGAAGCTCCCGCTTACGGAAGCATTTGAAAACTACCTCTGAGTGGCTGAAAACAGCCCGGTGATCCCGTTATCATCACAAATGAGTGGTTCCGGTATTTAATACCGGTTCAAACAGGGTGGAACCGCGAGTATGATCTCGCCCCTTTTGCAGGATATGCAAAAAGGGGCGTTTTTTAATTCTGAGGTCTCGTGGTTGTGCAGTAAGAGAAAGGAGCCAGAAAGATGGAGTGTAATTCGAATTATCGTATTTTGAATAACCAGGTCAAGATTCCGTGTGCTGCATTTGGAACTTATAAAGCCGCAGAAGGAAACAGCGCGGATATCATCGGTACTGCAATTCGTGCCGGATACAGGCATTTTGATACGGCTTCTGTTTACGGCACGGAGAAATATGTGGCAGAGGCTATTGAAAAGAGCAGGATTCCAAGGCAGGAATTTTTTTTGACATCCAAGGTCTGGAAAGAGGATATGGGATATGAACAGACAAAGGCTGCATTTGCGAAAACCTTAGAGCAGCTTAACACAGATTATCTGGATTTGTATCTGATCCACTGGCCACGGCCCACGTTGGACTGCAAAAACTGGAAGAAACTGGATTTAGAGAGCTGGAGAGCAATGGAAGAATTGTATCATGCAGGAAAGATCCGCGCCATTGGGGTGAGCAATTTTCTGCCGCACCACATTGAGAACCTGATGCAGAATGCCAAGGTGACTCCGGCGGTCGATCAGTTGGAATATCATCCTGGATATACACAACAGGCAGCAGTAGACTATTGCAGAAAGAACCAGATTCTTGTGGAGGCATGGAGTCCGATCGGACGAAGACGAGTGTTCGAAGAGCCGCTGATTCTTGAGTTGTCTGAGAAGTATCATGTATCACCGGCACAGATCTGTTTGCGGTTTGCACTGCAGAATGGCGTGATACCAATGCCGAAATCCTCATCCATGGAGCGGATGAAAGAAAATCAGGATATCTTCTCATTTGAGATATCCACAGAAGATATGTATCGTCTGGAGACAATGCCTCAGATTGGATGGTCCGGAGAGCATCCGGACAGAGAACGGGTTTATTTTTAAAATCCGGCGAGGCAAAAAGAAGAGAAAAGGAGAGAGATTATGAAGATTATATTAAAAGACGGTTCCTTTAAGGAATATGAAAACAGCAAATCAGTGATTGAAATCGCAGCAGACATCAGCGAAGGACTTGCAAGAGTGGCGACAGCAGGAGAAATCGACGGAGAAGTGGTAGATTTGAGAACGGTGGTAGACAAAGACTGTGAACTCAATATCCTGACATTCAATGATGAAAAAGGAAAAGGTGCGTTCCGTCACACAGCCTCTCATATCATGGCACAGGCTGTGAAGAGATTATATCCGGAGACAAAACTGGCGATCGGACCATCTGTTGCAGACGGATTTTACTATGATGTAGACAGAGAGACACCGTTTACAGCAGATGATCTGGAAAAGATTGAGAAAGAGATGAAAAAGATCGTAAAAGAGAATCTCCCGATCGAGCAGTTTACAAAGCCTAGAAATGAAGCAATCGAATATTTCAAAGAAAAAGAAGAACCATATAAAGTAGAACTGATCGAAGACCTTCCGGAAGATGAGACAATCAGCTTCTATTCTCAGGGAGAGTTTACAGATTTGTGTGCAGGTCCTCACCTGATGAGTACAAAATATGTCAAAGCATTTAAGCTCACAAGCCTTGCAGGTGCATACTGGAGAGGAAGCGAGAAAAATAAAATGCTGCAGAGAATCTACGGAACTGCATTCCCGAAAAAAGCAGAGCTGGAAGAATATCTGAACATGTTGGAAGAAGCGAAAAAACGTGATCACAGAAAACTCGGAAAAGAACTGGGACTCTTTATGATGAGAGACGAAGGACCGGGATTCCCGTTCTTCCTTCCAAACGGAATGGTACTCAAAAACGTTCTTTTGGATTACTGGAGAGAGATTCACAGAAAAGCCGGATATGTGGAGATTTCAACTCCGGTTATGTTAAGCCGTCATCTCTGGGAGACATCGGGACACTGGGATCATTACAAAGAGAATATGTATACAACTGTGATCGATGAGGAAGACTTTGCAATCAAACCGATGAACTGTCCGGGAGGAATCCTGGCATATCAGGCGGAGCCGCGTTCCTACAGAGATCTTCCGATCCGTATGGGAGAGCTGGGACTGGTTCACCGTCATGAAAAATCAGGACAGCTTCATGGTCTGATGAGAGTGCGCTGCTTCACACAGGATGATGCGCATATCTTTATGACACCGGATCAGATCAAGGACGAGATCAAAGGCGTTGCAGGACTGATCAATGAAGTTTACAGTCTGTTTGGATTTAAATATCATGTAGAATTGTCCACACGTCCGGAAGACAGTATGGGAAGTGACGAAGATTGGGAAATGGCAACAGACGCACTTCGCGGTGCGCTGGATGATCTGGGACTTCCGTATGTAGTCAATGAAGGAGACGGAGCATTCTACGGACCGAAGATTGACTTCCATCTGGAAGATTCCATCGGAAGAACATGGCAGTGTGGAACAATCCAGCTTGACTTCCAGCTTCCACTTCGTTTTGAACTGGAATACACAGGAGCAGACGGAGAAAAACACAGACCAATCATGATCCATCGCGTTGTATTTGGTTCCATCGAGCGGTTTATCGGAATCCTGATCGAGCACTTTGCCGGAGCATTCCCGACATGGCTTGCACCGGTTCAGGTAAAAGTACTGCCGATCTCTGATAAATATCTGGAATATGGACAGAGTGTTCTGGATCAGTTGAATGCAGCCGGAATCCGTGCCGAGATCGACACACGTGCCGAGAAGATCGGATATAAGATCCGCGAAGCACAGATGAAGAAGATCCCGTACATGCTGGTTGTGGGAGCAAAAGAAGAGGAAGAGAAAAAGGTTTCTGTAAGAAGTCGATTTGCAGGAGATGAAGGACAGAAAGGTCTGGAAGAATTTATTGCTGCAATCATGGAAGAGACTGCAAAAAAAGAAATCCGTGAAGTGACAAAAGAAGAAAAATAAATTTTTTTGAAAATCCGGATAAAAGAATTGGAAATGGGCATGATGATACTGATTTTGTAAATAAAAAGGAGGTATTATCATGCCAGAATTAAAATGTACAGTACAGACATGTATGCACAATCAGGATTTCCTCTGCCGTCTGGATTCCATCCAGGTAGGTGGTTCTCAGGCAAAGGCTTCAAAGGAGACCTGCTGTGACAGCTTTGAGGAGCGAAAAACACAGGGGATGGAAAATTCCTATACGAACGCATATGGAAACCATGCGACAGCGCCTTCGGATCGTTGCGGAATCGATTGTAAAGCAACTGACTGCATGTACAATGAACAGTGTAAATGTGAAGCGGGAAAGGTCAGCGTGGAAGGTTCCTGTGCGTGTCATAAGGACGGCACAGAGTGCGCCACATTTCAGTGCAGATAAGAAGTGAAAGAGAAGAAGCGGTGCTTGGCTTTATGGCCGGGCATCGCTTTTTTGAAGGTTGACGGTCTTCCTGTTACAGGGGTATAATGGAAATACTTGCAAAACCAGAAAGGAATGAGATACATATATGAACAGAGAGGGAGAAAAACCTGAAAAAGAGGGGAAAAAGGAGAATGACTATTATACGTCGCAGCCTTCATTTGGAAGCAAAAAGACATCCAGATTCTGGCATCAGATCAGCAGGGACGTACGGATATTTGTGGTGATCGCAGCCTGCATCGTGTTTTATTTTGCATTATTGCGCATGACAAATATTTCGGAAGTTTTTGGGAAAATATACCAGGTGTTAAAGCCGATTATTTATGGTCTTGTCATTGCGTATTTGCTCAACCCGATTGTAAAGCTGGTGGATACGCATTTTGAACCCTGGATCAAGAGAAAATTTCCACGCATTAAGAATGCGGGCGGCATTTCCAGAGGGGCAGGAATTTTGCTTGCAATCGTTGTAATGTTTGCGTTAATCGTGGCGTTGTGCAATATGATGATACCGGAACTCTACCGCAGTATAAGAGATATGATCCTTACTGTGCCGAGCCAGCTGAATCGTTTTATCGGGAAGATGACAGAGGTGATGAGTACAGATCAATCGACTATTGGACAGATGGCAGAGGCAGTCCTCAAAGAAGCAAGTGATGCACTGCAGACATGGATGCGTACAGACCTTCTCAATCAGGTCAATGTACTGATGTCGAATCTGACAGTGGGAGTGATCAACGTTGTCAAGGAATTGTGCTATGTACTGATCGGAGTGATCGTATCTGTTTATGTGCTGTTCAGTAAGGAGAAGTTTGCAAGCCAGTGCAAGAAGCTTGTATATGCCATCATGCGTCCGTCAAGAGCGAATATGGTGCTTCATCTGACGATCAAGAGCAACGAGATCTTCGGCGGTTTTATTATCGGAAAGATCATTGATTCTGCGATCATCGGAGTATTGTGTTTTGTCGGACTTTCCATTTTGGATATGCCGTATACGATGCTTGTGAGCGTGATCGTAGGAGTAACCAATGTGATTCCGTTTTTCGGACCATATATCGGAGCAATTCCAAGCGCCGTCCTGATTTTGTTGTCAGATCCGAAGATGGGAATCTATTTTATTATTTTTGTATTTCTTCTGCAGCAGCTGGATGGGAATATCATCGGACCAAAGATTTTGGGGGATTCTACGGGATTGTCTGCATTCTGGGTGGTATTTTCGATTTTGTTTGGCGGAGGAATGTTTGGATTTGTGGGAATGATTTTGGGAGTTCCTACATTTGCAGTCATCTATTATATTGTAAAAATGCTGGTGAACCATCAGCTGGAAAATCATACGCTGCCTACAGATACCGGTGCGTACGACCAGTTCGGTTATGTAAATAATGAAGGCGAGTATGCAAGAGTTGATGAGGCGACAGAAAAGAAAGAAGAAAAAGGGGAATAAATTATGCCAATACGTGTACAGAACGACCTTCCGGTAAAAGAGATACTGGAGCATGAAAATATATTTGTAATGGACGAATACCGGGCAGCACATCAGGATATCCGTCCGATCAAGATCGGGCTTTTAAATCTGATGCCGTTAAAGGAGGATACAGAGCTGCAGATACTGCGGTCTCTCTCGAACACACCGCTTCAGGTGGATGTTGTATTTGTCCGTGTATCAGGACATGTATCGAAAAATACATCCACCAGTCATCTGCATAAGTTTTATCAGTCTTTTGAAGAGATCAAGGAGCAGAAGTTTGATGGATTTATCATTACAGGAGCTCCGGTGGAACAGATTCCGTTTGAAGATGTGGATTACTGGGATGAGTTGAAAGAGATCATGGAGTGGACGAAGACGCATGTGACTTCCACGCTGCATTTGTGCTGGGGTGCACAGGCGGGGATTTATTATCACTATGGGATTGATAAGACACAGCTTCCAGAGAAAATGTTCGGTGTATTTAAGCATCATGTGAGAAACAGAAGAATCCCGCTTGTGCGTGGATTTGATGATGCGTTTTATGCGCCTCATTCCCGGCATACGGAGATTCCGTTGGAACAGGTGGAGGCAGATGAGAGACTGACGATACTGGCAGATTCCAAAGAGGCGGGGCTTTTCCTCTGTATGGCAGAGGAAGGTCGTCAGATTTTTGTGATGGGACATCCGGAATATGACAGAATGACATTGGATGCGGAATATAAGAGGGATTTGAGCAAAGGTCTGGATATTCAGATGCCGGTGAATTATTATCCGGACAACGATCCGGATCAGAAACCGGAACTGATCTGGAGATCTCATGCAAATAACATTTATACGAACTGGCTGAATTATTATGTATATCAGACAACGCCGTATGATCTGGAGGGACGACCGTTTAAGGTAGGAATCAGAGAGAGGAACGAAGAGAATGAGAAAAAGAAATGTGAGGGGGATTTGTGCTTTTTTATGCACCATCCTTTTGGGATGTCTGATTCCGGCCGGGGAGGTACAGGCTCAGCGTGCGCTGGATGTGGCAAGAGAGAGGGGCTATCAGCTTGAGGAACGGTATCAGCCTGCAGGTTCGATCATTACGGAGATCAATACCGGACAAATTTTATGGCAGGAAAATGCACAGAAACAGTGGCCGCCGGCAAGTATGACAAAATTGATGACCATTCTTCTGGCATATGAGGAGATAAAAGCCGGGAATCTGGAACTTGAGAGTACGGCAGAGGTAAATGAAAGATATACAGATATTGCAGGCAGGTATGCGCTCAGCAACAATAAAATGCAGCCGGGAGCCAGTTATACGGTTGCAGAGTTGATGGATCTGATCATTGTGCCGTCTTCTGCGGCGGCAACGTATATGCTTGCGGATATGGTGGAGTCGGATCCGGACAGGTTTGTGGAGCGTATGAATCAAAAGGCACAGGAGCTTGGAATGGTCAATACGAAGTACTTCAACTGTGTGGGGGTTACTAACAATCTGCTGCAGCCGTATCATCCGGTGAGCCAGCCGCTTGATGGAGATAACATTACAACACCGGAAGATTATGCGATGCTGTGTACTTATCTGATAAAGACCTATCCGGATATTTTAAATCACACAAAGTATCCCCAGATCACCGTAAAAGAGGGGACACCGTATGAGGAGCATTTTACATCATATCAGATTTCACTGGAAGGGGCAAAGTATGGTCTGGAGGGCACAGACGGCTTGAAGACAGGTTCCAGCGATACGGCAGGGTTTAACTATTCGTCCACTGCAAAACGGGGGGACACGCGTCTGGTGGAGATTGTGATGGGTGTGTCTGACTGGTCAGATCAGACTGGGGAAGAGCTCCGTCATCTGGTCGGAAACGCGATTATGGAGCAGGCATTTGAACGGTTTGAATATAAAAAAGTACTTTCCAAAGGGGTGCATACTATTGATGGAAAGAAAGTAGAGATTTCAAAAGATTTATGGGACTGTGTTCCAAAAGGGAAAGAAGCTCCGCTTACGATCAAGGACGGTAAAGTGCTGGTAGACTTGGAAAGAGAATATCTGCCGGGATTTCAGGCACCGGCAGTTTCGTGCAAACAGGTGGCGGCAGTGGAGAAGAACGAACAGAAGGGACTGCCGCTGTTCTTGAAGGTGCTGCTTGTACTCGCTGCAGTGTTTGTGATTCTTGTGGGAGCAAGAATCTCTTATGTGGCATATCGGAAAAAGCAGAGAAGGAAGCGCCGGGAAGCACAGAGAAGAAGACGTGCAAGAGGAATCAGAGAATTAGAGGAGAAGTAAGACAGGGAGGAAACAGGATGAGAGAGCAGCAGTTTTCAGCGATGGTAAATCAGTTTCAGCCGGGAATTTTTACCGCGCTGAATGACAAGAAGGAAGAGATGATTCAGGCAGGAAAACGGGTGTTCAATCTGTCAGTGGGAACACCGGATTTTGCACCGGCACCGCATGTGATGGAGGCACTTACAGAAGCGTGCAAAGATCCGGAGAACTATAAATATGCACTGGCAGATCTGCCGGAGCTTTTAGAGGCAGTCCAATACCGGTATGCGCATCGGTTTGGAGTGGAGATTCAGACAGATGAGATTATGTCAGTTTATGGATCTCAGGAGGGAATGGCGCATATCGGAATGGCATTGTGTGATCCCGGGGATACCATTCTGGTTCCGAATCCGGGATATCCGCTGTTTGAAATGAGCGGAATCATGGCAGGTGCGAATGTGGAATATTATGAAATCCGTGAGGAGAACGGATATCTGCCGGATCTGAAAAATATCCCGGGAGAGGTTTTGGAGAGAACCAAATATATGGTAGTCTCTTATCCGTTGAATCCGGTCTGTGTCTGTGCTCCGGATCATTTTTATGAAGAACTGATCGCATTTGCAAAGGAGCATCATATTGTGATCATCCATGACAATGCATATTCGGATATTATTTTTACAAGAGAACAGGGGCGGTCCTTTTTATCCTTTGACGGTGCAAAAGAGGTAGGGGTAGAGTTTTATTCGTTGTCCAAGTCCTATAATCTTACGGGTGCCAGAATCTCATTTGTGGTGGGAAATAAAGCGATTGTAGAGAAGTTTAAAACGCTGCGTTCTCAGATTGATTATGGCATCTTTCTGCCGATTCAGAAGGCTGCGATCGCGGCGCTTACGGGGCCGGACGATTTCATCGAAAAGCAGAGGCAGGAGTATGCAAAAAGAAACTGTGCGCTGTGCGGCGGTCTGCGAAGGATCGGGTGGAATGTACCGGACAGTCAGGGGACAATGTTTGTGTGGGCAAAGATTCCGAAAGGCTATGCGTCGTCCTTTGATTTCTGTATGCAGCTTGTGGAGAAGACCGGACTTCTGGTAACGCCTGGAAGTGCGTTTGGAAGCGCGGGAGAAGGGTATATCAGAATGGCGCTGGTAGTTGATCTGCCCGTGATCGGGGAAATTCTTGAAGTGCTTGAGAAATCGGGGATGTTTTAGAAAAAAGAGGAGGAGACGAGTATGGACTATCAGAAAGTGATCGAACAGGCAAGGACATGTATCGGACCGTACTGTAAAGCGTGTGCAGTCTGTAACGGCAGAGCGTGCAAAAATACAATGCCGGGACCTGGAGCGAAAGGAATCGGAGATGTGGCGATCCGAAATTTTCAGAAATGGCAGGAGATCCGTATCAATATGGATACGATCTGTGAAAAGAAACCGGCTGATACGACAGTGACTCTGTTTGGAAAGGAGTTTTCCTACCGTTTTTGCAGGACCGGTAGGTGCTGTGAAGCTGCATTACGGGGAGAAATATACGGATCAGGAATATAATGAAATTTTACTGGCAGGATGTATGGAAGGAGGAATTGCGGCATTTACAGGTGACGGGTCAGATGCACGGGTAATGCAGGAAGCCACAGCGGCAGTCCAAAAACTGGGAGGTCTGGGAATCCCGACTGTAAAACCGTGGGATATGGATACGATTCGTGACAAAATGGAACTGGTCAAACGGTCAGGGGCTTTTGCTGTTGCAATGGATATTGATGCGGCCGGGCTTCCGTTTCTTCAGAATCTGAATCCGCCGGCGGGAAGCAAATCTGTGGAAGAGTTAAAAGAAATTGTGAAAATTGCTGAAATTCCATTTATTCTAAAAGGAATCATGACGGTCAGAGGGGCGAAAAAGGCTCTCGAGGCCGGTGCACAGGCGATTGTGGTGTCTAACCACGGAGGAAGAGTACTGGATCAATGTCCGTCTACAGCCGAAGTTCTTCCGGATATTGTGAAGGCAGTGGATGGCCGGATGAAGATTTTTGTGGACGGCGGGATCCGGACAGGAACGGATGTCTTTAAAGCACTGGCAATGGGCGCGGATGCGGCACTGATCGCCCGTCCGTTCGTGACCGCGGCATATGGTGCGGGAGTGCAGGGTGTGAGTGCATATACTGCAAAAACAGGTGGTGAATTAAGAGATACCATGGCAATGTGCGGTGCATTTGCTGTCAAGGAAATTACAGAGGAAATGCTCTGGTAAATGAGAGACTTTTTGTGAAAGTTTCCGTATTGACTCTGACTGCTCAAAGTGATAACATATTCGTTGCTGACACATGATATAGTTTATCCTGTGTGATAAAAACACTAAATATAGATAAAACAAAAGCGAAGGGAGCAGAAGTTGTATGATCAGAGTCATCAAGAAAGACGGGACAAAGGAAGATTTTAACGTGCAGAAAGTAGTTGTGGCTGTTAATAAATCTGCGTACCGTGCACTCATTAAATTCACAGATGAGGAGTTGGACTATATCTGTCGTTTCGTAGAAGAAAAGGTACAGACATTGGGAATTCAGGACGTCCCGATTGCAGAGATGCATAATGTGGTAGAGGGAGCCCTGGAAAAGGTAAATCCGGTGGTGGCAAAAAGTTATCGTGATTATCGTAATTACAAACAGGACTTTGTACAGATGCTGGATGAAGTATATAAAAAGAGCCAGTCCATCATGTATATCGGGGATAAAGAAAACAGCAACACGGACAGTGCGCTGGTATCAACAAAGAGAAGTCTGATCTTTAATGAGCTGAACAAAGAGCTTTATAAGAAATTCTTCCTGACAGTAGAAGAAATCCAGGCGATCCGTGAAGGGTATATTTACATTCACGATATGTCTGCGAGAAGAGATACGATGAACTGCTGCCTTTTTGATGTGAAAAATGTATTAAGCGGCGGATTTGAGATGGGGAATCTCTGGTATAATGAGCCGAAGACACTGGATACAGCATTTGATGTGATCGGGGATATCGTATTAAGTGCGGCCAGCCAGCAGTATGGTGGATTTACAGTGCCAAGTGTGGATGAGATCCTGGAACCATATGCAGAAAAATCTCACAAAAAACTGATTGAAAAATACAGAGCGTTGGGTCTGGATGAAGAAGCTGTACAAAAGATCGCATGGTCAGATCTGGAAAAAGAAATGGAACAGGGATTCCAGGGATGGGAATACAAGTTTAATTCGGTATCTTCCAGCCGCGGAGACTATCCGTTTATTACTGTGACAGCCGGAACACGGACAAGTATTTATGGAAAACTGGCAACGATCAAGATGCTGGAAGTGAGAAAGAACGGACAGGGAAAAGAAGGTCACAAAAAGCCGGTACTCTTTCCGAAGATCGTATTTTTGTACGATGAGAATCTGCATGGACCGGGAAAACCGCTGGAAGATGTGTTTGAAGCAGGGATTGAATGCTCCAGAAAGACCATGTATCCGGATTGGTTAAGCCTGACAGGAGATGGTTATGTTCCGAGCATTTACAAAAAATACGGCAAGATCATCAGCCCGATGGGATGTCGTGCATTTCTTTCTCCATGGTATGAGAGGGGCGGCATGAAGCCGGCAGATGAAAATGATACACCGGTATTTGTGGGAAGATTTAATATCGGTGCGATCAGCTTACATCTTCCGATGATCTATGCAAAGGCACAGCAGGAAGGAAAGCCGTTCTTTGAAGTGCTGGATTATTATCTGAATCTGATCCGCAAGCTGCATCAGAGAACGTATGATTATCTGGGTGAGATGAAAGCCTCTACGAACCCGCTGGCATATTGTGAAGGAGGATTCTACGGCGGAAACTTAGGATTATATGACAAGATCAACCGCTGTTAAAATCAAGCGACAGCTTCCTTTGGAATTACAGCACTTAACGAACTGCAGCAGCTTCACAACAAAAAGTCCCTTGCAGAGGATGGGGCATTTGCGGTGGAGACACTGGAATACATCAACAAACGTGTGGAAGAATTTAAGAATGAAGACGGACATCTGTATGCGATTTACGGAACACCGGCAGAGAATCTCTGCGGAGTTCAGGTGCAGCAGTTCCGCAAAAAGTATGGAATCATTGAAAATGTATCGGACAGAGAATATGTCAGCAACAGTTTTCACTGTCATGTAACAGAAGAGATCACACCGATTGAAAAACAGGACCTGGAAGGACGTTTCTGGAACCTGAGCAACGGCGGAAAAATCCAGTATGTAAAATATCCGATCAGTTACAATGTGGATGCGATCAAATCTCTTGTGAGACGTGCTATGGCAAAAGGGTACTATGAGGGCGTCAATCTGTCGTTGTCTTATTGTGATGACTGCGGTCACGAAGAGCTGGATATGGATGTATGTCCGGAGTGTGGAAGTACCAATCTTACAAAAATAGAAAGAATGAACGGTTATCTCTCTTATTCCAGAGTCAAAGGCGACACTCGGCTCAATGACGCAAAGATGGCGGAGATTGCAGAAAGGAAGAGTATGTAACATGCAGTATCACAATATTACAAAAGATGATATGCTGAACGGAGACGGACTTCGGGTAGTATTGTGGGTGGCGGGATGCACTCACGGATGCAAGGAGTGTCAGAATCCTGTGACCTGGGATCCAAACGGCGGACTTTTGTTTGATGAACGCGCAAAAGAAGAGCTGTTTGAGCAGTTGGAAAAAAGTTATATCAGCGGAATCACATACAGCGGAGGAGATCCGTTGTATGTGGGGAACAGAGAGGCGATTACCGCACTTGCAAAAGAGATCCGTGAAAAGTTCCCGGAAAAGACACAGTGGCTGTACACCGGGTATGAGTGGAATCAGATTCAAAATGAGGCGATCATACCGTATCTGGATGTAGTTGTGGACGGCAGATTTGAAGTGGAACAAAAGGATACGAAGCTGCACTGGAAGGGCAGCGCGAATCAGAAAGTGATCGATGTGCAGGACAGTCTGAAAACAGGAAAAATTGTGCTGCATGATGCATAAAACCGAACAGAAAAGGAAGAGACAATGAAAAGAATTGCAAAATTTCACAAGGTAAGTCTGGAGCAGTTTAAAAAAGACTGGATTGATACGTTCGGACTGGATGAAGAAGCAAATATCGAAGAGATTTATGAAAATATCAAACTGCCAAGAAGAGCGACTGCAGGTTCTGCAGGGTATGATTTCTTTGCTCCGGTACGTTTGATCCTGGAGCCGGGAGAGACTTTGAAGATTCCCACCGGAATTCGCGTGGAGATGGATCCGGAGTGGGTGCTGAAGTGTTATCCGAGAAGCGGACTGGGATTCAAATACCGTCTGCAGCTGAATAATACAGTAGGCATCATTGACAGTGATTATTTTTATTCAGATAATGAAGGGCATATGTTCTCCAAGATTACAAATGATACCAATGAAGAGAAAACCATTGATATCGCGCAGGGAGAAGGTTTTATGCAGGGGATTTTTGTGGAATATGGAATCACGGTGGACGATGATGTGACAGATGTAAGAAATGGTGGTTTTGGAAGCACCACAAAATAGAAAGAACAAAACCTTACAGGATTGTAAGTAAATTTAAGAAAAATGTAAGAAAATATTATGGAAGAATACAGTTGAATTCTATATACTGGACGTAGAAACTAAGAGTTACTTCAGAAAAAGGATGGTACAGTATGAAATGGATCAAGAGACTGTGTTCTTTCATTTTTTTATGTTTGTTTTTGGTTGTTGCATTTATGCTCTGGCGAGGGTATGGAGACTGTCAGGATGCATTAAAGAAAATGAGTGTACAACAAATGGGTGCACAGATACAGGCAAAAGAGGATTACACGACACTGGATCAGCTGCCAAAGGATTATATCGATGCAGTACTGGCGGTAGAGGATAAGCGGTTTTATAAGCATCCGGGGATCGATCCGCTTGCGATATGCAGGGCATTGTACAATGATATCCGTGCAGGATCATATGTAGAAGGCGGAAGTACGATCACGCAGCAGCTTGCGAAAAATCAGTTTTTTACACAGGATAAAAAGATCAGTCGGAAAGTGGCAGAGATGTTTATGGCATTTGAGATTGAAAAAGTCTATGATAAGGATACGATATTGGAGCTGTATTTAAATTCCATTTATTTCGGAAACGGTTATAACTCTGTGGCGGAAGCCTGCCGTGGATATTTCGGGAAGGAACCAATGGAAATGAATTTTGATGAATGTACAATGCTGGCCGGGATTCCGAATGCACCGAGTGCATACAATCCGCTGGTAAATCCGGATCTGGCGTATCAAAGGCAGCAGCAGGTGATCCGAAAGATGGAAAAAGCAGGGTTTTTGAATAAATAGAAAAGAATCGGGAAATCTAACCATAGAAGCAAACCGGAATTGCACGAGACTGTGTTTTGTGGCAGTCCGGGAAGGGAAGGACAGACATTCTATGGTAATTAAGAATACAAAAAAGATCAGTGACTCATTTATGGAAAATATTTCCTATATGGATCGGACATTGCCTGTGGGAAAAAGTTTTGATCTGATAAAACGGACAATCGAGATTGGTGAAAGAAAAGCAGTTCTTTATTTTATTGACGGTTTTGTAAAAGATGAAGCCATGCTCAAGCTGATGGATTCTTTTATGGGCGTGACAAAGGAGGCAATGCCAAAAGAGGCAGAAATGTTTTCTCAGAGGCATGTACCATATATTGAGGTTGATGTGCTGAAAGATTTTGATCAGGTGCTGCGGAACGTGTTATCCGGAGTGACCTGTCTGTTTATAGAAGGATATGCCGCCTGTATTGCGATTGACACAAGGACATATCCGGCCAGAAGTGTGGAAGAACCGGACAAAGATAAATCGCTTCGAGGCTCCAGAGATGGATTTGTGGAGACAATCGTATTTAATACAGCGCTGATGCGGCGGCGTATCCGGGATGAACATCTGATTATGGAGATGACGGAAGCCGGGCAGACTTCCCGCACGGATATCGTGATCTGTTATATGTCAGACCGAGTTGACAAGGAACTTCTTGCCAATGTAAAATCAAGGATCGAAAGCCTGCATATCGACGATCTGAAGATGAACCAGCAGACGCTTGCGGAGGCAATGTTCAAGAGAAAATGGTTCAATCCGTTTCCGAAATTTAAGTTTACAGAGAGACCGGATACCGCGGTGGCGTGTCTTCTGGAAGGCAAAGTAATCATTTTAGTAGATAATTCCCCTTCTGCTATGATTCTTCCGACTTCGATTCTGGATATGATTGAGGAAGCAAATGATTATTATTTTCCAACAGTGACAGGGATGTATTTGAAGGTTTCCAGAGCAATCATCACGATTCTGACGGTGTTTATGACACCGGTATATCTGTTATTCATGATGAACCCGTCCTGGATCCCGAGCATGTTTGAATTTACTGCCGTCCGTGATGTGATCAACGTCCCGCTTGTGCTGCAGTTTTTGATTCTGGAGCTTTGTATTGACGGATTGCGTCTTGCTGCGCTGAACACACCGAGTATGCTCAGTACACCACTCAGTGTGATCGCAGGTCTGGTGCTCGGAGAGTTTGCGGTGCAGTCCGGATGGTTCAACTCGGAAGTGATGCTGTATATGGCATTTGTAGCGGTGGCAAACTATACGCAGCCGAACTTTGAGATGGGATATGCATTGAAATTTATGCGTCTGATCCTCCTGGTTCTGACTGCAGTTCTGGATTGGATCGGATTTTTACTTGGATGTTTATTCATCCTGTGCTTTTTGATATTTAACAAGACTCTGTCTGGAAGAAATTATTTGAATATTAAGTTGAATTAGAAAACAGGCCGGGGATTGCGGCAAAATGCTGCATTGTCCGGTCTGTTCTGTTAAAAAGCAGAAAAGGAATGAAAAAAATTTTGCGAAATGCAAAAAAAAAATGATATGATTAAGAAAATCAGACAACAGGAGGGATGAAGGAAATGCGGGACTATATTATTACAGTGAACAGTACAGTGGATATGCCGAAGGAATGGCTGGCGGAACGGGGCGTTCCGGTGATTCCTCTGAAGTATACAATGGAAGGAAAAACCTATACAGATATGGAAGGCCTGACACCAAAAGAGTTCTTTGGCAAACTCAGAGAAGGAAAGATGTCTGTGACGTCCCAGGTGAATCCGGAAGAGGCGAAAGAGATGTTAGAGCCGTTTGTGAAAGAAGGAAAGGATGTACTGCATCTGAGTTTTTCTTCGGGGCTGAGCGGAACTGCCAATAGTATGAGGATGGCGGCAGAAGAACTCTCAGAAGAATACCCGGAAAGAAAGATCCTTGCAGTGGATACGCTTTGCGCCTGCATGGGAGAAGGACTTCTTTTACATAAAGCGCTGCAGTTAAAAGCAGCCGGGAAGACAATGGAAGAGGTTGCACAGTGGGTGGAAGAAAATAAACTTCATATCTGTCATAATGTAACGGTGGATGATCTCCATCATCTGCACCGTGGAGGAAGGATCTCCAAAGCAACGGCAGTGCTTGGCAGCATGGTGCAGATCAAGCCGATCATTCATGTAGATAACGAAGGCAGGCTTCAGGTGATCGGGAAAGAACGAGGACGTAAGAAGTCTCTGAATAAGATTGTCGATATGGCAGCAGAACAGGCAAAAGGCTGGGAAAATGATCTGGTATTGATTACCCACGGTGATTGTATCGAAGAGGCAGAATATGTGGCAGGACGAGTTCGTGAAAAACTGGGTGTAGATCATATTCTGATCAATAATATCGGAACTGTGATCGGAAGCATACCGGACCGGGAGTTGTGGCTGTATTCTGTATGGGTGAGAAAAGATAGAACAAAAAGAAAGTAAATAGAGAAACGGTAAAAAAGAGTTGTCAAGAAACAGCGAAAATCCCGCGGATGCAATAATCCGCGGGATTTTTATTACATGGTGATAATACCAAACGCATTCAGAATAGAACTGATCAAAATCGCGATCAGGAAGATTGGAGCAATCCATTTGATCATGACTGTGAACATTTTTTTGCTTTTGAATGCGCCGTTATCAGAAGCTTCTACTTCATCAATGATGGCCTGCGGCTTGATCACGAATCCTACGAAGACGCAAGTCAGTACGGCAACGATCGGCATCAGCACACTGTTACTGATGAAGTCCATAGCATCCAGAATGGACATTCCCAGAGGCTTGATAAAGTCAAGTGCTCCAAATCCGAGGGAAGTCGGAATTCCAATCAGCAGTGAATAAACAGCGACCAGGATGCAGGTAAACCTTCTTGACCATTTGAATTTATCCATAAAAATGGAAACGATAGTCTCCATCAAAGAGATGGAAGAGGTCACTGCGGCAAAAAATACAAGGATAAAGAACACGGTTCCAAGTACGGTTCCAAGAGGCATGCTTGCAAATACCTTCGGGAGAGTGATGAACATCAGTCCGGCGCCTGCATTCAAGGCAGATTCATCTCCGCCTGAGAAGATAAATACAGATGGAACGATCATCAATCCTGCAAAAAAGGCAAATCCGGTATCGAAAATCTCAATCTGTCGTACAGAGCTTTCCAGATTTGTAGATTTCGGCATATAGGATCCATAAGTAATCATGATTCCCATAGCAAGTGACATGGAATAAAAAAGCTGTCCCATTGCTGCCAGAACGGTCATGACTGAGAAGTTTGACATATTCGGAAGCAGATAGTATTTTAATCCGTCCATGGCACCGTCCATGGTCAGGACATAAATTGCAATCCCAACAGTCAGAACAGCAAGAATGGGCATCATCACTTTGCTGACTTTCTCAATTCCCTTTTCCACACCGAAGAGCACGACAAGTGCTGTCAGAGCAATGAACAGTGAGAACCAGAGAATCGGGGATGCTGTGCTTGCAGTGAATTCGGAAAAATAAGAATCACCGGATACAGTGGCAGCACCTTCTGTGATAAAAGCATAAAAGTATTTTAAAACCCATCCTCCGATTACTGAATAATAAGGAAGGATGATGATTGGAACGATTGCGGCAAGGATGCCTAAAAAGCCAAATCGTTTATCCAGTTTTTGGAAAGCGCCGATGGCACTCAAACCGGTCTTGCGTCCGATGGCGATCTCTGCTACCATTAGTGTAAATCCGAATGTGACCGCTAATATGATGTAGCAGATCAAAAAAGAACCTCCGCCATATTTTGCTGCCAGATACGGGAATCGCCAGATATTCCCAAGCCCTACGGCTGATCCGGCAGCGGCAAGAATAAAACCGATCTTGCCGGAAAAATTACTTCTGTTTGTTTTCATATAGAAACCTCCTCAACTCTTTCACTTTAGCCAGAACACTAAAAATAGATTGCGCTCTGTTATTAAGTGGTATTATGCCATGGATAGTGAAAAAAAACAAGTTAAATTAGTGAATTAAAGTGAAAAAGCAGTAAAGTTTTTAAAATAGAGAAAAGATGTTGACAGAAGCAGGAAAGTATGGTAAATTATATTTTGCGCAAAGCGAAAAACAAAGTAGAGTATCCACTCTCACCATAGCACAAGTGAGTGACTATTGGTCTGATATTGTTACATGCAGAAAGTTTCCTGTATAGGCTCTGTTATGTAGTGAGATTGGGTGGATATGAGATTCACTCTTTTTTTATGCTTGTGCGAAGGGAAACCTAAGGGAAATTCATTTGACGGAGGTATACGACCATTAGCGATTTAATGATTAACGAGCAGATCAGAGACAGAGAAGTCCGTCTGATTGGCGAGGATGGGGAACAGTTAGGAATTATGTCATCCAGAGAGGCAATGAAACTTGCCGCTGAAGCAAATCTGGATCTTGTAAAGATTGCGCCGACTGCGAAGCCGCCGGTATGCAAGATTATCGATTACGGTAAATACAAGTACGAACAGACAAGAAAAGAAAAAGAGGCTAAGAAAAAGCAGAAAACTGTAGAAGTAAAAGAAGTGCGTTTATCACCGAATATTGATACAAACGACCTGAATACAAAGGTGAACAATGCGAAGAAGTTCATCGGAAAAGGAAATAAAGTAAAGGTTACCTTGCGTTTCCGCGGAAGAGAAATGGCACACGTACAGTCAAGCAAGCACATTCTGGATGATTTTGCGGCATTGCTTGAAGATGTGGCAGTTGTTGAAAAACCGGCAAAAATGGAAGGGCGCAGCATGAGCATGGTTTTAACTGAAAAACGTTAAAATAAAAAATACGGACATATGTCCAGCAGGGCAGTACATTAAAGGAGGAATTTATCATGCCAAAAATTAAAACAAATAGAGCGGCAGCAAAACGCTTCAAAAAAACAGGTACAGGAAAACTGAAAAGAAATAAAGCTTACAAGAGCCATATCTTAACAAAGAAGTCTACAAAGAGAAAGAGAAATCTCAGACAGGCTACAATTACTGATGCTACAAATGTAAAGAACATGAAGAAAGTTTTACCATATCTGTAAGATTTGTAAAAGTAATAAGAGGAGGATTAAGAAATGGCAAGAATTAAAGGCGGAATGAACGCTAAGAAGAAACATAATAGAACATTGAAGTTAGCAAAAGGATACAGAGGAGCACGTTCTAAACAGTACAGAGTTGCAAAACAGTCTGTAATGAGAGCTCTCACATCTGCTTACGCAGGAAGAAAAGAGCGCAAACGTCAGATGAGACAGCTTTGGATTGCACGTATCAATGCAGCTGCAAGAATGAATGGATTATCTTACAGCAAATTTATGCACGGACTGAAAGTTGCAGGCGTAGATATGAACAGAAAAATGCTTGCTGAGCTTGCAGTAAGTGATAAAGAAGGATTTGCAACATTAGCAGAGCTTGCAAAATCTAAACTTGCTTAATAGAAAGACAAAAAGATGAGAGATCGATGGAAAAAGTCGATCTCTTTTTTGTTCGAAGAAGAAAGTGACACTGTCAGATGAGAAATTGCAAAGAGGAATTGCGCAGTTTCTAAAAGTCTGATTATAATGAAAAAGAGAAATAATATAAATTATTCAAAAAATTAGAAAAATTTAAAAAAATCAGTTGACATTTTTGCGTATCAGTAGTATTATACTAAATGTAGCGTGTGGTGAACAAAACAGGCTATGGTAAGCGGAAGTGTCGGAACTGGCAGACGAGCAAGACTAAGGATCTTGTGATCAATGCGATCGTGTGGGTTCAAGTCCCATCTTCCGCATAATGAGAGAAGCATTTACAGGAAACTGTAAGTGCTTTTGTTTTATGGGATTAGGATATCTAAGGTTACTGGTAGGAGAATTACAAAGGTATTGACGGCTGGAAACTACCTTTTGCCATAGAAGGAGAGAAGAGTATCTTTGATGGGTTGGAAATTTCAAAAGATACAAAGCTTTGTGAAGCGTATATGGGGAAATATCCGGTTATTTCAATTTCCCTTAAAGGAATCAATGCTGCTGCTTATGAGGATGCATTTGATTTTGCAGTTCAGATTATGCAAAGAACAGCGGAAGAATTCCAGTTTCTATCAGATAGTGAATACCTGAGCGAACATGATAAATCTGTATATAGAGAACTTTTGGACAGTAATATGAGCGAAACTGTATTTTGCGGTGGACTGAAAATATTGTCAAAATTATTAGAGAAGCATTATAGATTAAAAGGTTTTCTTTTAATTGATGAATATGATGTTCCATTAGCAAAGGCATTTGAAAATGGGTATTATGAGCAAATGATATTTCAAGACTATGTAAATGTGTTTCCGGAAAACTATTGGATCAACACCAGCAGTAATGATGCCGTCAAGAAATTTATTCAAATGTCCGACAATCTTAAAACCAAGCGTGAGATTGAAACTCTGCTTGCCGGCGGGGAAATCATAAAAGAGATTCATCAGGAGCTGATCTATCCGGAAATGTATCAGTCTTTAGAGAACGTCTGGAGTCTTTTATTTATGACGGGATATTTAACGCAGCGTGGAAGTGGAAGGGTTGATGCAAAGCCGTAGCGTTACCTGGAGTATAGAAAAACTCCTATGTTATAATTTGTTGAAACTATTAAAAACAAAGAACATGAAAATTATAAACAAAAAAGGTATGATTCCGAACATGGAATCATACCTTTTTATAATATGCGGAAGATGGGACTTGAACCCACACAAGCGCAATGCTTACAAGATCCTTAGTCTTGCTCGTCTGCCAGTTCCGACACTTCCGCTCATTGCGATGAAAAACTTACGTGAAGCACATCACTTTTAGTATAATACTATAGAGTTTTTAAAATGTCAACTATAAATTTGAAAAAAGTGTGTGATATAAAATTGACAATTCTGTGAAACGTGATATACTAATAGAAAGTTTACAAGTAAACAAATGGAGGTGGAAAAATGAGCGCAGAGATGACAGTGGAAGGTATGATTTCTGTGTTTATGAAGATCAGGAAAGTGTATGCAGATGAGTTTGGGAGAATGTTGGGAAATGAGACATATTCTCCGAATGAAATATCAATTTTGCTGTTTTTGGCAAATAATCCTTCAATCAATACGAACAGTCAGTTATGTACATGTCTCGGCGTTTCCAAGGCGCTTGTATGCAGAAGTGTAGATGCGCTGCTGGGGAAGGAGATGATCATCAGTGTGGCAGATGACCATGATAAGAGAGTGCAGCATCTAAAGCTGACAGAACATGCACTTCCTGTGATCGAACAGCTTGGAGGAATCAAGCGGAAGATCGATCAGGAGATCCTTGAGGGGATTCCCGAAGAGGATATTGCAAATATGGCCAATACAATGGAGAAGATTTTTGCGCGATTTGAAGAACGGGCAAAAGGGAAGGAGTCATCATTATGAAACTGAAAATGTCAAAAGAGGTGGATCTGGGGAAGGAGCCGATCGGACACTTGTTATTCGTACTGGCAGTGCCTTCTATTATCTCACAGGTGGTCAATGCACTTTATAATATGGTGGACAGGATGTATATCGGACATATTCCGGGAGAGGGTGCGGCAGCACTTACCGGACTTGGTGTATGTTTTCCGGTTATTATGATCGTCTCTGCATTTGCGGCACTGATGGGAATGGGAGGCGCACCAAGAGCCAGTATTCTGATGGGAAAAAAGGATAATGAGGGTGCAGAGAAGATACTGGGAAACTGTTTTTCTGCACTGGTGATTACCGCTGTTGTTTTGACAGCTCTGGTGCTTGTATTTAAGCGTCCTTTACTGATGATGTTTGGCGCCAGTGAGAATACCATCGGATATGCAGAAAGCTATCTGAATATCTATGCGGTAGGAACAATCTTTGTACAGCTCACGCTGGGACTGAATGCTTTTATCGCAGCACAGGGATTTTCCAAGATCAGCATGATGACTGTGGTGATCGGAGCGGTGACGAATATTGTTCTGGATCCGATCTTTATTTTTGGATTTGATATGGGAGTACAGGGAGCCGCGCTGGCAACAGTTCTCTCACAGGCGATCAGCGCAGTCTGGGCGATCCGTTTCCTGTCTGGAAAAGATACGGTCCTGAGACTGAAAAAGAGAATTTTAAGATCAAAAAGAGATCATGCTGCCTTGTATCGGCCTGGGAGCAGCGCCGTTTATCATGCAGTCTACAGAGAGTATCCTGGTATTGTGTTTTAATTCTTCGTTATTAAAATACGGCGGGGACCTGGCGGTAGGTGCGATGACGATCCTGTCCAGTGTGATGCAGTTTGCGATGCTGCCGCTGCAGGGACTGACGCAGGGAGGACAGCCGATCATCAGTTATAACTTCGGAGCGAATAATGCAGAACGTGTGAGAAAAGGCTTCCGCTTTCTGCTGATTTCTGCGGTAGTTTATGCGGCAGGTATCTGGGCAGTTTCGGAGCTTGCTCCTGGCGTGTTTGTGACAATTTTTACAAATGACCCGCAGCTGGCAGAGTTTGCAAAATGGGCGATGCGTATCTACATGGCGGCAGTGGTACTGATGGGAGCGCAGATCGCCTGCCAGCAGACATTTATTGCATTTGGAAATTCTAAAATTTCTGCATTTCTGGCAATGTTCAGAAAGATTATTGTTCTGATCCCGCTGATCTATATTCTTCCGGTATTTCTGGAGGATCATGTACAGGCAGTATTTCTGGCAGAGCCGATCGCGGATGTGATCGCAGTGGTGACAACGCTGCTCTTGTTCAGAAAGAATTTTAAAAAAGTACTTTCAGAGATGAAACAGAAATCAGAAACGCAAGATGTCTGATTTTTGAGCAAAATCAGCATGGAGGGTGATCGTCAGCCGTTACGAAAAGAAAAAACCACATGGATTTTATGAAATACAGTGTATTTCACAGAAGTCCGTGCGGTTTTTTCTGGTTTCAGGATAAAAAAGAAACAGAATGGGAAAACTAAGACAGAAAGGATCGGGAGGGCAAATCATGTTAGAAAAAGTAGATTTGACAATGAAGATGGAAAAAAGTGAATACAAGGCAAAAATGACTGCTTTGAAGCTGCAGATGGGAAAACTTCAGAGACAGTGTAAGGAAATGGGGCTTCCGATCATGATTGTATTTGAAGGATTTGATGCCGCAGGAAAAGGAATGCAGATCGGAAAACTGATTCAGAGTCTGGATCCGAGGGGATTTGAAGTATTTACGGTGAAAGAGGAGACAAAAGAGGAAGCGATGCACCCTTTTTTGTGGCGGTTTTGGACGAAGACACCGCAAAGAGGCCGGATGGCAGTATATGATGGAAGCTGGTATATTAAGGTGCTCAGTGACCGGTTTGAAAAGAAAATGCGAGAATCGGAAATAGAAAACTGCTATCGCTCGATCTGTTCCTTTGAAAAACAGATCACGGAGGACGGGACACTTCTGATTAAATTGTTTTTGGATATCGATCAAAAGGAACAGAAAAAACGGTTTGATAAACTCATGGAGTCTAAAGATACGGCGTGGCGTGTGACAAAGGCAGATCTGAAGAAAAATGAAAAGTATGATCAGTATCAGGAAATGATAGAAGAAATGCTGCAGAGGACAGATACGGAATATGCCCCCTGGACGATTGTGGAGGCTACAGACAGACGCTATGCAACAGTCAAAATCTACACCGTGATCACGCAGATGCTGACAGCAGGGATTGACAACAGGCGCAGGGAGATTGCAAGGGAGACGGCGGCAGAGGTGATCCGGGAAGCGGAAAAAGAGGCGTCTGAGAATAGAAGTCTGATAGATGGAGCAACAAAAGGGTTTCAGGAATCTGTGCTGGCAAAAGTGGACTTAAGTTTGTGTTGTGACAGGAAAACGTATCGGAAAAAGCTCAAAGAATATCAGAAAAAGATCGAGAAGCTGCATGGAGAGCTGTATCAGAAGCGCATTCCGGTGGTAATCGGGTTTGAAGGCTGGGATGCTGCCGGAAAAGGAGGAGCGATCAAGCGGCTGACAGAAAAGATGGATGCCAGGGGATATGTGGTGAATCCTACAGCGGCGCCGAATGATCTGGAGAAAGCACATCATTATCTCTGGAGATTCTGGAAAAACATGCCAAAGGACGGGCATATCGCAATTTTTGACAGAACCTGGTACGGCAGGGTGATGGTAGAGCGGATAGAAGGGTTTTGTACGCAGGAAGAGTGGAAACGGGCGTATAAGGAGATCAATGATATGGAAAAGGATCTCGCGGACGCAGGGGCTGTAGTTTTGAAATTCTGGATGCAGATTGACAAAAAAGAGCAGGAAAAGCGATTCAGACAGCGGCAGGAAAATCCGGAAAAGCAGTGGAAGATCACAGAAGAAGACTGGAGAAACCGTGAAAAATGGGAGCAGTATGAGGAGGCGGTCAATGAGATGCTGATCCGGACTTCCACAGAATATGCTCCATGGATCGTGGTAGAGGGAAATGATAAATATTACGCCAGATTAAAAGTGCTTGAGACGGTGATCGATGCACTGGAAAAAAGAATTTCAAAAAAATAAAGGAAAAGAGATGTGACCGCAGAATATAATAAGTGTAGGGGATTTTAAATGCTCAAAAATGAAAGAGAAGTAAGAGGCAGACATGTATTATTCGGAAGAAGTAATCGAAGAAGTAAGAACAAAAAATGATATTGTGGATGTGATCTCAGGATATGTGAGACTGCAGAAAAAAGGTAGTTCCTATTTCGGACTCTGTCCGTTTCACAATGAAAAGTCCCCCTCTTTTTCCGTAAGCAGAGAAAAGCAGATGTATTACTGCTTTGGCTGTGGAGCGGGAGAAATGTATTTACATTTCTGATGGATTATGAGAATTTTTCATTTGTGGAAGCACTGAAGTTTCTGGCGGACAGGGCAGGTGTCGTACTCCCTGAGATGGAGTATTCAAAAGAAGCAAAAGCCAGGGCAGACAGAAAGACACAGCTTCTTGAGATCAACAAGCTGGCAGCGCAGTATTTTTATGTGCAGCTGAAGTCTGAACAGGGAAAGACGGCGCACGCATATCTGACCGGCAGGCAGTTGTCAGAGGAGACGATCAAGGCATTTGGTCTCGGATATTCCAGCAAGTACAGCGATGATCTCTTTCGTTACCTCAGAAAAAGGGGGTATACGGAAGATCTGATCCGTCAGGCGGGGCTGATCAATACCGATGAGAAAAATGGTGTTTATGACAAATTCTGGAATCGGGTGATGTTTCCGATCATGGATGTGAACAACCGGGTCATCGGATTTGGCGGGCGTGTGATGGGAGACGCAAAGCCAAAGTATCTGAATTCACCGGAGACAGAGATCTTTGACAAGAGCCGTAATCTGTACGGACTGAACCGGGCGCGCACATCAAGAAAGCCGTATTTTCTGGTGTGTGAGGGCTATATGGATGTGATCGCGCTGCATCAGGCGGGATTTACCAATGCAGTGGCGTCACTGGGAACTGCATTGACGACCGGGCATGCGGCATTGATCAAGCGGTATGTTCAGGAAGTATATCTGACCTATGACAGCGATGAGGCAGGGACGAGAGCGGCGCTTCGGGCAGTTCCGATCTTGAAGGAAGCCGGGATCACTGCAAAGGTGATCCGGATGGATCCATATAAGGATCCGGATGAATTTATCAAGAATCTGGGCGCTGAGGAATTTGAACGCAGGATCGGAAATGCGAGAAACGGATTTATGTTCGGACTGGAGATGCTGGAGAAAGAGTATGATATGAATTCTCCGGAAGGAAAGACTGCATTTTTCCAGGAGGCTGCAAGGCGTCTGATCGGCTTTGAGGATGAACTGGAGCGGAACAACTATATTGAAGCGGTTGCGGGTACATATCGGGCCACAGTTGAGAGCCTGCAAAAACTGGTGGCAAAGATGGCGGTGAGAGAAGGAATGGCAAAGCCGGTGGAGCGTCCGAAGCAGGCCACAGGCAGCGAGAAGCCGAAAGAAGACGGGGCGAAGATTTCCCAGAAAATTCTGCTTACCTGGATGATCGAGGACAGAAGACTGTTTGGAATCATTCAGAAGTATATCAGTCCGGAAGATTTTCCGGAACCTCTGTACCATACAGTGGCAGAATTTTTATATCACCAGTATGAGGAAGGAGAATTAAATCCCGCCAAGATCCTGAATCATTTTACAAAGGAAGAAGAACACCGGGAAGCAGCTTCGTTGTTTCATACGAAGATCCAGAAGCTGACGACCAAAGAGGAACGGGAAAAAGCACTGCAGGAGACAATCGTAAAAGTCAAGACACACAGTATCGATTACAGGACCATGCATCTGGAACCGACAGATATCATCGGACTTCAGAAGCTGATGGAGGAAAAGCGAAAACTGGATGACTTGAAGAAACTGCATATTTCTATTGAATAAGGATAAAATAAAACAAGATGATCTGCGTATGCGCACAGATCAGGAAGGATGGACACATGGAAGAGAATGCACAGAAATTTCTGGAAAAAATGAACGAGCTTGTCGCTCTGGGAAAGAAGAAAAAAAGTATACTTGATGTTCAGGAGATCAATGACTTTTTTGCGGACATGGAATTAAGCGACCGAACAGCATGGAAAAGTTTTTGAAGTTATTAGTAAGGACATAATATTGACGTCTTGCGGATCACGGCTGATACGGACGATGATGTAGATATCGACAATATGATCGCAGAGGAAGAAGAAGTCGATATGGAGAATATCGACCTTTCCGTTCCGGAAGGAGTAAGTATTGAAGATCCGGTTCGTATGTATTTGAAAGAAATCGGAAAAGTACCGCTTTTAAGTGCAGAGCGAGAGATTGAACTGGCGAAACGGATGGAAGAAGGCGACGAAGGATCTGCGCTTCAAGCTCATCTGGATCATCGTGCTGGTGTGCGGCTGCGTGATGGCTGTGGCGCTGGGCAAGAGCCCACCGAACTGATCCTTGTGGCTCAGGCGGCGAACGCCATCCTGCTGCCCATCATGGCGTTCTTCGTGCTGTACTGCGCGAACGGCAAAGATCTGGGCAAGTGGCGAAACCACATCTTCGCGAACTGCGCAGCGTGGTGATCATCGTGATCACGCTGTTCATGTGCTGGCGCAACATGTCCAGCTTCCTCGCGTCGCTGCAGACGCTGGTCGGCGCCTAACCGCGGTTGGTCCTGCTTCTATCGAGTGCGTTCGCGTGCCGCCGGTTTCGGCGGGCACGCGTGTTTCGAG
>ENA-OQJX01000090-OQJX01000090.1-human-gut-metagenome-genome-assembly--contig:-NODE-90-length-61002-cov-4.144936_pt1 | contig 61002 bp, 58 predicted proteins | sample MGYA00242615_ERZ504782 | MGnify/ENA primary metagenome ERZ504782 (study PRJEB26092, sample SAMD00036354) | human gut metagenome | host: Homo sapiens | study: EMG produced TPA metagenomics assembly of... | reverse complement strand
CCTGGAATCCTTGTTATAACAGTAATAGAAAAAATTATTACCGTTATAACAAGGCTAAAAATGGGATATTTTAATTTTCCGAATTCTGCAAATTATGGCATCAAATAAAATGCGTTGTAACATAAGGCATCAGATATAGATATGTATATTGTGCGTAAAAATAATATGTATGAATTGTATGCAGAAGATCGAATAGGAATAACTTACAATATAGAGGATATATATGAGCTTGTTTGTCAATATTTTGCTTAACGAATAGTGAGGATGGCAATTGGATATGAGAGAAAATGGGAAAACATGGTATCGAATTTGTAAAATGTTGTGTGAATATAAAAAGTATTTTCCAGGGATTATCTGTTGCCTTTTGGGTTCATCATTCATAACGTTTATACACCCACTGCTTATAAGACAAATAACAGATTGTGGTATATTGCAGAAAAACATGAAATACATTCTTTTATTTTCTGTTATATTAATAATAATTTCTTTAACCCAGCAAGAGTTAAATATAATCCAAACAAAATTATTTTCAAATGTACATAATCAGTTTACACATTCTCTCTATAAAAAGACTTACTGGAAAATCAATAGGATGAAAATACAGTATTTTGCTGAAAGAGGAAGTGCAGAGATTATAAATACAATTGGTATGGATATTGATAATGTGTCATCTGTTGTGGATCAGATTACTCAGTTTTCTATATCATCAATTCTCCAAATAATAGGAGGAGTAGTTGGGCTGTCCTTATTAGACTGGAAATTAGCAATATTGATAGAAGCAATTATTCCACTGAAATTTATAATAGTGTCCTATTGTGCAAACAAGAAACGGGAAGTGTTTGAACAGTGGATTGAGGATAAACGAAAGTTTATGAGTTGGTTTGCCGAGTGTATAAATGGAATTCATGAAATGAAGCTCTGGAATCTGTTTCAGGTAAAAAAATCTCAATTTGAAGGTCTGCAAAAAGATTTGATGGATTCATATAAAAAGAACGCAATGCTAGATGAATATAGTACTGTCAGTGTTGTAGTAATAGACACGGTTGTAAATGCGTTATTATATATATTAAGTGGGCTTTTTATAATAAAAGGAGAATTCACTATAGGCGGAGCATTTGCTTTTATTACATATAGTGCATATGTTGTAAATCCAATTTCAGCATTGATAAACATTAAATATTATTTTGCGCAAATTGAGCCATCGGCAAAACGTCTTTTTGAGTTATGGGGACAACCGGAAGAATTGGAAATGAAATTATGTGAAATGAAACCTGAGAAAATTTATCAAGATAGGGATATGGTTTTTGAAGTAAAAAATCTTGTCTTTGGTTATGAACCAGGACACCCTATTTTAAATGGTATTTCACTATGTGTAAAAAAGGGGAACGAATTGCGATCGTAGGAGAAAATGGAAGTGGCAAATCAACACTTTTGAACCTTTTGGCGGGATTCTACCGGCCACAAAAAGGAATAATAAAATTGTATGGAGCTCCTGTGGAATTGATGGATATACAAGATATGAGAAATAGAATTGCGGTTATAAGCCAAAGACCATATCTATTCCAAGGGACTATAGAGGAGAATGTTAATATCGATGGAAAGGCGTCAAGAGATGCAGTTGTTGAAGCATGTAGAAAAAGTGGTGCTTTAGGTTTTATTGAAAAATTGGATCATGGATTTGGACAAAAAATTGGACAAGATGGTGCAAAACTTTCTGGAGGAGAAAGACAAAAGATAGCTGTAGCTAGGGCTCTGCTGAAAAATGCAGACATTTTACTTATGGATGAGGCTACAGAAGGATTTGATGTTGAATCAAATGAAGCTTTACGTGAGTTATTACATAGTGAATTAAAAAATAAGACTATCGTTTTTATTACGCATAAGTATAAAGAACTGGAAAGTGTTGATAAAGTATATTCGCCTTTCAAAAGGAATTTTAGAATTGGTGCGGAGTTAGAGATATAAATTTCTAATAGAACTGAGCCACTATGCATTTGACATATTGTATCAAACAGTAGGTTGATGACGAGATGATTGTAATGTATCGCAGATTGAACAAGCAGAGGAGCATATTTACAAGTTCTCAGGCATTGATGAAGGCAATATACCTAGACTATAAAAAATTTGAGATAGGAGGAGCGAAAAGTGTCAAAAAAAGAAAAGTGATCCTTATGTAAACGCTCCATGTCTAAGAAAAAATGGAAATGGACAAGCGCCTAGTCTTGGAGTGTATCTCAAAACTAGGCGTTTACATTATTGAGGCAATATATTTTACAAGTGTTTGTAGGAACCGTTAGTGCTTGGTGAGAAGAATACTTTTTGCCAGAGCAATTCCAGCTTGTGGATACAATTCTTGAATTGCTTGATATTTTTCTTCAATCAATTCGGGTTCGTCTGCCCATATATCCTCATAAATTTTCAAGGCTTTTTTAAAATGGGTTTTCGCTTGCGAAATATTTGCAGTGATCAGGCAGATACTTCCAAGGGATTCCTGTACCTGGGCATAATCCAAACAGTGGTTTGAATTATATTCTTTGATAATCTGTGCTAATTTCTGAAGAGCAGACAGGGCAAGGTCAGGTTCTTGTATTTCAATTAAGAGGACAGCATAATTATTAATCTGAGGAATACTGTCATTAGTATAAAGAAGCTGGTATTGTTGTAAAAGAGAGATACCCATTTTCATGTGCCTTTTAGCGAGATCAAGTTGTCCGTTGATTCGGTAAAGCCCTCCAAGATTGGAATGGAGGTTGGAAACCAGGTGGGCATTTTCTTTTGTGGTTTCTTTTATTTGAGCAAGTGCTTCTTTTTCTAATTTTATCGCTTTTTCTGTTTTGGGTTCCAGAGTTGCCTGATAATCCAATAGTAAGGCACGGTCAGATGCAGTCCCGTAAGTATTTGCTTTTATAAAATGCTGTAGTTCCTGGATGATTTTTTTCATACCCTTTTGATAGTGGTACTTCTCCATATATGGAAAAACATCTTCTAAAAATAACAGGTATTGGGGAATATCGTCCTTTTCAATGAAAAGCATGATGTTTTCTACTGTTTGAAATAATTTTTTATAATAGCTAACTTCAATGCCATGCATCAAACATATTTTTTGCAGAGAATCCAATAACGTGTGGCAGCTTGTAACAGAAGGTGCGGTCTCGGAAACTGCAATTTCCTGAATCATTGGATGCAGAGAAATAGTATGCCGGAGACTTGACTGTACAAAACCTGTCTCGATCAGATCATTCACGTCATTTAAAGTAGGCAGCTCCAGCCATTTGGAAAATATACGGGCAGAAATACCAGATGAAGGCATAAAACACATATTGCACATAATATCCTGCTGTTTCCGTGATAAGGAGTATAACGAAAACAGGGTATGGATATGGTTGTAATAGGTGGCTTTTTTGCTCTGACCATCTTTCATTACTTTAATCTTATCTTCATTATGAAGAGAAGCCTTTTCCTCTTGAAGTTTTATCAATAATTGCTCTGGAGTTAAAATTCCATTTTCCAGAAGTTTGGCTGCCAGTTCGACAGCAAAAGTATGGTAGTGTACAGTTTCTATGATTTTTTCTACGATTGCCCGGTTTTCCTCTGCTTCTGAATAAAATACAGATGTCAGTTGAAAAAGAGTGGGTATATCTTTCAGTTCTTTTAATTGAAAACTACAGTATTCAGACAGTTGGCTTCTGGTTGTAAATAAAACCCGGCAACGGTATTTTAATACGACTGACAGGCAACTGTCCTGTGTGGATGTGACATTAAAATTGTCTATGATCAGCAGTGTATCAGATTTCAAAGAGCGTAAGAAACGGTTATGTCTTTGAAAACGTTCCTGCTCACTGATTTCTGGTGGATCATCAATAAAATCCATGTCTACAATATCTTGATATAGATTACCGGTGTATTCCATATAGAGAATATTGGTGTACTGTTTTCTGTATTGCTTTGCATAGGCTTTAGCAAGCTCGCTTTTTCCAATTCCGGCAATTCCATAAAGAAATATATGTCGGTTCTCTTCAAACAAAGTATGGAGTTCATCCAGTTCTTCTTCTCTTCCTAGAAAATGACGGCATGGTTTTGGGACTTCGCTGTCCATAATGTAATCCAGAACAATCGGAGATAGAACACCTCCTGCAATCAGTTTTTGATTTCTTGTATCACGTTTAATAAATTGCCGTTCCATACCAAAAGAAAGTACTTTTGCTAAAAACAACAGCCTTGAATCAGAAGGTTTATATAGAGATACAAGTTCCTGCTTTTTTGTATCCGAAATCGTATCGTCCTGTATGAATAACGTGTAAATGTCCTGTATAACCATGTTGCAGTCTGCCATTAAGGGAAGTAAGTTCCGCTGAATGGTTGTTGCCAGTTTTTTCTGATTGCTGGGTTTTGCATAATATGAGGTTATTTTGGGACTGATTTTTGCTTGTCCGGTTATCCAGCGGCAAATTAGACCATTATCCATAGAAAAATCTTCATTTATCGGATCATTCATAAAATCTTCAAATAATTCGTATAAAAAATCAGGTTGGTTCATCTGATTGCTTTCACTGATTTGATTTTTTAGGCATGTGCTAATAGAAGAAAAATCACATCGTTCCAACAGAAATCCCTCCTTTGGTTTTCGTGTTTTATATTCTTAAAGTCTTTTTATTATAACACGAACAAATGTTCCGGACAATAGGAATTGATACTGTATAGGAAGAAAATGAATCTTAAAAACTCAATCTGCGGTCAATTTCAATTCAATGTGATTGGTGCAGAATAATTTTAGAATGTAATCAGGCTTTCGAAAGCCGAATTCAATTCATACAGAACTTTTGTACAATCCTGCCGGCATAGGATGTAGAGAGAACTGTATGCTGAAGGAGGCATATAGCATGAATACGTTATTTGATTCTGTAGAAGTTCTGGATACAAAAAAAGAAATCCAAAAAGAGAATGTAAGCTATGAACATGCAGGATATCAGATTCGAGTGCATTTTAATGGGGAAAAGACATTGATCCAGTGCATTCAGAATCTTACTGAACGAAAAATTGCAGGTTGATTTTCTTAAATTCTTGTTGTAAAATAAAGACAATTAAAGACAATGACTACGCAAGACCGATGAAAAGAGGGATAGAATGTATCAGGCAGGAATTTATTGCCGAATTTCCATTGAAGAGCAAAATAAAGAGGGTGAATACAGCAATAGTATTCACTCTCAGATTCAGATGGCAAGAGATTATATTGCAGAGAATAAAGATATTGCAGAGAAAAAAGTTTATGTAGACGATGGGGCTTCTGGAAGTAATTTTGAAAGAACTGAATTTCGGAGGATGCTGGCAGATATTGAGCTTGGTGTTATCAATATGGTGATTTTTAAGGACGTATCTCGACTTGGAAGAGAACATATTGATACCAACTATTATCTAGCAAATATTTCCCGGAGAAACAGATTCGGATTGTTTCGATTCTGGATAATTATGATTCAGCCGTTGGAACTTATGATGAAATGTTAGAAATAAAAACTTTGCTGAATGATATGTATTTGAGAGATACATCCAGAAAGATTAAGACAACGATTCAGACCAAAAGAAGTATGGGCGAATATACTCCGAAACAGCCCCCCTTTGGATATGTGAAAAGTAAAACAATTCATAATCATCTGGAAATTGATCCTTATGCAGCCGAGGTTGTTCGAAGAATTTACAGAATGTATCAAAATGGATTTGGCTGTACGGTTATTTGCAGGACTTTGAATGAAGATGAAATCCCTTGTCCCGCAAAATATAAAAAGGAAGTTTTAAAAACCAATTATGTATGGGATTCGGGAAAAGGTCTGTGGACATCGTCTACTGTAAGTGGAATTTTAAAGAATCCGGTCTATACTGGGGCGGTTGTGATTCGGAAACATGAAAGACCGTCTTATAAGCTGAAATACAAAAAGGCAATTCCCCTGGAAGAAATGGAGCTGGTGCCGGATGCACATGAGGCAATCATTTCTAAAGAAGAGTTTGATAGGGTTCAGCAAATAAGAAAGGGGCGCAGAGTTTCCTATTTTGATAAAAACAATGAACCACATAAATATGTGGGACTGCTCTTTTGTGGGAAATGTAAAACAGCCATGCGAAAACGTTATCTGGCATCTCATAAAGACTATGACGGATATATGTGTGGTTTTCATCAGAAGCAGGGGCAGAATTACTGTGAGCTGAATCATATTACATTTGAAAAGCTGGATGAACTGGTTGTATTTGCAATCAACCAGCAATTGAAACAGATGAAGATGGATATGAAGAATCTGGAAACTCAGATCAGACAGAAACAGCCGGAACTGGATGGTAAAATTGCAAAATTGCAGGCAAAAATAGAAAGAAATCTGGAATACCGGAAACGAGCATATGAACAGTTTATGGATGAAGTACTTTCCAAAGAGGAATATCTGGAATTAAAACAGATGTATGAAACAGAGAATCAGAAATATCAAAAAGAATTATCAGAACTGAACCATGAAGAGCAAAGGCAGCGGGCGGCGGTCAATGAAACAAAGATATGGTTGGAGCACTTTAATCGCAGAAGAATAACGGTAAAGCAGCTTACCAGAGAAGCGCTTGTGGAGTTAGTTGATAAAATTTATGTATATCCAGAGCAGAAAATAGATATATATTTTAAGTTTGCTTCAGTAGAGAGTTCACCAGATAGAATACTTGAGAAAGATGGGGTGATATGATGTATCAGATGGGTGTATATTGTCGTCTGTCGAAGGATGATGGAGAGAATAAAGTTAGTGAGAGTATTGAAAATCAGATGAAACTGATTCGTGAGTATGTGACTAAATCAGAGGATCTGGAAATCGCAGATATTTATATTGATGACGGTTATTCGGGGCTTTATTTTGCGAATAGACCGGAATTTCAGCGGATGATGGAGGATATCTACAAAGGGAAAATTCAAGGCGTTATTACGAAAGATATTTCCCGGCTTGGGCGTGAACATATTGAAACCAGTAACTATATTGAGCGTGTTTTTCCATCTTTGGGTGTGCGTTATATTGCAATTTTGGATGGCGTGGATTCTGTTCATCACAGTAATGAAGAATTGGCACAGTTTAAGACGTTGTTTAATGATATGTATAGTCGTGATATATCTAAGAAAATCAGAGGTGCATTGACCGCCCAGAAGAAACGGGGACAGTTTATGTCTGGGTTTGCCCCATATGGATATGTAAAAGATCCGGCAGATAAGCATCATTTTCTTGTAGATGAAGAAGCAGCTAAAGTGGTACGGAGAATCTTTTATATGAGTTTGGAAGGATATTCCAGGGATGGTATTGCAAAGAAACTGAATCAGGAAGGAATTCTGACACCGTCAGAGTATAAGAGAAAGGTGCAGGGATTGAAATATGCCAATGCATTAGAAAAAGCGGGTGCAAAGGGCTGGGCATATCCTACGATCAATGTAATTTTGCGAAACAGAGTTTATACAGGGGCTATGGTACAGCATAAATCAGAAAAGATATCCTATAAAGTGGAAAAGTATCAATATATTCCAGAGGAACAGCAGTATATTGTGGAAGGAATGCACGAAGCAATTATTAGCAAAGATACTTTTGAGCAGGTACAGGAACTTATGAAGAAAAGAACACGGACACCGGGATTTAATAGCGAAGTGAGAAAGGTAAATCCATACGCAGGAATTATTGTTTGTGGAGATTGCGGATATAATTTCCAGAGGGTTACTTGTCGGGACGGTTATGAGTGCGGTACCTATCACAAAAAAGGAAACACAGTTTGTTATTCTCATTTCATTAAAAAAGAAGTATTGGATTCTATTGTAAAAAATGAAATCCAAAGACAAGCGGAACTGGCACTGAAAGAAAGTGATAAGGATGAAATATTAAAAGTAGCAGATAGGAAGAAGGAGGTGCAGAGACGATGTGCAGAAGCAGACCAGCAGATTGAACGGTTACAAAAAGAACTTGCGGCTGTCCAAAAGTATAAAAAGAAAACTTACGAAAATTATGTAGATGGTGTTCTGGATAAAGAAGAATATCTCTCCTATAAGGCAGAATATGAAAAGCAGGATAAAGATATCAGGGCGAAGATTCAGTTGGCAGAACAAGAGAAAGACAGCTTTGGAGAGGCAGAAGAATCTTATGAAAACTGGATAGAGAAATTTATCAAGTATGGAACATTATCCGAAGTGACAAGAGAAATTGTGACAGAATTGATTGAAAAAATTGTTGTGAATGGAGATAAGAGCATTGATATTGTATTTAAGTATCAGTCGCCTTATCCGGTAGAAAAACAGGCAGTGTAAAGACTGCAAATTTTTTTACAGTAATTTTCCCCTAGTTATAATGAACACATGAAGGAACTTCTCTGTTGGAACGATATCTGGATGATATGTCGAATTACTGGAAAAGTGTGATCTGTGTTGGGAGCGGAAACGAGGGAACATCCGCAGGGCATACTTCCGGCATGTTAAAAGAGCGGGAAGAGCAAAGAGTAGAGTTGGGAGTGCAGCAGAGAGAACCTGCTCTGAATGTACAGCTCTGGAAATCTTATGTAGATGAGGTGGATATTTCGGTGATCGGGCCGTCAGGGGTTCGTGTAGGGCCAATTTCCGAAAGGCTCGGAACGCAGAGATTTCGAATCGGGGGAACAGAAATCCTGCTTTACTATGGCAAACCAAGTCCATATCAGACCAATCAGGAGATTTATTTTGATTTCATCCCAACGTTCTTATATTGACAGTGGAGTCTGGCAGATTGTGTTGACTCCGAGAAAAGTTGTGACGGGAATTTATCAGATGTGGCTTCCGAGTCAGAGTGTTTTGAATCAGGGCACAGCTTTTTTAAACCCTGTGAGCAGTGATACACTTACCATTCCGTCAACTGCATCCAGAGTAGTAACAGTGGGAGCTTACGATGCAAGAAGTTTTTCCTATGCAGATTTTTCCGGACGCGGCGCACTGGAGAAGAATGCAGAGATGTGGGTGCAAAAGCCCGATCTTGCAGCACCGGGAGTGCGGGTAACGACAGCCAAGGCAGGAGGCGGTTACGGAGAATATTCAGGTACCTCATTTGCAGTGCCGTTTGTGACAGGAAGTGCGGCATTGTTGATGGAGTGGGGAATTATCCGCGGGAATGATCCATATCTGTATGGGGAGAAGGTGAAAGCGTATCTGAGAAGAGGGGCAAGACATCTGCCGGGGTATGAGCAGTGGCCGAATAATCAGCTGGGGTATGGGGAGGACGTTATAATAAGGTTACATTGAAGAAAGTCAGTAAAATCAAGTGTTTCCGTTCATTTTCCCAACACAGAAACGAAGCACTTTTACCATGATTTTGAAGAAAATCTGCCCGGGTTGGATTCAAAATGATATGGAAAGAAAGATTTGTAGCAATGACGTAACATGAACAGTTGGTTCTGTTACAGACAACAGTTTAAACGAAAGAGAGGTCATAGGGATATGAAACTGACTTATACAAATGTAAATGGATACCTGATTCCGAATCTCACCTATAAATCCGGTGAGCAGATGGAGCAACTTGGCAAATATGGATTTCTTCGCAGAGATTATCTGAAGAGCCATCGAAATTCAACGTATCAGGTGATGCTTTTACAGGATACCATTGGAGAGCATCTTCTGGAAGTGGACAAGGCAGCCAGGGAACGGGAAGAAGTGATTCTGAAACAGTTGGAAGAAAAAGAACCACTGCCGGATAAGGAGAAAGATCAGATGGCATGGGTAAGAGCTGCCAATCAGCACAGAGCGATTGCAGAAGAGATTATCCTGAAAGAATTGATTTATGTATAAGGATAGCCAGTAATCAATCTGGCAGGTAACTGATAAAAATAGAATATTGTGAGTGAAGTAAGGCGTGAGTCATAAAATATGGCTTGCGTCTTTTTCTTTGCCTGAAAGGAAGTGATAAGTTTGAACAAGAAGTTTTTGAAGCATTATATGGAAACCAATCCAGAAGGGACAGCACAGACCTATATCTTTCTGGTGGACAATCAGGATATAGCGTTAAATATTGTAATGTCAGGTTATCAGGCACTTTGTCTGGTGCAGGAAGATGACGGGTATTATTTCAGTGCAGATTCTTTTATAGAGGAAATGAGAGCTATTCAGTTTACTGGCAGCTGTCAGTGTGCCTATCATTATGTGGCTTCCTGTACGGTGAAGTGGGTAAATGATAAGTTACTGACATTTTTCAAAAACGCTGGTCTTGATGGAAAAGCGGGCTGGCAGTTGTTCAAAGAGAAGGAGTACCTTGGCAAACTGGATAATCAGAAAGAAGTTGAGAAATTACTGGAACAGTATATTCTTCGGTTTGAGCGAGATCCGAAAGAAGAACCGGAACTGAGCCGTTTTCACTTATTTGATGCAAAAGGAAATGTGAAAGGTGTCCGGGATATGGAGATTGTAGATTATCTGGTGGAGAATGTTCAGTTTTTTGTGGTAGGAATCACACCTTATTATTATGAACATGGCGTTTTCCTGGAAGACCATGATGGAGTAAGAATGAAATACCGTATCCAGAAGCTGATCTATCGTGACCAGGTACAGAGCGGAGTGATCAAAAGAATCTATAATCTACTGATCACACAGCCAAAAGTTCACCGAGAGGCATATGAACTAAATAAACAACCTGTGAGGTGGATCAACTTCAAAAATGGATATTATGATCCGGTTACGGGTGAAATGCTGGAACACAATCCGGATTATCTGACAATCAATCAGATTCCATTTCCCTATTATCCAGAGGATTGTGAGCAGGTGTTACAAGGTGGAGAAAATATCAAAAAGTATCTTGCATCGTCTCTTCCAAATAAAGAAGAACAGCAGACATTCTGGGAGTATTTTGGATACTGCATGACACAGGATACGCAGTTTCAGAAATTCCTTACACTGAAAGGAAATGGTGGAACCGGAAAGTCTGTGGCAGTATCACTGATCCAGTATGTGGTTGGAATCACCAATATGTCCAGCATTTCTTTACAGGATTTGAACAAACGATTCTATGCGACTGGAATGTACGGAAAGCTACTAAATGCCTGTGCGGATATTCCATGTAAAGCAATGGAGAACACAGATGTATTAAAGAAAGCAGTCGGTGAGGACACACTGATTTATGAGAAAAAAGGACAGGATGCAATTCATTTTCACTCTTATGCGAAGCTGCTTTTTTCTACCAATGAAATGCCACAGAATCTTGAGGACAAGTCAGATGCTTTTTATCGTAGACTACTGATTCTCGATATGAACCGGGTAGTAAAAAGTGGTGAAAAAGATCTGCACTTAAAGGAAAAGGTACAGGCAGAATCCGATTATGCAATTCATATGGCGATGATTGCATTGAAAAATCTGTACGAACAGGGAAAGTTCACGGAGAGCGAACACAGCAAAGAATGTGTAAGAGAAGTGCAACGGACGTCAGATAGTATCTGTGCTTTTATTGATGAGTCATTGGTGCGTGCCAAAGGAAAACGTCTGAAACGAAGTGAAGTGTTCCATATGTATGAGGAATACTGCAAAGAGAATGGCAGACAGGGGCATGGTAAATCCAACTTTTTCAGGAATATGACAGATAAAGGTTTCCTTCTGAAGCAGTACAATGGTGAGTTTTATTATCAGGATATTGCAGTTAAGGAAGAAGATTTTTGCCCTGTGGATCCAGAAGAAAGAATACCTTTTGAAGAAACAGATACAGATTATAAACAGTTACAATTAAATATGAATCAGGGAATTAAGGGCATTTAGGGCAAAATAAGCAAAAAGAAATGTTACCGGAGCAGGAGAAATAACAAAGATAGCTGCCAAAGTACATAAAATTTTGCTTTTTTTACACTGACTGCCCTTTTTCATGTATCAACGTTTTAGCTGATACAAATATAGGCTTTTCCCGAATTTGGGAAAAGTAAAAAATAAAATTAAGAAAGAATGAGGTATGATTATGAGAATGATGAAAAACAACAATTATGAAACAGTTATGGTGATCGGGATTGATCATGGGTATGGAAACATGAAAACTGCCACCAGATGCTTTCCATCCGGTGTAGCCAGATACGACAAGGAGCCAATCTTCCAGAATAATCTTCTTGTTTACAATGGTATGTATTACCAGATTGGAGAGGAACATAAAGAGTTCTGTGCAGAGAAAACGCAGGACGAGGACTATTATGTGCTGACACTGGCGGCTATCGCAAGAGAACTTGATGGGAAAGGAATGAATCGGGCAAAGGTACACATTGCAGCCGGACTTCCCCTTACCTGGGTAGCTACACAGAAAGAAGATTTCCAGAAATATCTTCTTCAGAATGAAAGCGTGGATTTTATATTCCGCAATAAAGAGTATCATGTAGAGTTTGCAGGCGCTGATATTTACCCACAGGGATTTGCAGCAGCCTTTTACCACTTACAGGATTTCAAAGGAATCAACATGCTTGTGGATATTGGAAACGGAACTATGAACATCATGTATATCAACAATTCCCGTCCATTAGAGAAGAAATGCTTTACAGAGAAATATGGAACGCATCAGTGTGTGCTTGCTGTAAGGGAATCCCTGCTGAAAGAATTGGGAACAGTGGTGGACGATCTGGTGATTGAGCAGGTGATCCGTACCGGGACAGCAGATATTGGTGAGAAATATCTGACAGTCATTCGTAAAGCTGCCAGAGATTATACGAAAGAAATCTTCCATAAGCTGAGAGAACGGGAATATAATCCAGAACTGATGCGTCTGTACGTGGTCGGCGGTGGCGGTTGTATGATCCAGAATTTTGGAGAATATGACAAGAATCGGGTAACGATTGTACGGGATATCTGTGCCACAGCGAAAGGTTATGAAGCAATGACCATAAGGAGAATCCAGAGAAACGGAGGGATGCTTGTATGAGAAAAGAACGGAAAATCATCAATACAAATATCCGTTTAAATCTTTGTGATGAACAGGACAGGCAGGCATGGGAATATTTGCAGACGATGGACAGGGAAAAATATAAATCGTACACCAGAGCAGTTGTAGTTGCTTTAAACGATTATTTTTCCAGAGAGTACAGGAATGAAGCAGATCCGTATCTGGAAACCAGAGAAAAGGAAGATGCGTTTTTGGAAAGAGTGGAAACAGCTGTCAGGGATGGAGTGAAAGAATCCGTTCCGATGGCTATAGCGAAGAACCTGATGGAAATGCTTGTACCGTTTGTAAAAGAATCGGTAGGAGAAATTAATCTGCCGGACAGAACACTAACAATGGAGAAAATGGATGGAGAGATCGCAGAAGATAATCTGGACTGGGAGAAAGAAGCTGATATGGATGCAGCACTGGATTTTGCGGATAGTTTTTAGCTGTCTGTAAAAAGGAAAAGCAGTCCGGTTTGCATAAAATAAATCGGACTGCCTTAAGTGGAGCTATTCTTTTTTCTTGGGTAAGGACGTTTATCATCTGTCAGGTTTAGCAGATAATCAACGCTGGTGTTATGAAATTCAGCCAGTTTAATCAGAATGTGAGTAGGGATATCGACATCACCACATTCATAATTACTGTAAATACGCTGACTGCAATTCAGAATTTCACCCATATTCTTCTGCGTAAGGTCACGATCTTCACGCAGATCCCGTATTCTCTGATACATGCGTTTCACCTCTAGCATAATAATAACTTAGCGAGATATTCACTATTGAAATATAGCGAGAAATTCGCTACACTGAATTTAAAAATGCAGGAGGGAGAAGTACAGAGTGAAAGAGAAAGTGAAAAAGGTGCTGGTGTGGATTTTTGAATTTGTTTTATTTTGTGGATATTTCTATGTTTTATTCGTGAATCTGGTATGTGGATTTGGATATGGAGGGATAAGCAGCAGAGGACAGGCAATAAAGATTTTATGTGCTTCGTTCTTCCTTGCAGTGGGACTTCCCGGATTGATCTGGTATCAGCATCGCAGACTTATGAAACTGGAGAATTTATTGCATGACCTGTTTGAAATTTGCGACAAAATAAAATAGCAGTAATAGAAAAATAGATTGACAGTAAGAAAAGCTTTACGGAAACAGAATAGCAGAAAAAGGTAATGGCAGTGATGGCATTTCTATTGGTAAAAATCAGTGAAATGTTCATGACTGCTATTTTTATGCTTTTCAGCAGAAATGGAAAGTGATTCAGAAAAAGAAAAGCAGAAATAACAGCGAAATATGGCAGAGAGGCATTTGCAGATGGAAAACGTTGTATAAGCAAGGCAAAGAAGAAATATAGAGTGCCGGATACGGCACATGATTGTCCGATACTTCGCATCGGAGTGGTGCATGACTAGCCTGTTTCAGAAAGGAAAAATCTATGGAATGTGGAGATTTTCTCTTTCTTTTACAGTCAGTTCCTGCACCACAAAACCACTGTCATCTCAATTTTGGCTTGATAACGCAGAGGAGAATGTTGCTTACTTGGTGCTGGTTCAGTGGTGGGGAGATGACAGGCAAGTTTCGCAAAGTGGCAAGCCACTATGCACCGGAGCCAGCCTTTGGGCTGTTCCTAAACTTGCCAGAGGGCTCCGCCCCTTGGAACCCCGGCACGTCAATGGCGTAAGTATTCCTGCGAAATGTCCACCGGACATTCCTACAGAACACTTACTGATTGACTAGGACGCTGTCCTGCACCTGCCAAAGAGGAATATTGCATTTCCCCTTATGGAATTCCCTGCTAATCTACCAGCCGGAAAGGTTATGGCTGATTTATAAAAAAGATAGAGTGGAGAAAGGAGACGAAGATTTATGCGAAAACGAAATTATACGGTAACGATACGAATGAATAAAGCAGAGTATGATCTGCTCCAAAATAAAGTAAAGGAGTCTGGACAGACTCAGCAGGCGGTTGTAATTCATGCAATAGCAGGTTTAAAAATTGCATCCGCAGAGGAAGTGGAAGAATTGAAAAGACTGAACCAGATGTTTGCGGATATCCTTTGTCAGCTCCGGGGAGCTACGACAAATATCAACCAGATTGCAAGAAAACTGCATACAGATGGAGAAATCCCAAACGACAGTATGTTGTATTTCCTCAATAAAAATATTCTCAAGTATCGGAAGGAGAGTGAAAGGATATGGCAGTTAATAAGACGATTAATAAGCGGACAAATACACATGGAGCAATGAGAAATTGTATTGAATATGTTTTACGGCAGGACAAGACAAGTGAGCTACTTACTTATATAACAGGCCCGTACTGTCACAATGAAATTAATTATGATCTGGTGTACAGAACCTTTTTGGAAGAAAAGAAGATGTGGAATAAAGATACAGGGAGAATGTATGCCCACAACATTATTTCCTGGCATAAGGATGAGCAGATCACCCCGGAGCAGGCATTTGAATTTGGAAAAGAGTTTGCAGAAAAATGGTTCCGGGGATTCCAGACCTTAGTGGCAGTTCACAAGGATAAAGACCATATTCATTGCCATCTGGTGACGAATTCTGTCAGTTATGAGGATGGAAAGAAACTGCATACTACGAAAAAAGATCTGGAGCAGATGAAGCAGTTTACCAACCAGATGTGCCGGGAACGTGGGCTGACGGTTGCAGAAAAAGGAAAACATTTTGATGGCAGTCAGATTGAAAAGGGCGAAATCATTGCATGGAGCAAGGATAAATATAATCTGTTCCGGCAACAAGTAAAGGACAGCTTTGTGGCTGACTGTGCAATGGCGGTGTTAAAAGCACTGGAGAATTGTATCAGTAAAGAAAAGTTTATAGAAAAAATGAAACAGCTTGGATGGAGTGTGAACTGGACAGAAAAGAGGAAGCACATCACGTTTCAGAATCAGGATGGAAAGAAAGTGCGTGACAGCAATCTGTCCAAAACCTTTCATCTGGACATCAGCAAGGAGGGGTTAGAGAATGAATTTAATGGAAATTACGAAAGGATACAAGCCGAAGCAGAACGAACAAATGGATCAGACGATGTATTCGCCGGATACTACCGACAAGTGGAAGCAGCTTGCGAAGGAGCAGGCGGCGTCACTGGAGCTAGTGACGGAAGAGAGAGACGAGTTACAGGTGAGAAATCAGAAGATGAACGAGTTTATTCAGGAATTTCAGGAAAGGACGCACAAGTTGAAAATGGAAAAACAGAAGCTATTCTTCGAGAATCACGAAATGCAAGACGAAATTCGGAAATTAAACGACGAAATTCATCGTTTGACAATCGAACTGTCCGAAACGCAGAAGCTGAATCAATCGCTTCAGAAGAACAACGACGATTTGAGGAACAGAAACGGCTTGAAGAGCAGGAGCGAGCAAGAGCAGCTCGAAGAAGAAATAAAAGACGTTCGGGACCAGAACTCTAAATTACAGACACAGGTGAACCAATCGTCGGTGAAAGCGGTTGAACAGGCACAGCAAAAACAGGAAGAAGCAGAAAAACAGGCAAGACAGGCAGAGTATCAGGCTGAAAGGGAAAAGAAACGGGCAGATATGGAGATACAAAAAGCCAGGAGAAAAGCAAAATCGGAAATGGAGGATATGAAAGAAATACAGTTTTTCTGGACTTGGGGATATCTTTGTGTCATATTCTTTTCACTTATTCAGAATGGAGCATTTCAAAGGGATTTAATGCAACTGATCATGTTGCCAGTTAATTGGTGCAGAAAGTATGCGATATGGTTTGAACAGCTGGATTATATGGGATATTCTACGGGAGAGGTAGTTTTTGAACGAATATTTTCAAGTGCTGTGATTATGGCGGGAATTGTCGGGGGTGTATTTCTTGTATGGGGCGGAATTGAATGGTATCGAAAGATATGGGATGATATTTATAAAATGGTTTTGATAGCCAGCTTTTCCTTTATTGCGGTATTAGGAAACTTGATACGGGAATATTTGCCATTTAATCTGCTGTTTGTGATTTTTGTCATAAATGTAGGGGCTGTTCTGATTAGAATATATTTGAATAATAAGAATGTTGGCTATTGAACAATAAATCGAATTTATTTGCTATAATGAATTTCTATATTTTCTTGTCAGTCAGTCCTAACGGTGTTACACTGAAAGAGTATAGAAACTCAAACAATGTTACCTATTGTAGGGACTGGAGCTTTATAAGGTAACATTTTTTTATATGAGAAAGTTAGATAAAACTAATTACTGAAGGAGATAAGCTATGATGTTTTATGAAAGAGGAGACAAAAGTAAGAAAAGCAGCGGAAGAAAGTGGACAGTGTAATATGAGAACAGTAACAACAGAGGACAATCCATATAAGGTTGCTGGAGATATACTTTTTGCGTCTTCGGAAGTGGAATCGGATTTCAGAAGTGTTGATTTATATGGATCTTCTGTCCGGAGAAAAAAAGAAGATGCTATATGTTCAAGATTTCATCTTGAGAATGAAAGTGGTACAGGAGATATCGCCGTATATCAGACATTTCCAGGAATGGAGCTGGTCTATAATGATATGCATATGGAATATTGTAATAAGATGCAGAGTCCACGTCCTGGATTTATTGAAATTAATTATTGTCGGGAGGGGCGGTGTGAGTGTGCGTTTGGAGAGCGTAGTTATTGCTATATGGCAGCGGGAAATTTATCCATTTGTACCTTGCATAAGAAATCACATACATCAACATTTCCTACTTCCCATTATCATGGGATAACGATAACGATTGAGTTGGAAGAAATTACAGATGAGATGAGAAGAATCTTGAAACTTCTTTCTATTAATCTTACCCGAATTTCAGAGTTTGCAGGAAAACAGGATTTTTATATGGTTCGTGCAAATGAAACTGTCCAACATATATTTTCGGAATTATATACTGTTCAGGAACATATAAAGCCTAGTTATATCAGAATAAAGCTTCTGGAGCTTTTATTGATACTAACAGAAATGGATTTTGACAGGATTAAGAACGACTATGTTTATTTCTCAAAATCGCAAAGGAACTGTACCAGACAGATTCATGATTTTATTGTAGGACATATCAAAGAACATTATACAATTGAGGAGTTGGCAGAGCGTTTTGAAATATCACCTACGGCAATGAAACGTTGTTTTAAGGGAATGTATGGTGCACCTGTTTATGCGTATCTCCGGACTTATCGTTTACAAATTGCTGAAAAATTATTACGGGAGGGGAATTTATCTGTAGGTGAAATCGCAACAGAAATCGGATATACAAATCCCAATAAATTTACTTCGGCATTTCGAGGTGAATATGGAATGACACCAACGGAGTATAAAAAGAATGTCTGATTGGATAGAAACTAGTCTGCCAGGTCATTGAGTTTCATATTAGTACCAGATAAAATATGCATTGGTTAGATAAGACTGACTAATACATATTTTTTATTTAGGAGGATTATAATGAAACAGAGAAAATTATTAACAAGTTTGTTTTTAGCAGCAGCTTTGTCTATTTCTTTATTGACGGGATGTGGAAATACAGGCAGTAGCACATCTGAAACAAAGCAAACAGAAAACAGTGCTACAGAAGAACAGACTACAAGCGTACAGAAGGAAAGTGAAACTGATGAGAATCAGGATGCAGCAGATCAGCTTTTATGCGATCTGAAAGGTACTTATCAGGAACTGTGGCCGGTTATTCTGGCAGATGAATACGATCAGCTGTGGCTCGATGACAGTGCTGCAATTGTAGGAGAGGATAATGCTCAGGCGGCTGTTGAAAAAATGTCTTCTATGGTAACTGGAACAGTCACCGGTGAAGAGGCAGTGGAAACCTACAAGGATGGAAATATGGCATACGACTGTGAATTTTTACAGAATATAGATCAGTTCACGTTTGACGGAACAACAATATCTGGTGTGGATGAAGAGGGGAATGATGTATTCAGTCATTCTTATCATTACGTAGGTATGGAAGAAACGCGTGGTCTGTACATCTACGAAAGTGATGATGCTGATTCCGGCGAGTTTACCTATTTCTGTATCGCTCCGGATACGATGAAAACTACATGGCACATTGAGTTCAGATATGGAAGTGACCTGGATGCATTGGAAAAATATGATGCAGGTGAATATGCTTATTGGCTGGCAGCAGGAATTTCTGTTGACTATACGAAAGCCGATGTTGAGAACTGTATACAGTTATTCTGTAAAGAGAATCTGTCTGAATAGTGAAAATAAATTTGAGTCGGTGGAAATCGGAGAGATTCTGATGCCACCGGCTTTTTGAGGAGGATATAAGGTCATGAGCAAAAAGAAAAATGCCGAGTTATCCCGGATGTGGGGATTTGCAGGGAAACGTCATTGGTTGACTATTGCCAGCTGCATTCTGGCAGGAATATCCACGGTGCTTTCTATTATTCCATTTGTCTGTATCTGGTTTGTGATTCGGGATATCTTGTATGCGATGAAAAAGGGAGATTTGTCACTGGCAGCTTCCAGTGGGCATTATGCGTGGTTTGCAGTAGCATTTTCGTTACTTAGTATTTTATTATATTTTGTAGCATTATGTTGTTCGCATCTGGCAGCATTTCGTACAGCTACCAATATGAAAAAAGAGGCAATGCACCATATTGTCACGTTACCGCTTGGATATTTCAGTCAGAATGCCAGTGGCAGACTTCGGAAAATTATTGATGACAATGCTGGACTGACTGAAGGGTTTCTGGCACATCAGTTGCCGGATCTGACCGGTGCAGTTGTTATGCCGGTTGCAGTCATCAGTTTGTTGTTTGTCTTTGACTGGAGACTTGGAATCTGTTGTTTGATTCCACTGGCAATCAGTGTATTTTTCTTAAAGAAAATGATGGGTGGAGATAATGCCGATTTTATGTCGGGATACATGACCGCACTGGAAAATATGAATAAAGAAGCGGTAGAATTCGTTCGTGGAATCCCGGTTGTAAAGGTATTCCAGCAAACCATTTACTCATTCAAAAACTTTCATGCAGCGATTGAAGAATACAAAAAATATGCCAGTGGATATGCAATCTGCTGTCGTATCCCATTGACGGGATTTAACATTACTTTAAATGGAACTTTTATTTTGCTGATCCCAACTGCACTGATGCTTTTTTCGGCAGCAAGTGGACAGGCGGATCGTCAGAAACTGTTTTTAGATTTTCTGTTTTACAGTCTGTTTACGCCAGTTTGTACAACAATGATGAATCGAATCATGTTTGCAAGCGAACAGTTAATGGCGGCAAAAAGTGCAGTAAGCAGAATAGAAGCAATTTTGCAGGAAAAACCGCTTAAAGAATCAAATACACAAAAACAGCCAAAGGATGCTTCTGTTGTATTCGGGGATGTTTCTTTTACTTATCCAGGTGCTAAGAAAAAAGCATTGTATCATGTAAGCTTCGAAGTCCCTGATGGTAAGAAAATTGCATTAGTCGGAGCTTCCGGTAGTGGCAAATCTACAGCGGCCAGTCTGATTCCACGTTTTTATGATGTTCAGGAAGGAAACGTCTTAGTGGGTGGTGTGGATGTTCGTGAGATTGCTAAAAATGACCTCATGGAGCAGATTGCATTTGTGTTCCAGAACACCCGTCTTTTCAATGATACCTTACTTGAAAATATCAGAGCTTCCAGGCCAGATGCCACACGTGAAGAAGTGATGAGAGCGGCAGAAGCAGCACAATGTCAGGATATCATAGAGAGACTTCCAAATGGTTTGGATACTATAGTTGGAAGTGGAGGAACCTATCTGTCGGGTGGTGAAAATCAGCGGATTGCATTAGCACGTGCAATTCTGAAAGATGCACCAATTATTATACTTGATGAAGCGACAGCCTTTGCAGATGCGGAAAATGAGCATCAGATCCAGCTTGCCTTTGAAGGACTGACCAGCGGAAAAACAGTACTTATGATTGCACATCGTCTGTCCACGATTCAGGATGCAGATATGATTCTGGTCTTTGGTGATGGAAAAATAATAGAACGAGGCAATCATGATGAATTGCTGAAACAGAATGGTGTCTACGCATCCATGTGGAAAGAATATCAGACACAGATTATCTGGAAGGTTGGAACGACTGTGAGAAAGGAGGAAAATCATGATTAACAGATTACAGAAAAAATACGCTCTGAGTGTCCAGGGTGCAAAGGATCTTTTTAAAGCAATTGTTTATTCTGTACTGGCAAATATCAGTCTGATGCTCCCGGTTGCCCTACTTGCAATAGTATTAAATACGATGCTTCCTATGGCTCTTAGAATGGAAGAAAAAGTGGCAGGATTTGCAGGATATACAGTTGTTGGAATTATCATTTTAGTGATTATTTTTGTCCTTCATTATCTGCAGTATACAAAAGCCTATATTGGTACCTATGAGGAAAGTGAACGTAGACGCATTACACTTGCAGAAAAGCTCAGGACGTTACCGCTTGGATTTTTCCATGAACGTGACCTTGCTGATCTGACAAGTACAATTATGGGCGACTGTGCCAGTTTTGAGCATGCGTTTTCCCATACAGTTCCGCAATTTTTTGGAGCACTTATTTCTACAAGTATTGTGTGTCTGGTACTTCTTGTTATGAACTGGAAAATGGGAATTGCTCTTTTGTGGGTTGCACCGGTGGCATTTGCAATTGTTCTTCTTTCACGCAAGTGGCAGGAACTGCTTGCAAAGAAATATATGACAACAAGAATTGATCTGTCAGAAGGAATACAGGAATGTCTGGAAACGGTACAGGATATTAAGGCATGTAATCAGGAGAAAACTTATCTGGAGAAACTGGATGCGAAATTGGATGCAGCAGAAAAAGCGCAGATTTCCAGTGAAATGGTCAGTGCGAGTCTTCTTACAACCGGTCAGATGGTCTTACGGCTTGGACTGGCAACGGTTATTGTTGTGGGAAGTTCGCTGATTTTAAAGGAAAAAATTGATCTGTTTACTTATATTCTATATTTGATCGCAGCCTCCCGTCTGTATGATCCACTTTCTGGAGCTATGGCGAATATGGCAGAACTTTTTGGTGTGAATTTACAGGTAAAACGCTTGAAAGAAATCCAGGAATATCCGTTAGAAAACGGGCAGACAGAGTATCACACCAAAGGATATGATGTGATTTTTGACCATGTGAAGTTTTCTTATGAAACAGGAAAAACAGTTTTAAAAGATGTATCTTTTACTGCAAAACAGGGACAGGTGACTGCATTAGTAGGACCATCCGGCGGTGGTAAGAGCACCATAGCAAAACTGGCAGCTAAATTCTATGACGTGGATGGTGGGAAAATTACACTTGGTGGTGCAGATATCGCAAAAATTGATCCGGTCGCATTGATGAAAGATTTTTCGATTGTTTTTCAGGATGTTGTTCTTTTCAATAATACAATTATGGAAAATATCCGTGTCGGACGAAAAGGTGCAAGTGATGAGGATGTTATTGCTGCAGCAAAGGCTGCAAAATGTCATGATTTTATCGAAAAATTGCCGCAGGGTTATCAGACGGTAATCGGAGAAAATGGTTCTACGCTTTCTGGCGGGGAGTGCCAACGTCTTTCCATTGCCCGTGCACTTTTAAAAGATGCACCTGTTATTTTACTGGATGAAGCAACTGCTTCTTTAGATGTGGACAGTGAAACACAGATACAGGAAGCGATATCTGAACTAGTCAGTGGGAAGACAGTTCTGGTAATCGCTCATAGGATGAGAACGATTGAAGCAGCGGATCAGATCGTTGTTCTGGATAAAGGTGTTGTGGCAGAAAAAGGAAACCATGATACGCTTATGAAGAAAAATGGTCTATATCGTAAGCTGGTTGATCTGCAGACGGAAGCAGCAAATTGGAAACTTAGTGTATAGAACAAAAGGCACTGAAAACCATAGAATTATTGGTTTGCAGTGCCTTTTTTGAGCAAAGAGAAAAAATACAGTGAATTTAAGTTTTGCTAAGTTTCACTAAATTCTATTCGTTTGATTTCCGCCACTGTTTTGAGGGTTTCCGTTTTCCACAATCATCACAAGTCTGTGGCCAGTTAATTTTCCATTCAAAATATTCATCTCTGGTAATCGCACCAGATTTCAGTTCTTCTTTTCTAAGAGTCCATTCTTTCAGAAAATCGTTGAGAACTCTATAATTAAACCACATACCAACAGGCGAATGTGCAGGCCAGCTATCAGAATCATGGTAGCGGATAGCGGCATCGTCACTGGAATTTGATTTTTCACCTGGATATGTCTCTAGTTGAAAGAGATTAATCATGCCGGGATTAAATTCATCAATCCAGAACAGAATTTCCATCAGTTCAGAGGCGTCCATCGTGGTTGGCTCATGTAGTGTCAGTGGGTTTACGTCCAGAATCTTAGCCATTTCAGTTACCAGATCTTTGCGGGGAACCCGGTAATTCGTTTCATATTGGGCAAGACGATTTGCACCTTTATCGCCCCAACCGAGGGCAGCACCAAGTTCTGCCTGTGTCATATTCCGGAATGTCCGGATTTTTTTATTTTATCACCGATTGTCATATCAGATTTCCCACTTTCTTTTTGATAAATCCATTTTACTACCAAAAACAGTGAATGTAAACAGAAAGATTCGCATTGAAGCGAACAAAACACTTGACATTCGCATGAATGCGAATTAAAATGACAGTACGATAAAGGTTCGCATGAAAGCGAATGTACAGATGAGGATAAATACTTTTTGCAAATTATTGCAAAATGAGGTTGGTAAAATCCTTCTGTCAGGCTTTATTAGTGAGAGGATTTTTTTGAAGTGAACAACATTTTGGTGTTTCCAGGCTGTAATAAGTGAAAGGATATTCAAAAAAACTCTTTTGTACCTTGAAAATTACATGAGCTGTATAATCTGATCTCACAGATGCCATAACCCTGTAAATGATTTTATGGGCGAGCGTCGAAGATACTCCGGAAACGGCTGGTAAGTTTGCGAAGAAGCTGCCAGCATTCAGAAATATTCTGATAGAGGTTGGATGTAACGCTGACAACAGATTATACGAATGGAAGCCAACACGCCGAACAGAATATGCAATGCCATAGTAATAGATAAAATTTGAGAACAAAATGCGAAAGGTAAGGTGATGTGATTGAGAAAATTGTAGGTATAGGACGACTTATACAAAGAATATGTTGGAAAAGAGGTGAGCATCATGGTGAATCAGTCAGTAATAGATTCCAGTGTTAATCTGGAGCAGTTAAAGGACATTGAAGATTTAATTCCTGATATGGATAAAGCTATTTCTGAAAAAGTGGAAACTTTTCTGGATAAATCTGGCGATCAGCCGTATGCTCACATGAATGAAGGGTATGTGGTAGTCGTGGAAATGACAGGAGAAATGGATGCTACAGATGCGATCAGTGATTATCTAAGAAAAAGAACGGAGTTGATGTATTAGATGCAAGTCTTGAAAAAATATCTTGCGAAGCTACAGATGTTATGTTAATGTGAAGTCAGGGAAAATGAACGTGATACATGGTTTCTGACTTCAGATTCAATGGAATAAGTAAGTTGGGAGCGATGTAAAATGGAACAGATGCAAATGAATATGCCAGATATGTACGATGCTGCATTGTATCTTCGATTATCGAAAGATGATATGGAAGAGGGCGGTGCGAAGTCAGAGAGCAACAGCATTGTAAATCAGAGAGAGTTACTTCGGAGCTTTGTAAAAAGCCAGCCGGATATTCAGATCTTTGATATATATGTGGATGACGGATACTCAGGAGGAAATTTTGACCGACCTGAGTTTAAACGAATGACAACTGATATAGAAGCTGGAAAAGTAAACTGTGTGATTGTAAAAGACTTATCCAGATTCGGAAGAGAGTATATAGAAGCCGGGCGATGGATCGAAAAGACCTACCCGGCTTTAAATGTGCGTTTTATTTCAGTTACAGACCAGTTTGACAGTAAAACAGCAGATTTTTCAGAAAAGTCATTTGTTGTTCCAATCAAAAATTTTGTAAATGAAAGCTATTGCCGGGACATTTCCGATAAAGTGCGAAGCCACCAGAAAATCAAACGTGAAAAAGGTGAATTTATTGGAGCATTTGCCCCGTATGGTTACTGCAAAGATCCGGAGAATAAGAACTGTCTGGTGATTGATTCTTATGCAGCGGATATTGTAAGAAAAATATTTTCATGGAAAATTGATGGGTTCAGTCTTGGAGCAATCGCAGAAAAATTGAATGTACGTCATGTGCAGTCGCCAAAAGAATATAAAAAGGCAAATGGTGAAAATTACAATTCCGGATTCCATAGTTCAGATACACCAAAATGGTCTGCAGTGCAGATCAAAAGGATTCTGACCAACGAGGTTTACATTGGAAACATGGTACAGGGCAAGCAGGAACGAATCAGCTATAAAGTAAAGCAACGTCTGGATAAGCCAGAATCAGAGTGGGTGAAAGTAGAAAATACGCATTCGGCGATTATCCGGCAGAATGATTTTGATGTGGTGCAAAAGTTACTTCAGTATGATGGCAGAGCATCGAAAACATCGGACAGTGCAAACTTTTTTTTCAGGTTTTGTATTTTGCGGAGATTGCCATACACCGATGATACGCAGGGTAAATCAGTATAAGGGAAAGAAAAAAGCCTTTTATATTTGCCAGACAAAAAATAAAGGTGGAGATTGCACCAGACACAGCATTCCGGAAGAGGTGCTAAAAAGGATTGTATTGAAAGAGATTCAGGCATATACGGCACTTTTCGTAGACTATCAGATGATTATGGAAGAACTTTGCGAAATGAAAGTCAGTTACGATCAGGTAATCGGTTATGATACGCAGATTAGTAAGTTGCAGGAAGAATATAACCGTTATTACAGCCTGAAAGCGTCTTTAAGTGATGACTTGAAAGAGGGACTGATCAGTAAAGAGGAGTTCGATGATTTTCGGGAAAATTACGGAAGAAAATGTGAAGAACTGGAGCAGATGATTGAAAATCAGAAAAAGCTGGTAAAGCAAATGTTTGAGGGTGGAGTGTCTGCAACTGTTCAGTTGGAGGACTGGAAGAAATCACTGGAAATCAAAGAATTGGATCGCACATTGCTGGCACTGACCGTAGATAAAATCTATATTTATGAAAACAAGCAAATTAAAATTCACATCCGTTATCAGGATATGATTGAGAAAATGAAAGTCATAAGACGGTTTTATGCAGAACATCGGACAGAGTGTAGGAAAGAGGTGGGATAAATGGCAAGGACAGCAAAAAGATATAAGAAAAACAAAGAGAAGAAAGTTCTTGAGATTCCGGTATGTATGGCTGCGATTTACGCCAGATTATCCGTAGACAGTGATGAAAAAAAGTCAGAATCTATTGAAACACAGGTTACGCTGATAAAAGAATTCATTCAGAAGCACAATGAAAATCCGAGCAGAGAGTATGAAATTGCTGTATATGACATTTATTCTGATTTGGGAAAAACCGGAACAAATTTTGACAGACCGGGATTTGAACGGATGATGAATGATGTCAGGGTAGGTAAAATAAACTGTATTCTGGTAAAGGATTTCTCACGATTTGGAAGAAATTACATTGAAACTGGTAACTATCTGGAAAAGATTTTTCCTTTTATGAAAGTGCGGTTTATTTCTGTATGTGACAACTATGATTCATTTGCACCGGGTGCTAAGAATCAGGAATTATCTATGAATATCAAGAATCTGGTGAATGATGCTTATGCGAAAGATATTTCTGCAAAAGAACGGGCAGCGAAACGTATTGCACAGAAAAATGGTGAGTATGTGGGATCTACAGCTCCATATGGATATTGTGTGGAAAAGATAAATGGAATTTATAAGTTGATTGTGGAACCGGAAGCTGCAAAGATTGTTCGCAGGATTTTTGAAGAATATGCTTCTGGAGATGGTATACAGAGTATTATTGACAGGCTGTTTGAAGATGGGGTACATCGGATTTCGGACTATAACCAATATCATCATGTGTACTGCAGGATGGAGAGAATCTTCATCAGTGGGGAAATTCTTCAATACGTGCAGTGCTGAACCGAAATAATTATTATGGCGATCTGGTTCAGAGAAAATATGAATCCAGATTTCAAAGAGGTGAAAAATGGTGTGACATACTGGACGAAAGTCAGTGGATTATTACGCCAAATGCTCATGAGCCGATTATCAGCAGAGAACTGTTTGAAAAAGCACAGGTCAGGTTAAAAGCAGCACAACAGAAAGCAACAAAAACTACAGTAGGATGGGAAGAGGATGAAAGAACATTTTACAATGTATTCTATTGTGGTGATTGTAAGCGAAAAATGTGTACACGTAGATGCAAAGGCAATGTGTATTACTTTTGCAATGCTGCCTGGTATCGGGATGAAAGAAAATGTAGGCAGAAATCTATTTCTGAAGATAAATTGCAGAAAATTGTCCGTTCGGAGCTGACCAGACAGCTTCAGTTATCTGGCTTACGGAAAAAGGATATGTCTGCTATAAGCAGTGCGGTATTTCTTTCCAAAATCAAAGAAGTTCAAACAGAAATCAGAAAATTGGATGTAGATATGGAAAAACGTTCAGAAAAACTGGCACAGGCATTTATGCAATATAAAGAGGGGGAACTTTCCAAAGAAGCCTATATAGAAATGAAAGATGACCGTAATAGCTGGAAAGAGTCTGCGAAGAGAGAAAGAAGTCTTTAGAGCAGACCATACGAAAGCTGGAAAAACAGCAGAAAGAAGAAGCCAGATTTTTACGAAGCCTGCTGGAGCTGGATGGGACAACCAGAATCAATGCGGAACTTGCAGAAGGCTTGATTGAAAGTATGTATCTCTATGGTGATGGCAAACTGGAAATCAACTTCGGGTTTAAGGGGGTGGTAGAACATGAGTGATCAGAAACTGATTATTGGATATTACCGCCTTTCCATGGAAGATGACTCAGAGGGAGAAAGTAACAGCATTATTAATCAGAGAAAACTGGTAAAAGATTATATTTCCAATATTCCTGAACTGGTGGCTATGCCCTTTCAGGAGTTCTACGACGATGGATATTCTGGTTCCAGTATGGAACGTCCGGCAATTAAGCAGGTTCTGGAACTTGCCAGGGAGAATAAAGTGCAGTGTATTGTAGTAAAAGATTTTTCACGTTTTGCCAGAAACTATATTGAGATGGGAACTTATTTGGAACAGATTTTTCCATTCCTGGGAGTACGATTTATTTCTATTTCTGACCGATATGATTCTAAAGATTATAAAGGAAAGAGTTCGGATATTGAAGTACAGTTTAAAGGACTGATAGCAGACTTTTATGTGAAAGATCAGTCCGTAAAGGTAAAATCGGCAGTCAGTACCAGACGAGAGCAAGGCGAATATTGCTGTGGCTCTGCACCTTATGGATATCGAATCAATCCTGAAAATAAGAAAGAACTGGTGATTGTAGAGGACGAAGCAGAAGTAATCCGTAGAGTATTTGAATTAACTAATCAGCGGTATTCCAAGATGGAGATTTGTCGGTTATTTAATGAAGAGGGGGTACTGACTCCCTTGCAGTCTATGAGCAGACGACAGAAATCAGACAGCAAGAAAGCTGCATCAAGAGGATTGCAGTGGACGAGTGATATGATACGGAAGATTGTGGATGATAAGACTTATATAGGCTGTATGGTCTATGGAAAGACAAAGATTCCAGATCCCGGAACAGGGAAAGAAGTACCAGTGCCGAGAAATCAGTGGAAAGTGATGGAAAATCACCATGAGACGATCGTATCAAAAGAAGTTTTTGAAAAAGCACAGTCCCTGCAGATCAGATACACAAAGAAAAGTAAATTTGACAGGGAAACAACACTGTTAGGTGGCTATGTGAAGTGTGGAAATTGTCGCAGAAGTCTGACTTCAAGCAGTCCGATTCATGGTCATATTCTTTATAGTTGTGCTTACAGTAAAGGAAAAGAAGATACAGGATGTTTTGCCGGGAAAGCGGATAACAAAATGCTGGAGCATATCGTGCTGGCAGAAATAAAGGCTTACTTACGTCAGAATATCAGCCAAGAACAGATGCAGCAATCTATGAGAAAACAGCATGAAGACAGCATAGAAGCCTATAAGACGGAAAGTGCAGATTGTGAAAAACGTCAGGAGCAGATAAAGATTCAGAACCGTCAGAACTATGAGAAATATCACGAAGGACAGATGAATCAGAAACAATTTATAGAAGTCAAGAAGCAGATGGAAGAAGAAAGAGTGCGACTGCAGAAACGTGTAGAGGAATTGGAAAAACTGATAAACGGAGAGAAAGAAATCCTGATGAAAAAGAATGTTCCGGTGGAGCAGATGTTGAAGTATTTAGGTTATGAAAAGCTGACACGAGAGATGCTGGAAGAATATGTACAAGGAATATATGTATATGATGACGGGAGAGTGGATGTAGAGTGGAAATCATTGACTTGATTTGTAGCAATAATGTAACGTCCACTACTACTGAACTTGTAGCAATGACGTAACATCCTCCATACTGATTTTGTGACAACAATATAACATCCTCTGTTCCAAAACAACGGTTTTATGGAAAAATCGAGGAAAAAGAGGTTGAAAAGTTTGTAGCAATGACTTGACATCCTCGGGGGTGCTGTGTGTGGAGGAGAGCCTGCCATTTTAAAAATGACATTGACATGTGTAAGGGAAAATGCAATAATGTGTGTAATAAGAAATGCATTGGAGAAAATATGAGAGAGAATACATATATAAAAATTGAAACATTATATAGAAAATACAGAGGTTATGTAGAGACAAAAAATCTTTTGGCAGAAGGATTTTCCAATCGTCAGATTTCCACTTTAGTAAATGAAGGTTATTTACAAAAGGTGTGCTATGGACATTATTGGCTTTCAGGTAAACAATGTAAGAAGCCGTTTGATTATAAATGTATCGAAGTGAGTCTAAGCAATCCTGATGCAGTTATTTGTATGAATAGTGCACTTTACTATCAGGGAGTATTGTCTGCTGAACCAGATTATTTATCTGTAGCTACAGAAAGAACAGATCGAAGTATGATGAAAATGGACTTTATGATACAAAGGCATTATTTTTCAAATAGAAATTTTAATATTGGAATAAGAAAACAAGAAACGGAGTTTGGAACATATAATATTTATGATATTGAACGTTCAGTTTGTGACTTGTATCGCTTAGAAGGAGAAACAGAAATAGAAGTAGGGATCGTAAAGAACATAAAGGAAAATAAATATTTGTATAATCGTTTATTAAAATATGCAGAAGTACTACAGATAAAACGAGGATTGTAAGAGAGGATATGACGCATGAAGAACAGAATTATAGATGTTCAAAATGTAAAAATTACTATTTCAAAAGAAGAATTAGATGATTATATCTGCATTACAGATATTGCAAAGGCAAAGTCAAATTCTGCCAGAGCGGCAGATGTAGTGCGAAATTGGTTGAGAAATCGTGGAACATTAGAATATCTGTCTGTATGGGAACAAATATATAATCCGGAATTTAAAGTGTTCGAATCTGAACACTTTAAAAAGCAAGCGGGATTATTGACATTTACTCCCAGTGTTTCTGAATGGATTAATAAAACAAACGCTATAGGATTATATGTAAAACGTGGAAAGTATGGAGGAACCTACGCCCATAAAGATCTTGCTTTTGAGTTTGCAGCTGCAATTAGTCCGGTGTTTAAATTATATCTAATAAAAGAATTCCAACGCTTGAAGGAAGAAGAAAACAACTCGAGACAGATAGAATGGAATGCGAAACGTTTTCTCAGCAAAAGTAATTATTTGATTCAGACAGATGCAGTGAAGAATTATTTGCTTCCACAGATAAATTATAGGGAAAATCTACAATGGTTGGCATATGCAGAAGAAGCAGACATATTAAATGTGGCACTATTTGGATTTACAGCGAAAGCATGGAGAGAAGCTAATCCAGAATTAGCAAAAAAGAGTAATGTCAGAGATTTTGCAACTATTAATGAATTGACAGTACTTTCTAATCTGGAATCTCATAATGCACAGATGATTAAAGAAAGAAAAGGGAAAGAAGAACGATTTAAGAGTTTACAGGAAATTGCTGAATATCAATTAAATGTTTTGAATACAGCAGAGCAGATAAAAAGGATAGAAAGCTGTGACAATAACGTAATATCCTCGGGGGTATTGTGCGTGGAGGAGAGCCTGCCAATGAGAAATAATAGAGAACTGTTGAAATAATATAAATATATGTTATGCTGAACAATAATAAAAGAAAAAAACTTGGAGTCCTTGAGAGGAGGAAAAGAAGATGAACCTGAAATTGGATGAGCTGACAAAAGAAGAGTTACAGAAAATCATAGAAAAGATAGCGAAGCGGCTGTCGAAAGAGCAGTATGAATATCTGCAGCATCTGATTACAGAATGTACAGAGAAAGAGAATACTGCCGATATTTCGCCTCAGAGTCTGATGTCCCAAGGATTTGTTGATGAAAAAATGTTGCAGATTGAAGAATGGAAGCAGCAGATAGAGGACGGTAAATTATATTTGGATACAGAAGAATATGAGGACTACGGGGACGATTACTGGGATAGAGAATGGATAGTAGAGTACTATGATAATCAGCAGATTGGGGATAAGATCATGTTTATGATGCGATTTGCAAATGATTGTATCAATGACAGGCGTTATCAGGAAGCAAATTCTATTTATGAGTGGCTGTGGGAAATGGAAGTGGGTACGGATTATGAAGATGGGGAATTTGTGGATTTGGATACACTGGCGGAGAATGGTATTATTGCCACAGATATGAAACAGCTGGCATTACAAACCTTATATGCGAATTATCAGGTGTTGAAAAAGGAAAAAAGGGCAGAGATGCTTTATCTGTATTTCAATCATTCTGCTTTTAAAAACCTGCATATGGAAGAGATATTCCATGTTGGAAGGGAAGCGCTGAAGGATCAGAAACAATTCTGGGAGGATTGGATCGTTCTTCTGAAAAACAAACAGGGTGATATCGCAGGGCGGCTTTTAAAAGATGCAGTCTTGTATTCTCAGGGAATAGACGGACTTGTCCATATTGCAGATGAAAGTGCAGCAGTACACCCTTCGCTTTATCTTGCTGCTATGGATGTGTATGGCAAAGCACAGGATTATGAAAAGATAGAAAAAACAGGGGAAAAAGTTCTTGAGAAGGCTAACAGACAATTGAAGATCAGAGCAGAGATATGTTTGAAAGCAGCATATGCTTCATTCTGTCTTGGGCATGAAGAAAAAATGATGAAGTTTTGCTGGGAGTGTTTCTGCTCAGATTCAACAGAGAAAAATTTTCTGCGTCTGTTTGGTACAAAGGAAATGGCAGCGCAATATGGGATGCGTGGAAAAGAAGTGCTTAAAAACAGAATCAGGGGAAATTGTGAAAATGATATAAGGAATACAGAACTGCACCGGAATATCATAGATGGTTATAGTTATTATTTTCTTAGTTTTTATATGGGGGATTTTATATCTGTGAAATCAGCATCTAAAAATCCGGCGGGTTCTCTGGGATGGAGTTCTTCTTTTATTCGCTATGGAATTCGGTTGTTTTTGCTCTATTTATATAGTAAATCTCTGCCCTCTAAAGCCGCGGGGAGTATTGCGAATTATGTTGGATTCCCAGATATGAAAGATGCTGATTGTGTAATGGGATTTGAGCAGGAAATAATAGAAGAGAGCCAGTTGCATAAGGTAAGTGTATTCTGGAATTATTTTCAGAGATGGAAAGCGTATTACCCGATCGAACAGGCAGAAAAGAAGAGTATTCTGTCTTGGGCGGAAAAAACGGTATATAGCAGAGCGGATGCAATCGTGTCAGGAAAGCATCAAAATCAATACGCAGAAGTTGCGGTTTTGCTAGCAATGGTAGGAGAAATCAAGGAAGATATGGGAACGGCGAGAGCCAGAGAAGAAATTTTTGCGGAGTATAAAAGAAAATATCCAAGACATTCTTCGTTTCAGAAAGAGATGAAATACTATTTTGATGTAAAGTGAAGGTGTCGGGGAGTTTGTCTGGAAAGATATTTCATGAATTAAAAATGGAGAATAGAGTAAAATGGGAATGCTTCAAAAAAAAGAAAACAAGGGACTGACATATTATGAGGTAATGCATGGAAACAGGAAAATAGCGGAGATTAACACAAGAGGAGAAGCTGTGATTCTGGCTCTTCAATTTTTTCCTTATGATCTTTATTTGGAGGAAGAAAGGGATTTTGACACATTGATCAATAATATGAATAACTTCTATTATTGGTGTGCTTCACGCGTGTTGTCTTTGGATCGTAAATATGCAAAAGAGATTTTAAACAGTATCGGAATGGCACAGGCAACGACGGATCGTGATCGTGCAAAAATTTCTTTATCATATCATTGCGTGTCATTAACGGATGTGTATTGGGTAAAAGAAAAAGGGGAAGATATCTCCTATGAGCAGTTGAACCTCTATGACAATTCATTGAATGAAGCAATTGTAGAATTATCATTGCGGGGAAAACCCATGACAGTTACCAATCAGGAGTTAGCGCCGGATTTGTCCACAAAAGGCTATTTTCCGAAAGCTGGATCAGGAGAAAAAATGAGTTTATCCTTTTGAAAGACGGTGGAGATAATGCAGTAAAGAAAGAATTGGTTGCGAGCAGAGTGTGCCAGTGCTTTGATTTTAAACAGGTAGTATACCGCGAAGGTTTTTATTGTGGGCAAAGAGTAACAGAGAGCAGTATCATAACCTCAAAGCGTTATTCCATTATTTCTAAAATGGCATTTGAAATATATGCACAAAATCATGATCTCGATGTATTAGAAGAGTGTATCAAAAAGGATCCAAAAACTTATTACGGAATGAATATTCTTGATTATCTGGTTGGCAATATAGACCGACATCCGGAGAATTGGGGATTTTTGGTGGACAATGAGACAAATGATTACATTTCTCTGTATCCGATCATGGATTTAACCAGAGTTTTGGATGTTATGATACCTTAGAGGGAGCAAACTGTCAGACTGTTTATCCGGAAAGAAAAACTCAGCGTGAGGCGGCGATTGAAGCAGTTGGGTATATCGGGCTTCCTCAGATCAAAGAAATTGATCCTGATATTTTGAGGATGAGACACAGTGGAAGGAAATGTTTTTTAGAAGACTGGAAGAGTTGAAGAGATATCAGACAGGAGAAAAGCGGGGAGAGAAAATATATGGTTGACTGGAGAAAAATTCCTAAAATAGATGCACATATTCACTTGACTCCAAAGGATGTCATAGATGCTAATATAGATTATGACGGAAGATTTATTGTGAATGGTTCTATAGATGATTATGAAAAAATAATGAAAACATATAATATTGAATGTGCTTTTATTATGCCATTTAATGATCCATATATGCTTTCTATGGAACCAGCAGTGGAAGCAGTGAATAAGAATATGAAAAATATGATAAGCGGTAAGATAAATAGATTTTATTGTTTTGCTGACGTTGACATCAGGAAAGACATAGAGGATATGTTGTTTGAACTAGAACAAGTGTTAATGCAAAAAGAATTTATTGGCATCAAACTTCATCCAAGTAATACGGGATATCCTATAGATGGAGATTATTATGAGCAAATCATAAAATATGCGAATGATCATAAAATTCTCATAGAACTCCATTCTTATCCAAGGGAGAAATTATTGGATGATGTATGTTCTCCTGCCAGGATTAGAAATGTAGTTGGAAAATATTCAAACCTTAGATTGTCAATTGCTCATTTGGTGGATTCCAATATGAAGAATTATATGGATTAAATGCATACTTTAATTTATCAGCGGTCTTACCTGATTTGGTGGATAGAATGGGCATAGAAAATACGAATATAGTTTTGCGTTCTTTAGGGGTTGAAAAGTTAGTATTCGCAACAGATTATCCCGATAGCAGAAGCATACGTGCAATAGAAATTTACGATACATATTGTGATATTTTGGGACAAATGGATTTTACACAAGAAGAAGCTGAAAATATTTGTAAATATAATGCTTTAAGAATGTCAGGGTTGCAGTAAGCAGATATGAAGAAGGGACTGCCTATTCCGACAGTCCCCCTGTTTCAAGTATCATCCTCCCGATTTTTTCTGTTTCATTCTCTTAATGACTTTCAGTCGTGTGAATTCTTCCCGTTCTTTTTCTTCCAGTGCATTGGTGATATTGTAAACCAGTTCCGTATACATTGGAATGGTGATATTTTGCAGCGCATTTGCCCGCTTCTGTGTCTTTTTAATGTTAGTGGCAAGGCGATATGCTGCGTTTTCCACCATGGAAAGTTTTACCGTCAGATCTTTTACTTTTCGGAATGCATCTGCAGCCAGGTCTGCGCTCTCGCGGGTTGTACTGAAAGCGTAGGTCGGCGCAGGCACGGAAGGGGTGTATTTTACGTGGGGAATCTCGGTTCCCATAATACTTCTGGTCTGAATGGTGATGGAGTTTTCAATCGGAACGGTATAGGCAATCTGAGAGACCATGTTGATACCATGCTCGATATTGGCACGCTGCAGGCACTGATACGCATAGGTAAAGGTGCTGTCGATCTCATCCTGGATATCTCGTGCCTCATCGATCAGGTCCATCAGTTCCCGGATCAGAATGTTTCGTTTTTTGTCCATCAGTTCATAGCCTTGTTTTGCAAGGGTGAGGGAATTTTTGGCAAGCATGAGATTCCCTTTGGTAGGAAATGTACGCGGATCCATAGAATCCCTCCTTTAGTTCTGATTTGCGATGGAGCCCGGACTGGATGTGGCAGTCGTGGTGTCATCGTAAATTGTTGGGTGATAGTATTTATCCAGAATCTTCGTATCCACACGATCCAGCTCTTCTTTTGGAAGACGTCCCAGAAGTTCCCATCCAAGGTTCAGGGTTTCTTCCATGGTGCGGTTTTCTTCCGGACCCTGCCCGATATATTTCTCTTCAAATTCTTTTCCGAATGCCAGATACTGTTTGTCAATCGGGGAGAGTTCATCTTCTCCGATAACAGAAGCCAGGTTTCTTGCATCGCCTACTTTGGCGTAAGCAGAGAATAACTGGTTTGCCAGATCCTGATGATCCTCTCTTGTGTATCCGGCTCCGATTCCGTCCTTCATCAGACGGGAAAGAGAAGGCAGGATACTGATCGGCGGATAGATGGACTGTCCGTTTAAGGTGCGGTCCAGAACAATCTGTCCTTCGGTAATGTATCCGGTCAGGTCAGGAATCGGGTGCGTGATATCATCGTTTGGCATGGTCAGGATCGGAAGCTGCGTCACAGAGCCATTGACACCCTGTACGATACCGGCTCTTTCATAAAGTGCAGCAAGTTCACTGTACAAATATCCCGGGAATCCTTTTCGACTTGGAATTTCTCCCTTAGAAGAGGAAACCTCACGCATGGCTTCAGCGAAAGAAGTCATATCAGTCAGGATAACCAGAATGTGCATATTTTGTTCAAATGCCAGATATTCTGCCACGGTTAGTGCAACCTTCGGCGTAATCAGACGTTCCACGACCGGATCGTTTGCGAGGTTCAGAAACATGGCAACGTGGTCGGCAACGCCGCTTTCTTCAAAAGTTCTGCGGAAGAAGTCGGCAACATCATGTTTGACACCCATGGCGGCAAATACAATGGCAAATTCTTCATCGGAATCATCTCCGAGAGACGCCTGCTTTACGATCTGGGCTGCCAGCTGGTCATGAGGAAGTCCGTTTCCGGAGAAGATCGGCAGCTTTTGACCGCGGATCAGGGTGGTCAGTCCGTCGATTGCAGAAATTCCGGTTCGGATATAGTTTCGCGGGTATTCCCGCATGACCGGGTTGAGCGGCAGGCCGTTGACATCTCGTTTCAGCTTGGAAACAATGGGACCCAGATCGTCAATGGGTTCTCCGATTCCGTTGAATGTACGACCCAGCATATCCGGGGAAAGTGCGATTTCCATCGGATGTCCGGTCAGTCGTGTGTGTGTATTTTTCAAAGACATGTTCTCAGAGCCTTCAAAGACCTGAATCACAGCTTTGTCTTCATATAGTTCGATAATTCGTCCAATCTTGCGTTCAGATCCACCTATGACAAACTCTACGATTTCGTCAAAGAAAGCTCCCTGTACGCCCTCCAGAGCAATCAGAGGGCCGTTAATGCTGCTGAGTCCTAAATATTCGATTGACATGAGCAAAATCCCTCCTTATGCGTTCTTTTCCAGTACATGCTGGTAAAATGCGTCAATGTCTCGGTGATACTGGGCAAACAATTCCAGCCGGTCGTTCGGTACATCATATTTGATGGCGATGACGCGGTCGAAAATATTTTCCGATTTGAGGACGGACATGGGGTGTCCCATCGTTACCAGTGCGCGTGCCTGTTTGTAAAGATATAAAATCGTATCCATCATTTTGAACTGTTTTTCCATGGATACGCAGGTGTCATCCTTGTGGAATGCGTTCTGCTGAAGGAATCCCAGGCGGATGACTCTGGCGATTTCCAGAATCAGCTTCTGATCGTCCGGCAGTACGTCGCTTCCGATCAGCTTGACGATTTCCAGAAGACTGCTCTCCTGATTCAGAAGTGCCATCAGGCGGTTTCGATAGTCCACGAATTTCGGCGATACATTGTCTTGATACCAGGGCGACAGGTCATTTAGATACTCACTGTAGCTGGTAAGCCAGTGGATGGCAGGGAAATGTCTTGCATAGGCAAGGCTTTTATCCAGTCCCCAGAAGCAGCGTACGAATCGTTTGGTGTTCTGTGTGACCGGCTCGGAGAAATCTCCGCCCTGAGGGGAAACAGCTCCGATAATGGTGACAGATCCATCCGTACCATTTAAATTGTGCATCATGCCGGCGCGCTCGTAAAATCCGGACAGCCGGGATGCAAGATAAGCCGGGAAACCTTCCTCTGCCGGCATCTCCTCCAGACGGCCGGATAACTCACGCAGAGCTTCTGCCAGCGGGAGGTGGAGTCCGCCATGATCGCTACATCATATCCCATATCCCGGTAGTATTCTGCCAGTGTCAGACCGGTGTAGATGCTGGCTTCACGGGCAGCAACCGGCATGTTGGAAGTATTGGCGATCAGTGTGGTACGGTCCATCAGAGGATTTCCGGTCTTTGGGTCGATCAGTCTCCGAATTCCTCCAGAACCTGTGTCATCTCGTTTCCACGTTCTCCGCATCCGATATAGATAATGATATCAGCGTCAGACCACTTGGCAATCTGATGCTGTGTCATGGTCTTTCCGGTTCCGAATCCGCCGGGAATGGCGGCAGTTCCGCCTTTGGCGATTGGGAACATGGTATCAATGATACGCTGTCCGGTGACAAGTGGGATTGAAGCCGGAAAACGATGGCTTGTCGGGCGGGCAGTACGGATTGGCCAGCGCTGTGCCATTGGAAGCTGTTTTTGATCTCCGCTGGAAAGTTCCAGTGTGATCAAAGGCTCTTCAATTGTGTACGCTCCGTCCTCCACGATTTGAATCACGGTTCCTTCCAGATCAGGCGGTACCATACATTTATGCGTGATCGCGTGAGTTTCGGGTACTTCTGCGAAAATATCTCCGCCGTGGAGATAGTCTCCCACAGAAACGGTGATGTGGGCGGCCCATTTTTTCTCTTTATCCAGAGAGTCAACGGAAACACCGCGGGTGATAAACGCTCCCCCGGATTCTGCGATCCGCTCCAGAGGGCGTTCGATTCCGTCAAAAATGTTGTTTAAAATTCCGGGCGCCAGTGTTACAGACACCGGATTTCCCGTTGCAATGACTTCTTCGCCGGGGCGAAGTCCGGTTGTTTCTTCGTAGACCTGAATGGTGGTCATGTCTTTATCCAGTGCAATGACCTCGCCGACCAGCTTTTCCCGTCCTACATATACCATTTCAGACATACAAAATCCGGTATTTCCTTTCAAATAGATGACAGGCCCGTTGATTCCATAAATTCTTCCAGTCTTAAACAATGCTGTCACCTCCTGAGAATAAGAATTTGTCGTATTCGTTGCGCAGTGCGGTCTTAAAAGAATGATCGATCAGAATATTGCGGCTGCGGATGACGGCACGGATACCGCCTGTAAAGTCTTCCGCACTGATCGTCAGGTGGATGCCGGTGGCATCTTCCAGAGAAGAACGCTTTTCCTCATCTGAAGGATTGAGATAGATCGTCATCTCTTCTCCGTTTGCGAATACGATCGCATTGTGAATATAGCGGAGCAGAAAATCATCGTATTCTGCGGTTTTCATATAATCATTTACCAGGGCGTATGCTCCTCAAAGATCTTGTCTTTTAGTTCCTGCTGAATGCGACCCTGGCGGCGTTTTAAATCCAGCTGGGCGCGCGCCATTGCCTGGTTTTTCTGCTGTCTGGCATTAACAGTTTCCGCTTTGATACGAGTCTGCATCTGTCGTTTTGCTTCAATTTTATGGTCTTCAAATACTTTTTCCAGTGCATCACGGTAAGAGTCAATAATGGCATTGCTCTCGGCTCTTGCTTCTTCCATGGAAGTCGTGCGCAGATGGTTGATCTTTTCTTCTAAAGTCAAGAGGATCTCCTCCTTTAAAAATTTTTGCCTTACAATTTCAGTCCGATGGCTTCGGTAATATATGAGGTGATAAAGTCTTTTTTGCGTCCCGTTCCGTGCCGGTCCGGGATTTCGATCAGCAGAGGGATTTTTCGATCCAGACGGAATTCATCCAGAATGTCCGGAAATTCCCGTCCGAATTTTTCGGTCAGAAGTACAATGCCGATGGATTTGTCCTGCAGAACCTTTTCTAATTGTTCCCGCAGTTCCTTTCGTTCATGTACGACGACACCGTCCACACCTGCAAGGCGCATTCCCGTGTAAGTATCGACATTATCACTGATAAGAAACATTTTCATCTTAGAGTTTACCAAGGATCATGAAGGAGATGATCAGTCCGTACAGACAAACACCTTCCGCAAGACCTACGAAAATCAGAGATTTACCGAGTACACTGGAGTCTTCGCTGATTGCGCCTAAAGCAGCGGAGGCTGCACTTGCAACGGCAATACCACCACCGATACAGGAAAGTCCGGTAACCAAAGCAGCTGCGAGATAGCCGAGTCCGGTGGACAAAGAAGAGGAAGCGGCTGCGGCATCAGCGGCCTGTACCTGTGGGCCTGCAAACATCATGATGGAAGTAATCACGAATGCGCCAAAGAAGAAAAAGACATTCGTTCCGATGGCACGTTTGTATTTTTTTCGGTTCCTTTCCCCGATCAGATAGTATCCGAATGGGATGATAATGCTTAAGATCAGTGCTGCGATGAGAATAAGTTTTGTTGTAAGTGTCATAATTGGAATCCTCCTTTAAGAACGTTTCTTTTTTGTAGTTTGAGTTTTGGTATATGGGTCAAAAGCTCTTCCGCTTCCTTTATAGAAACGGCTGAACATCTCATAATATTCCAGACGGAGTACCTGAATTCCTACAATCAGGCCTTCCATACCGCATACGAACAGGTTGCCTAATACGACAACGATCCAGTTCGGGGAGCCGGATTCTGCGCCGGCGAGCATCAGCACGACTTCCATCATGGCAGCGTGGCTGACGGCAAATGCACCGATACGAACGAAAGAAAGGGTGTTGGAAAAGTAACTCAGCAAGGTTTCGAAAATCTCGAAAAATCCCTGTACAAAGAACATTGCCTTTCCTTCTTCCATCTTGTCTGCGCGTTTCTGGATCTTCCGCGTCAAAGGTTCCTTGAACAGAATGAGAAGCAGCGGAATGCCGAACATCACTGCAAGGACGATTCCTGCCGGTGTCTTGTGTCCTGTCATAAAAAGTACGATCGTTGCCACTGCGGAAGCGTAAAATACAAGGCCTGCCATTCCATTTGCGTCAAACCATGCATTTTCTACATCGTGAGACCGGAGCGCATTGACGATGTGCAGGATCATGGCGAGGATGATCAGCCCCATACCAAACGCTACGGACACGATAAATACAGTGTTCAGCTTACCGATGAACGGCAGTGTGGTCATGTGATCGATCGGCCTTAGCCAGATTGGTTCTATGATATCTTCAAACCCGAAAATACTTCCGAACATAAATCCGAAGATTGTAGAAAATACACCTGCACATGCAATAATTCCGGCAAGCGGTTTTTTCTTAAAATGATAGATCAGAAAACCACCAATCAACAGCAGCAGTCCCTGCCCCACATCACCGAACATAACTCCGAAAATAAAGGAGTAGGTGACAGCAACAAAAATAGTCGGATCGATCTCGTTGTGAGCAGGAAGTCCGTACATGCCGATGAACATTTCAAATGGTTTGAACAGCTTCGGGTTCTGCAGCTTGACCGGAGGATCTCCAAAATAAGTGTTCCGGTCTTCTTCCACGACAACAAATACCTTGTCATCATCCTTGACTTCTTCCATAAAGCGGGCAACGTCGTCTTCTGACATCCAGCCGCATAAAATGTAGTAGTCTTCTTTCTGATCTTCCATCCGGGCTGCCATTTTCCGGACATCGAAATTGTGGGCAAGCTCTTCCAGACGCTGCTTTGCAGCTACGATCTGAGGGGCTTTTTTGACAAGCATGTCGGCTGCCTCTTTATTTAGATCCTCAATTTTTCGAGAAATATCGGCAATCTGACGGTTTAGTTTCTGGCAGGCATCTGCCGGTGTTCCGGTGTATTCATCCGGAATGGTGATCTTTTCAAAATGCAGGGAACGGAATACAGCATCCACTTTCTGAGATTCTCCGGGTGAAACAAAATATGCACCGTAGAGATAGCTTTCGTCCTGTTCTCCTTTGACAAAAATTGCACCAAGATCATCGATCAGATATTTTTCCAGGCGGCCGTATTGTTCTACCGGAATCCGTCCAAACCGGTAGTTGATGTATTTGTAGCGCAGAATCCGGTCCAGTTCTCCGTCCAGCGGACGAAATGGCTCAATGAGCTTTTGCTTGTTTGCAAGTGTTTCTGTTTCTTTTTTGAGCTTTTCTTTCTTTGCCTGGATCTTGAGATACGCCTCATTTGTAGTGCGGATCAGTTCGAAAATATCATCCAGACCAAGAGAGGTATCCGGGGAAATTTCATCGGCATTCTCCAGATATCCGGCGAATTCTTCGGCTTTGCCAAGTGCATCCTTGTAAGGATTGATCTCCACGAACGGCCGGAGATTATCCACAGTTTTTAATTCCGACAAAGCAGATTCGAGCTGGATCTCATATCTGGACAGATAGAGATCTGTCACCCGGTCGATATCATTTCTTGGGCCGGATATATTGATGAATTTCATTTTTACAATCATTAAATCTTTCCTCCAACATATCCTAAAGTCTCGCCAGAATTTAATCCGTAACGGATACATTCCATGGCGGTGGTCAGTTTTCGAAGTTCTTCTTCTTTTAAAAAGAGATACATGTTGATCGAAGCAATCGAATAGGGATTCTGTCTCCGGTCAGCTGTATATAGATGGTACAGGCAGTCCTCATACATCTGCTCGATCGTTAAGTCCTGTTCAAAATTATAATGTCTTGCGTATGGTGTCTTTTGAAGGACAGCAAAAAATTCATCCATATTAGATGCTTCTGCCATGGCTTTTATCTGCTCCACAGAAATCCGGTAATGAATCGGGATCAAAAGGGAGTAAATATCGGCTTCCTTCAAATTAAAATGCTTTTTGGCCCGGTAGATCCACTGCATATTCAGCAGATCAATCTTGGAGCCACAGTCTCTGGTGAAAAGCTCCAGTTCTTTTTTCTTCAGAAACTTTTTGCGCTCTTTCCACATGGCGGTAAAATAATAAAGGTTCAACGCAAGATCGTAATCAAACAGGGTGACAGACTGACTGTCTTTTAGTTTTTTCAGCGGTTCGTAATACTCTGTGCCTTTCAGATTTTCTACGAGCTGGTCCGTTGTTCTGGAGGTGATCAGCTTTTCAATGGAAATCTGCGAGTATTTGTCAAAAAACGGTTTCTTGTGGTTCAGATCAAATGGTTCCTGATAATGATTGATGACAATGCGCAGGCAGTAATTGATCAGATCCACCTCATACCGCTTTAAGTAAAGTTTTAAAAACTTTCTCTGATTCGGTCCGCAGAAACGGTAAATCTTTGTGTAATCGTGGTACAGCGAGAGAATCAGCACTTTTTCGATGTTGCCTCTGTGCAGCATGGTCTCATCCATATCCTGAAGTACATCCTGATAGGAAGAATTTGCATTTAAATAGGAAACCAGTTCGGTGATACTTGTAAGAGCTGATATCTCCTCAAACTGTTCATCTGTGAGCAGTCTGGCTTCCATGGCACGCAGCTTGGTGATGATCCCACTGTATTCGAGTAAGTTTCCCATATGTTACACCTCTGTGATTCGTTTTAAAATTTCCTGTGCATAAAGTGTGTGCCTGCTTTCGTATTCTTTCTTGAGTGCAAGTACACAACTGTCGTTTGATTCTGCCTGCTGATCTAAGAGAGTCTGCGTATCTGCTTCCAGAGCTTCCCGGATTTTTGCAGATGTGCCTGTGTCTCTTGTTCCAGATCCAGATCAAACTGCTTTCGCTTTTCTTCATATTCTTTATCCAGGACGGATTTTTGAAGTTCCGCATGTTCTGCGATCGCAGATGCGGCAGATTCGATCTCCGTCAATTTGTTAATAATAGACTCCATAAAAAGCCCCCTTTTTAGTCAGAATATATAATACACTATCATACACCTTTTGGCTGAAAAAACAATCACTTTGTCGATTATTTTATGATTTTTCATAAAAATTCATATGAAAATAATCAAAATAGTCATATTTGTCTGTTTTCTGGAATATATAGTTTGTACAAAACTATGAAAAATAAAGTGCAAAAAGCAATATATTACATAAAAATGATAATAAAACACTAGAAAACAGGGGGTGTGGTAAAATATAATAAAAATGATAAGTATATTGTGGAAAAACTATTCTTTTCACAGTATAAATTTGGGGCAAAACAAGGAGGAATACTATGAAGAAAGGAAAAAAAGGCCTTGCATTGGCAATGACACTGGCAGTCACAATGACTTCTGTGCCAACAGCTTTTGCGCTGGATGGCAATGCACAGCGACAAAGCAGCCGGATAATCAGTTGGGTCAGAGAGATACAAAAGCGATTTCCTACAAGTATACAAAGCTGGATCAGGCACCAATGAAGGAAAGTGTGCAGGCAAGCTCTGAGAATACGCCGATGCAATGGAGTGAAGGCCGGCAAATCTGGCATTTGATGGGGATGTTAATACAGGATGGCATACCGATTATAACACACATCAAGGTCCGTATACGATAGAATGGAATTTGGGCGGAACCTATAAGATTGGAAAAGTGGAATATACTAGAAAGAAGACAGGAGCTGCCGGAATCTGGAAAGAAATTAAAATTGAAGTGAAAAATGGAGAAACTGGCAGTTGGCAGACTGCATATAATGGTACAATTGCAGAGACTGCAGATGGAGCAAGTACTGATATTACATTTGAACCAGTCGATGCAAGTGATGTAAAAGTTACGGTAGTAAAAAGTTATGATAATCCAGAAGGAAAATATGCTTCTGCCGGAGAAATCAATGTTTACTCTGCAACAAAAGAAGTGACTCTGGTAAATCCGATTAAAATCTTACCGGAAGAGGGTAAGACCACCACGATGAAAGAAGGCGAGACTCAGCAGTTCCGATATGAGTTGACGCAGGAAGCTGAAGAAGCGGGCGGAACCGTAAAATGGAGAGTTCAGGACAGTAGTATTCTGAAGGTGGATGAGAACGGTTTTGTGACAGCAGTTAGTGCTGGAAAAGGAAAAGTATCAGCAATTATAAATTGGGAAATACAACCTATAATACATACATCGACGTTACTGTAGAAAAAGTAGAGACAGAATGCACGATTAGCCTGAACGGAACACAGTACAAAGGAATGAGTCTTCAGGAAGTTGTAGAACAATCAAAATTAACAGAATTAACGAGCGTAAAATTTGAGAGCGGTGTGATTCGTGATGCAGATTTTGATTATTTGAAAAAGTTCAATCGTCTTCAGTGGACATTGAAAGAATTCAGTATTGGTGACGATGTCAAATTACGGGGACTCAGTGGAGATGCCATTCCATTGAATGCTTTTTATGCATCGTATCCGGGATATAACATAGAAAAAGTATATCTTGGAAAAAATGTAAAAGGAATGGGAATGAATGCATTCGGAATGTGCAGAAGCTTAATCAGTTTTGAAGCACCTGGTCTGGAAGAAATGCATACTACTGCTTTGAACCGAGTGAATGGATTGGCGGAATTAAACCTGCCGTCATTAAAAGTAGTGAATGGTCCATTGTTTGGTAATATGAGCAATAGTACGACAGAAACAGTAAAACTTCCGGCTGTTACAGAGCTTGATGATGATGCGTTTAAATATTTAGGAGCATTAAAGACGCTGGAATTAGGCGCAACACCTCCGTCGTTGAGTATTTCTGCCGGTGAGTTGAAATTTGCAAAAGGTGTCGTAGATAATCTGAAACTTGTGATTCCGGAAGGTGCGTTAGATGCATATAAGGCAAGTCCTGGATATAATGCAGAGCAGAATACATGGTATGGAATCAAACTTTCAGAACCTCAGGAAGAAGTTCATATCAATGCAACGATCAACGGAACAGCTGTTGACGGTGCGAGCCTGGAAAAAGCAGTTGAAAAATCTGGTGTAGCTGTGGATGCGGTGACTTCCTTGACAATCAATTCCGGAAAAGTAACACAGGAAGATCTGGCTTATTTGAAGAGCATTTCAAGACTTGAAACATTCGAAATGAATGTTGGAGACAATCTGCAGTTGATCGGAATGGATGGACAGCCTACAACTGTATTAAGTAAAGATACCGCAGTGATTGAATTTGCACCTAAACGTGCCGGAAGCAGCCGCGCAGATATGACAACACTCACATTGGGCGGTATTACAGAAATTTACAATGGAGGATTAAAAGCATATGACTCTATTGAAACGATTCATATGCCAGATGTTGTTACAGTAGGAGCAAGTGCTTTTGGCTTGGGAGCATGGTTAGAGACATTAGATCTGTCCAGTGCAAAGACAATTGGAGCTAATGCATTTAATGGATGTAAGCGTTTGGAAAGTCTGACAATGAATGCAGTCGAGACACTGGGAGAAGGATCCTTTAAATACACAGATGCGCTTGATAGCCTGACACTTCCTGCTACGATTAAAAATATTGAAGATATTCGATTTGGAATTTGTAAAAATGGAAATAAGAGCGGTGCTAAAATTACAATTTTGGCAACAACTCCACCGACTGTTGACAGTGCGGCATTTACCGGTGTATCTAGTGTGACACGGCCGGCTACTGTGACAGTACCTCAGGGAGCGCTTGCTGCATATGTAGCTCAGGTAAATCCAAAGGCTGATGTAGCGAAAGTACTGAAGAGACAGGATATCAATTGGAATTCGTTGTATTTAAGAGAAGAAGGCTCTTCTTTGGTGGAATATAAGGCAAAATGTGGCACATGGGCAGATCAGTATGCATATGTAGCAACAGGCCAGACGATCACAGCAGATAAGTTGGCGGCTCTGCATAAAGATGATCAGAAGAACTTGAAAGAAAACGAAGAACTTAAAGGCTGGAATACAAAGAAAGATGGTTCCGGTGATATGGTGACAGCAGAAACGGTTGTATCAGAAGAAATGACCGTTTATCCGGTGATCGGAGAAAAAGCAGAAGAGATTCATATCACTGCAAAAGTAAATGGCGGAGAGTCTCTCGGTGGAGAAACTCTTGCAAAAGTAGTAGAAAAAGCAAATACGACAGCAGAAGGAGTTACATCTCTGGTGATTGAGTCCGGAAAAGTAACCCAGGACGATCTTGCAACATTGAAGAGTATGACAAGACTGACAAATCTGGAAATGAATCTGGACGGAGATCTGGAGCTGATTGGTGCAGAAGGAACAGCAACGACAGTATTACCGGCTGAGTTATTCATAAAATCCAGTCTGGAGACAGTTTCCTTGGCAGGATTTACAGAGATTGGAGAAAGCGCTTTTAAGGATACAAAATATCTGGAAAGTGTAACCATTCCGAATGTGACAGTGATTGGAGCCGGAGCATTTGCAAATACAGCGAGACTTGAGAGTATTGAACTTCCTGCAGTGACAGAAATTGGCGCAAGTGCATTTGCAAGAGCTCAGAAATTAGAGACAGTAACAATGCCAAGTGTTGTGACGATCGGAGCGTCAGCATTCGAACATACATTGGTAGAGGATGTAACACTCCCTGCTACGATCACAAGTATTGGATCCAGGGCATTTGTTGGTAAACCAAATGGTAAGAGAGAACTGCATATTACGATTGAAACAGCAACACCACCGACAATTGATGGTTCTTTTGCAACACATGCCGATGCTTATGTGAAAGTTCCAGACGGTTCTCTTGGAGCATATTTGCCGAATCTGGATCTGAGCAAACCATTTAAAAATTCAGGAGATACAAAATGGGGCGGACTTCGCGTGATTGATAATGCGCAGAAACTGCTGACTTATCATGGAGTGAACAGCTGGGATAAGATGTACGCATATGTGGTAAGCGGTACAGCGATCACAGAGAGCAGATTCCCGACTACATTTGAAAATGGAGACAAGATCTTAAGTGGATGGAATACATCAAAAGACGGAACAGGAACACCGGTGGATGCCAACACAGTTGTAACAGAAGATATGACGCTGTATGCACAGTGGAGCGAACCGGCAGTGGATCTGGATGTTGCCGTATCTTATTCAAATGTGGATGAAGCAGGCGAAACAATCTGGACAAATCAGGATGTGACCGTGACTCTGACAGCAAACGAACCTGTTCAGGATATTGAAGGATGGACTCGCGTATCCGATACCGTGCTGACAAAAGCTTACAGCCAGAATGGAACCTATAGCGTTACGGTAGTTTCCAATGACAATCAGCAGAAAGAAGTGACCTACACGGTAGCAGGCATTGACAAACAGGCTCCGAATGTAAGCGTCAAAGGCGAAGGAAATGGAGATCGTTTCCGCAAGATCACAGGAATCGCAGTGCACGATACAGAAGGTGTCAAAGAACTGAAGGTCAATGATACAGTTACAGAGATCAACAGCAAGTACAAATACCTGACAGACATCGAAAAAATCGGTGTAAAAGAAGGAGAAAATACAGCAGTTGTTGTAGATCAGGCAGGAAATGAAAAGACAGTGACATTCCACTATGATACCGTTGCTCCGACATTCCAGTGGATCGTGGACAACAGTAAACTGGAACAGTCCAAAGAAGTACGTCTTGAGACAAGCGAAGAGATCCAGCTTCCGGGTGAAGGATGGTCTCTGAAAGGCCAGGAAAACGGAACTTATGTCTATGTGAAGACCTTTACAGCAAACTGGAAAGACAAAGCATTTACAGTGACAGACCTTGCAGGCAATGTATCAGAACCGCAGTTTGTAGAAGTAAAACGCATCGACAATACAAAACCGGCAGTGGTAGAACTGACACAGGATATCACAGACTGGACCAAGAAAGATGTAACTGTGACGATCAAGACCTCTGTAGACTGTGCAACACCGGAAGGATGGAAGAAAGTCAATAAGAGAACTTTCACAAAAGTATTTACTGCAAGTGGAGAATACAGCGTTACCCTGACAAGTGCAACAGGAGTGACAGGAGATGCGTATGTATTTAGCATTACAAACATTGACAAAGAAGCACCGGTGATTGATTATGCAGCCATTGAAGCAGCAAAGGGATATAAGAGAGAGATCCCGTTGAATGAGGGAGAAGAGTACACAGAAGAACAGCTGACAGAGATGTTCACAAAACCGGAGTGGGTAAAAGATAATTCCGGCACAGCAGCATTTAAAGTAGACAAATGGGGTCTGGAACACGGTCTGGATGGATATCAGCCATTCACATCGAAGACACCGGGAGAGTATAAAGTACGCTTCTATGCATACGATGCAGCAGGAAACAGCAGCAGTTTTGATGTTTATGTGAAAGTATTAGAGCCGGAAGTAGAAGAACGCACGACAACAGTAAGTTATACGGTATTTATTGACGGCCGTGTTCGTACCGGACAGTGGACACATACAGGAACTGAGACGGGAGAATTTAGATTTGATCTGTCTATGGTAAAAAATCTGCCGGCAAGTTATGAACTGGAAGAGGGAGAAGAAGGATATCGGATGCTGCAGTATGGTGATATGACTTCGGTAACGTTCTACCTTACAATAAAATAAAGAGCAGAGTTTTTAGATTCTGTAAACAGTTTTAAATCCGCCTGAGCAAACGAGGGAAAATAAAATCTCCGTCTGGTCAGGCGGAAATTTTGTATAGAAAAAATATTTATAAGAATTTTATTTTGGTATATTCTGGTTTTCTGCTATAATATAATGGTCCGTTGAAAGGACATTTGATTCAGGGGATACAGAAGGGAGTATAAGAGATGAGATTACGTAATATTCCGCGTGCGGAAGGGACAATACAGAGCCATCAGGCAGCAATCAAGCGGCCGGAAGATCAGAAAGGATGCTGGAAGCAGGTGTTTGGAAATGAGAATCCGATCTACATAGAGATCGGCATGGGAAAAGGTCGTTTTCTGTTAAATATGGCAAAGCAATATCCGGATATCAATTTTATCGGGATTGAGAGATATTCCAGTGTATTATTGCGTGCACTGGAAAAGTATGACACAGAAGAGTTTCAGGAACTGACAAATATCCGGTTTGTTTGCATGGATGCAAAAGAACTTTCGGAAGTGTTTGCAAAAGGAGAAGTGGAGCGGATTTATTTGAATTTTTCCGATCCATGGCCGAAGGCACGACATGCAAAGAGAAGACTGACTTCTACAGAATTTTTTGCCCGTTATGACAAGATCCTTGCAGAAGACGGGACAGTGGAGTTTAAGACGGATAACACAGAGCTGTTTAATTTTTCGCTGGAGCAGATCAGAGAATATGGATGGACAGTACTCAGCTATACATACGACTTGCATCATCATGAAGAGATGAATAAAGGAAATATTATGACAGAGTATGAAGAAAAGTTTTCTGCAAAAGGGAATCCGATCAATAAACTGATCGCAGGAAGAGGTACAGAAACACCGACAGAGTAAATTCACACCTTTCTCCATGCTGCATACAATAAAAGTGAGGAATACCCACAGTTGGAGAGCGGGCGATGGGGTGGAAAAGAAGCTGGAAAGAGAAACTGCGTCAGAAAATGTACTGCCAGGCAGAACTAAACAGACAAATATTATGTATAAAACGCTCATTAGAAGAAGTATGTGCGATACTCAATACAGGATGTTGCCGTAAATAATAAAAGTAAAAAGAGTAGGTGTTTGAGATGAAGATCAGAGTAACTGCGAAAAATTATCCACAGGAAGTACTGAGGTCTGAGACACCGGTTCTGGTAGAGTTCTTTGCTGTATGGTGCGGAAAATGTGCTATGATGGAAGATGTGCTGGATGAAATTGCGAAGGAATACGATGGACGTGTGAAGGTGTGTCAGATAGAGATTGAAGAATCAGCAGTTCTGGCAGCAGAATTTGAAGTAGGGATTGTTCCTGCGTTTGTGGTGTTCCGCGATGGAAAACCGGTGAATTATGCCAATGGAGTACTTGCGAAAGATGTTTTGATCAGAATGCTGGAAATCTGAAAAACAGCTTTCGGATTGGAGAGAAATTCTTTCCAATCCGGAAGCTGTTGTGTATAATGATCGGAAAATTAAAAAAATTACAAAAAGATAAAAAAATACTTGATTTTTTATAAAGAGTAATATATAATAACTCTTGCGTTACAGATTAAGTAACAACATAAAGATGCGCGATTAGCTCAGTTGGTAGAGCACCTGACTCTTAATCAGGGTGTCCAGGGTTCGAACCCTGATCGCGCACTTGGAAATCACTGTTTTTGCAGATCAGAAGCTGCGGGGGCGGTGGTTTTTTTGTGCGCATTTTCAAGGGTTTTCAGCCTTTTCATTATTTTGCCTGAGGTAAGTGTAAGCAACAAAAGTACTATATTTTTTGATTACACCTGGATTACACTTTTTATGAGACGTAATCAAGAGCATTTTCAATCATTTTGTTTTTCTCTGATTTAGTTTTTACATCAAAGGTATAGTTTTTTAAAGTAGTACGCTTGTCCGCATGACCTACCATCTCACGAACGGTATTGATGTTTATTTTTCCATCAATCAATGTGGAGATATAAGTCTTGTATCAGAAAAATGTGGAGGCTAACAGATACAGATGATTACTTACGCAGGAAGAGGACAAGAAAAGATGTGTTATGAGGAAGATGCATTTGATCAATCGTTAGAATTTTATTATAAATCGTAAATACGAATCGCAGTCACACGTAATTGGTGGCTGCGATTTGTATTTTATGTACACCGTGAGAAGAATGAATGAGAAAACGATAGAGTTCAATACAATTTTATGCATATTTTGTTTCATATTGTTTATGTGATTTTCAAAATAGTAAATCTATAATAGAGGAGATTATGTCGGAGATGTTGAGTTTGGAAAAATAACCGCATTGTACATCAAAGCACTGGAAGGTGCAAGCAATATAATATTTCCTAAGTGGTAGGAAATAAATTGAAACGAAAAGCGTACAGAATCCTCTTAAAATGGAAGCAAACTAAAAATTGCAAAAATAGGAGGATTTACTTATGGCAGGATTAGGAATTTCAATTTATCCGGAACATTCAACAAAGGGACGTGATTTAGAGTATATTCATTTAGCGGGAAAATATGGCTTCCGGAGAATATTTACATGTCTGCTTAGTGTAGGAATGAAAACACGAGAAGAACTTATGGAAGAATTCAGAGATCTGGTGGATGCGGCACATGAGGAAGGGATGGAAGTGATTCTGGATGTAAATCCGGGTGTGTTTGAGCGTCTTGGGATTACTTATGACAACTTATCATTCTTCCATGATATTCATGCAGACGGAATCCGTCTGGACGAGGGATTTGATGGATTGAAAGAAAGTCTTATGACATACAATGGTGGGCTAAAGATTGAACTAAATGCAAGTGGTGGAGGTGGATACATTGAAAATGTGATGGCGAACTTCCCAAATACGGACAATCTGGTTACATGTCACAATTTTTATCCACAGAAATATACGGGACTGTCATTAGAACATTTTAACAGTTGCAATAAAGAAATGAAAAAACACCATCTGCATACAGCGGCGTTTGTATCCAGCAATAATGGGGACACATATGGTCCATGGCCGGTTAATGAAGGGTTGTGTACATTGGAAATGCATCGTGGACTTCCAATCGATTTGCAGGTTCGTCATATGTTTGCAACAAAAATGATTGATGATGTGATCATTGCAAATGCCTATGCATCAGAAGAGGAGCTGAAAGCATGTTCTGAAATTATTCCGGGACTTCTCACCTTTGGATTTGAAGCAGAGAAAGAATTGACACAGGCAGAAAAGGATATCTTATATTTCGCACAAAAGCATGCGAACAGAAGAGATATCAGTGATTACATGATTCGATCAACTGCTCCGAGAAATACATTTTCAAATGTATCTATACCGGCAGCGAACACACAAGATCTGAAGCGTGGTGATGTTGTCATATTAAATGATGAGTATTCACGCTATAAAGGTGAATTGCATATTGCTCTGAAGGAGATGCCTAATGACGGAAGAAAGAATGTGATTGGTCATATTCCGGAAAGAGAACTCTTTATGCTGGACTATATGGAAGCCGGAAAAGTGTTTGGTTTCCAAAAGACAATTTGATTTAAGCTTACTGTACATTAAGAGGAGGAAGGGGATTTGAGTAAAGATGGAAAACAGACGTCGCAAAAGATTAGTAGATATGTTATCAAATCACCAGGAATGGATGACAAGCAAACAACTGGCGGCAGTTCTGAATGTATCGGATCGCACAATACGATCTGATATAAAAATAATCAATGAAAAACGAAAAGAGCCACTCATTGAATCCAATATGCAAAAAGGATACAAATTGGCTGCAGACGCATTAGATTATCTAAGTCAAAATACGCCTATGTCTGTACGAGAGTATACTCAGGTTCCCCAGACCTCGGAGACAAGATGTGTGTATATTATACAGAAACTGTTGTTTGAAACGAAAGAACTGAATTTAGTAGAGTTGGAAGAACAGATCCATGTCAGTGGGTATACGATCAATCGAGACATCAAAAAAATTCGGGAATTGTTAAAAGATGATCCCAATCTGCAGCTAATACGTAGCGGAAAATGTATTTCATTGAAGGGAGATGAATTAAGCAAACGCAGATTATACAAGCGGCTTCTGGTGGCGGAAATACAGAAGAATTTTCTGAACTTAGATCAGCTCGCTAAGTCTTATAAGGATTTTGACTTGCTAGAAGTGAAAAACATTTTTATGGCAGTTATTGAAGAGTATGGATATCCGGTGCGTGAAGCTTTGATCTTAATACTGGTTATTCATGCAGGGACAAGCATTGAACGTATGATGCATTCGAATTATGTTGAGCTGATGGATGAGGAAGCGCAAGAGTTAAAAACTTCGATTGAATATCAGATTTCCTCGGAATTTTTTGAGAGAATTGCACAGCGGTTTCATATTCAGGTAAAAGAGAGCGAAATTATCAGGTTTGCATCAGCGATTGTGGGACGGAAAACATCGCGATATGTGAGCGACTATATTGATTATCACGGGAATTGGTTGAATTCCAAAAAACTGACAGAAGAAATTGTTGATCAAATATATGAGGTGTTTGGGATTGATTTCAGACAGGATATGGATTTACAGATTGGGTTGAAGATTCACTTACATGGACTGATAGACCGAGAAAAGAAACATGCAGTTCTGGAAGATATTTTCAAAGATGAAATACAGCGGAAATATCCGCTAGTATTCGAGATGGGTATCTTTGTCGTGGAATTTTTAGAGAAAAGGATGGGTACGAGAATTTCAGATACAGAGACTGCATATATTGCGCTACATTTGGGTGCAGCCAGTGAAAGAATGAATGTGGGAAGAAGATACCGGGCGGTAGTAATTCTCCCGTATAACCAGACTTTTTCAAAAGCCTGTGAAACAAAAATTGCAGATATGTTCCGCGATCGGATGGAACTGGTGGAGACAATGCACTATTTTGAAGAAGAACAGATTCGCAAGCAAGAGCCAGATTTGATTCTGACAGCTTTTCCGATACAGCATTCATTAAATATTCCAACGGTATCCATCAATTTGTTTGTAGATTATGATACAGAGGCAAATATTTTAAAGGCATTAAATGAACTTGATAAAAGTGCATTTCATTTGGAGTTTGTCTCGAATATTGGGTCTTTGATTCAAAAAGAACATTACTATAAGAATCTGGACTGTGATTCCCCAGAGAAAATCATACGTCTGATCTGTCAAAAATTGGAGCAGGATGGAGCAGTAGATTCTTCTTTCTGCGATATCGTGTTAAAAAGGGAAGAAATGTCCCCAACTTCATTTGTAGACACATTTGCGATTCCACATGCTTTTGGTGCATTTGCAAAACGTTCCACAATCGCAGTGGCACAGCTGAAAAATCCAGTTCAGTGGGGCGAATTTCATGTAAAACTGGTAATGTTGTTTGCTGTGAATGAAAATGATCAGAGAATGATAAAAATCTTTTTTGACTGGGTATCTAGCCTCGTGAACCAAATGGATAAACTGGCAGCACTCTGTGTCCCTCTTGAGTATGAACAGTTTGTGGATCGGATTATGGAATGAGGAATTTCCTAATCTGTTAGGAAAACAGTTTGATGCCATGATTACGTGGAAGTTCGTATAATAGACTCAGTCAGAAAGAAAAAGGAGGAGAACAGGAATGAAACGAATTTACTTATTTTGTAGCGCAGGAATGTCTACAAGTATGCTGGCTAGTAACATGCAGGAGGTAGCGGATAAACATAAACTTCCATTTGAAGTTCAGGCATTTCCAGATGGAAAGATCGGAGAAATTATTGCAGAACAACATCCGGATGTGATTTTACTCGGACCTCAGATCAAATTTAGGTACAATGACATTTCAAGTCAATATGCAGATACCGGAATTCCGATTGCAGTAATTAATGCGGCAGATTATGGAATGATGAACGGAGAAAAAGTATTAAAGGCAGCTGTGAAATTGTTGAAAGGCAAAGACAAGGGGGATGGAGATGTTAGATAAGTTAGAAAAAATATTTGTACCTGTTGCGGAGCGTTTGGGAAAGAATAAGTACTTGACAGCGATTCGTGATGGCTTTCTTCTCACCACGCCACTGTTGATTGTTGGATCATTTTTCATGTTGATTGCAAACTTCCCGATTCCACATTGGACGGAGTTCTGGGCACAGTTCTTTGGAGAAAACTGGACCGCATTTATGTCAAAGCCAACAAACGCAACGTTTGATATCATGGCAATTTTGGCTGTACTTGGAATTGGATATTCCTTTGCAGGGCAGTTAAAAATTGATAAACTGGCAGGCGCAGCTGTCGGTGTTGTAGCGTGGTTCATTCTGATGCCGTTTGAAGTTACCGATGGGGATGTAACACTGAGCGGAATACCACTTGGCTGGGTTGGATCAAAAGGTATTTTTGTAGGAATTATCTGTGCGTTTCTGGCAGTACATATTTTTGCATTTGTAACGAAAAAAGGATGGGTAATTAAAATGCCTGCAGGTGTGCCACCAACTGTAACAAAGTCGTTTGCAGCATTGGTTCCATCTGCAATTGTAATGGTAGTATTTTTCTTGATCAACATTTTGTTCTCACTGACATCTTATGGAAATGCATTTGACTTTGTTTTCCTTATTTTACAGAAGCCATTGATGTCACTTGGAAACACATTAGGCGCAGTTCTGGTAGCGATGGGATTCCAGCACCTGTTCTGGTTCTTTGGTATCAACGGAGGCTCTATCGTAGGAAGTATTATGCAGCCAATCCTGACACCACTGTCTATGGAAAATCTGGCAGCTCTCGGTGCAGGAGCAGCATTACCGAACCTTGTAAACCAGCAGTTTTATGATTTGTTTACAACATTTGGTGGTTGTGGATCTACATTATCAATGCTGATTGTATGTAAATCGGATCGTGTAAAGAAATTAAGTAAGATTTCATTTGTACCGGCATTGTTTGGAATCAATGAGCCAATTGTATTTGGACTTCCAATTGTGTTGAACCCATTGATTCTTGTACCGTTCCTGCTGACACCACTTGTAAATATTCTGGTAAGCTATTTTTCAATGTTATCAGGTCTGGTTCCGTATTGTAGCGGTGTGAACCTGCCATGGACAACACCACCGATTATTTCAGGATTTTTAGTAACAGGATGGAGAGGCGGTTTGCTGCAGTTAATCCTTGTATGCGTAGGAGTAATGATCTATATTCCATTTGTAAAAATGATTGATAAACAGTATCTGAACGAGGAAAAAGCGGCAGTAGAAGAGGAAGATGATGATATTTCATTAGACGATTTATCATTTGATGATATGTAAGTATCAAGTGTAAATTGAGAAGTTTGTGTAAAAAGGAAGGAAGTACACGTATGGAACAGATTGAGCAGATTTGTGTGGAAATGATTGCACATGTAGGTGTAGCACGTTCTGGCTATATTGAAGCAATAAGAAAGGCAAAAGAAGGAGATTTTGCGGCGGCGGAAGAGTGTATGAAGTCCGCAAAGGAAGAATACCTGCAGGGGCATGAAGCTCATTATGAACTCATTCAAAAAGAGGCAAGAGGTGAGCATGTTGAAGTACCGCTTATTTTGGTACATGCAGAAGATCAGATGATGAGTGCAGAGGCGTTTCAGGTGATTGCGGAAGAATTGATTGCGTCTTATCAGAGAATTCAGCAGTTGGAAACAGGTGTTTTAGGAAAGTAAGGTTGTCGATATGATTAGAATAATTATGATTTATGATCAGGTTCAGGCAGGGCAGGGAACGAAAGATGACAGAATGGTTCCTCTAAATGCAACGAAGGAAGTAATCGGTCCTGCGGTTATGATGAAACCATACCTGAAAGAGATGGATGCAAAGGTTATAGCAACTTTGATTGCCGGGACAGGAACCTATGAAGCAAACTCAGATGAGGTCGGCAGAAAAATGTGCGCGATGGTCAAAAAACTGAATGCAGATGTGGTGATTTGTGGTCCGGCATTTAATTATCATGACTATAGTGCAATGTGCGCGGAAATCGCAGATAGAATCCAGCAAGATACTAAAATTCCGGCATTTGCAGCAATGGCAGATGAAAATGCGGATGTCATTGATCATTACAAAGACAAGATTACGATTGTCAAGACACCAAAGAAGGGCGAAGGTGGATTGAACGAAGCACTTAAGAATATCTGCAGAACAGCAAAGGAACTTGCTGAAAATACAGAAAAGTAAATAGCAAACAAATATGGGGCTGTCGGGAAATAGATAGTTCCAAAAAGGGGCAGATTTGACTCGCATGAGTCAAATCTGCCCTGAAGCTTTTCCGTAAAGAGAGAAAAAGATGGCTAACGACAACCATCTTCTCTCCATTCCATGTTATAATGGAACTATGCTAAAACAAGATTATTATAACGAATTTTTTGAATTAGGGCAACAGAAAATGAACTTTAGTTTCTTCGAATTGTGTTTACCTGACGACGATCCAGTCTATACCCTGAAAAAAGTGATGGAGGATTTAGATTTTTCTGGCTTGTTAGCCAATTGTTCAGATAAGGGAAGAACCGGGTTTAATCCAATTATGATGTATGCTGTCGTTACTTACGCAAACATGCGTGGGGTAAGGGCTGTTGACCGTATTGTGGAATTATGTGAAAGAGACCTTGCGTTTATCTGGCTTACCAAAGGACAGAAACCAAAAAGAGATGCATTCTATGAATTCAAGAATAAAAAACTAACTGCTGATGTATTAGATGAATTAAACTATCAGTTTCTTCACCGTCTGCAAAAAGAAGGACTGATTACCCTAAAGTCGCTTTTTATTGATGGGACCAAAATAGAAGCGAATGCAAACCGTTATACATTTGTCTGGAGAGGAACACTCAATTATCACCTTGCAGGCTTGTTAGATACGATTGATTTACTGTATGAGAAATATAATGTCCTGATTGATGAAAATGAGTATAGCATCAAATATGATATTCCCCATGCACATATGTTTGTGATCGAAGGGATGGATAAAGTAAGGGATATCATTGAAAAGAACCGGAAAAGGAAACTGGCAAAACATAAAAAGTTGTCAAATAATACAATCATCGAAATTGACAATTGTTCTCCGTTGGAGATTCTGAAACTCCAGAAAAATCTGCTTCAGATTGCAGAGCAGGAACAGATCACGTTTGTTTATGGAAAGGGAAAGAGAAAACCGGAAATCCAGCAGCTATATGAGGAACTGGAAGCCTGCGGTGAACGCCTGATGGGATACAAAGAATGCTTTGAGATCATGGGAAGAGACAGGAACAGTTATTCCAAAACAGATTTAGAAGCTACATTTATGAGAATGAAAGAAGACCATATGCTAAATGGACAATTAAAAGTAGCATATAACATTCAGATAGCAGTAGAGAATTATTTCATTGTTCAGGCATATGTAAGTAATGACCGGACAGATTATAATACATTGATCCCTGTGTTAGAAAAGCACAAAAACGCATTTGGAGAAATTTTGGAAGAAGTAACTGCCGACAGTGGTTATTGCAGTGAAAAGAATCTTCTGTACTTAAAGGACCATAAAATCACCAGTTATATCAAACTGCAGGATCATGAAAAACGGAAAACACGTGCGTACACAGAAAATATTGGAAAGTATTACAACATGAAAACGCAGATATTTGAGGATGAACTTTATTACGTCTGTCATGATGGAAGGGAGCTTCATCATATCAGGACTGAGAAAAAAGAACAGGCTGGTTATACACAAACATTTGAGGTGTATGGATGCGCAGATTGTAGTGGCTGTGAACATAAAGCAAAATGTCTCTATAAATATGATGCTGAGAAAGATGCAGAGAAAAATAAGGTCATGAAAGTTAACGGACAATGGGAAGCTTTGAAAGAAGAATCCCATGCAAACATCCAGAGTGAGAAGGGAATTTTGAACCGGCAGATCCGTTCCATTCAGACAGAAGGACATTTTGGAGATATCAAAGAAAATGACGGTTTTCGACGTTTCAATTACCGGACAGCAGAAAAAGTATATAAAGAATTCATGCTGTATGCGATTGGAAGAAATATAAATAAATACCATCGTTTTCTTCATGATGAGATCAAGAAATTTGAGGGAAAAACCGAAGAAAAGGCTGCTTAGAAAAAGAGTGCTTTCAAAAATGCAGTCAAGGGATTTTTGTGTCCTAAAATACATACGGAAAAGAAAGAATACGAATCTCCCGAAGAAGTTCAAGTATTAAAAATACTGATTTCTACGGGAGATTCGTATTTTAAGATTCAGAGCCTAAAAGTCGGTATTAACCGACAGCCCCATTGTTGTGCGTGGAAACAAAATAACAATTTGTCATAAAGCTATTCAGAGAAAGGAAACAGAAACATGATTATTTTGTCATAAAAAATTATCAGGATATGAGCCGCAAAGCTGCCAACATCATCTCCGCACAGGTTATTATGAAACCGGATTGTGTTCTTGGACTTGCCACAGGTTCATCACCGGTTGGAACATATAAACAGCTGATTGAATGGTATGAAAAATTGGATTTAATGAACCGGGGGCGGCTTTTGAAAAGGAGACACATTGTGTAGATTTGACAGAAAGCACAATCGAAGCAAATAAACGATTCTTTGCTTCGGAAGAAGAGGTTCCGAAACAGGCATATACGATGGGAATCAAAAATATCATGCAGGCAAAGAAGATTCTCGTGATTGTGAGCGGGGCGGATTATTTATCATTATCTATGTGGCATTAGTGGTCACGTTTGGATTTACTTTATTGGTTACGGATGTAGCGATTATGATCATGACATATTATTCTGTAATTGGTGGTTGGATTACGGAATATCTGGCAGTATATCTGGCTGGACAAGGTGTATATGCGGCAGAGGAAGGATATTTTACTTCTTTCATTACATCAGAAGTATATCCGATTATTTTTATGTTACTATTTCTTGCGATTACAGCATTTATCGTGTACAGCGGTGTAGAAAAAGGAATTGAACGTTTTGCGAGAATTGTGATGCCGGGATTGCTGATCATGATTGTTGGAATTGCAGTATATTCATTGACACTACACTTTAAGGATGGAAATGGTAGCATCCGGACAGGAATTTAGGGACTTATGATCATTCTGGCAGTATATGTTGTTCCGGTTATGATGGCAGTACTCTTTTTACAGTCGGCGGGCATATTTACACTGGTTCGATAGTGCAACTAAATATGATATCTGTGAACTGAGAGCCTCTATTTGTCGGGCCACCAGTTCGGAGTGTTCGCGGTAAGTAAAGACTGCTGGTATTCCTTTGGAGGAATTCCGGTAGTCTTTTTAAATACGCGGCTAAAATAGAGTGAATCAGAGAATCCTACCATGGAAGCAACATCGGACAGCTTCATGGTATTGGTTGAAATCAACTCTTTTGCTTTTTCTATGCGGAGGTCATTGAGGTAATGCATCGGGGCAGCATCCATTCGTTCTTTGAAAATGTGGGAAAAATATCCGACACTTAATTTACAGTATTTTGCCATTGAGGATACAGTCCAGTCCTTCATATAGTGCTGATTCAGCTGCATTACAAGTCGATCGATAGAAAAATCGTTCTCAGAAGAGGTCAGGAGCTGCTGGCGGGAACGGACAATCATGACTAGCATATGTAAGAAACTGCTAAGTACAATGTCATCATAATATGCTTTTTTTAATTGCAACTCAATAATGGTCTCTTGAAATAATGTCTTTAGCAGCGTATGTTCACCGATATAGCAATTATGAATTTGATATTTTTCAATTAGTTTTTCACAATCACTTCCAGTGAAATGTATCCAGTATATCTCAGGATGCTCATTTGCATAATAAAAGTAAGTTTGAAGTGCTATAATAAAGTTGTAACAGAAGTGGCTAATAAGATATAATCATCTTACAGAGAAAAGAGGAAGTATTATGTCACAAAGTTACACACCTGAATTTAAAAAGAAAATCGTTCGCCTTCATA